>Ga0214919_10001737_pt1 | contig 35204 bp, 33 predicted proteins | sample LL1503_MetaG_FD_177994 | JGI IMG/M metagenome (GOLD analysis project Ga0214919, IMG submission 177994) | Freshwater microbial communities from Lake Lanier, Atlanta, Georgia, United States - LL-1503 | ecosystem: Environmental > Aquatic > Freshwater > Lake | place: USA: Georgia | collected...
AGCGCCTTGTGCACCTGTTGCTCCCTGAGCGCCTGTTGCACCTTGGGCACCTGTTGCACCTTGGGCACCTGTTGCACCCTGGGCACCTGTAGCACCTTGTGCTCCTGTAGCACCTTGGGCACCTGTTGCTCCTTGTGCACCTGTAGCTCCTTGTGCGCCTGTAGCTCCTTGTGCGCCTGTAGCACCTTGTGCACCTGTTGCTCCTTGTGCACCTGTTGCTCCTTGTGCACCTGTTGCTCCCTGTGCGCCTGTTGCACCTTGAGCACCTGTTGCTCCCTGAGCACCTGTGGCTCCTTTAGCGCCTGTGGCACCTTGTGCGCCTGTGGCACCTTGTGCGCCTGTGGCTCCTTGAGCGCCTGTGGCTCCTTGAGCTCCTGTTGCACCCTGAGCTCCCGTGGCTCCTTGAGCACCTGTGGCTCCTTGAGAACCTGTAGCACCTTGTGCGCCTGTTGCTCCTTGAGCGCCTGTTGCTCCTTGAGCGCCTGTTGCCCCTTGTGCGCCTGTAGCACCTTGGGCGCCTGTTGCACCTTGTGCGCCTGTGGCTCCTTGAGCTCCTGTTGCACCCTGCGCACCTGTGGCTCCTTGGGCACCTGTGGCTCCTTGGGCACCTGTGGCTCCTTGTGCGCCTGTGGCTCCCTGAGCACCTGTTGCTCCCTGTGCGCCTGTTGCACCTTGAGCTCCTGTTGCACCTTGTGCACCTGTAGTACCCTGCGCACCTGTAGCACCCTGCGCACCTGTGGCTCCTTGAGCTCCTGTTGCGCCTTGTGCTCCTGTTGCTCCCTGTGCACCTGTAACACCTTGGGCACCTGTAGCTCCCTGTGCTCCCGTGGCTCCTTGAGCACCTGTGGCTCCTTGAGAACCTGTAGCACCCTGTGCACCTGTGGCTCCTTGAGCACCTGTAGCTCCTTGTGCGCCAGTTGCACCCTGGGCACCTGTTGCTCCTTGAGCGCCTGTTGCTCCTTGAGCACCTGTTGCACCTGTTGCGCCCTGGGCGCCTGTTGCTCCCCGAGCTCCTGTTGCTCCCCGAGCTCCTGTTGCTCCCCGAGCTCCTGTTGCTCCCTGAACTCCTGTTGCTCCCTGGGCTCCTGTAGAACCTTGGGCACCAGTAGCACCTTTTACGCCAGTAGCACCTTTTGCGCCAGTAGCACCTTTTGCGCCAGTAGCACCTTTTGCGCCAGTAGCGCCCTGAGCACCTCCCGATGATGTAAAACTTTCTTCACATCCACAACAATCTGCATATTTGTAAAGATTACTATACGACGACATTCAATAATTTAATTCAATCAATTCAAATAAATAAATAAATAGTGTATATTATATTTATTTATTTATTTTATTTTATGAATTAAAAATTATAAAGTAAAATAAAAATATATAAGCGATACTCAATTTACAAACAAAATATTATACCAAACGATTTGTATCCAACTCAATTATCATTCTTGCATTTAAATATATAAACAGATACCTTCTAAATAAAGACAATAAAGATACGATTTAGCAATTTATTATTAAATTATTATTATTATTATCGAACCATTTAATATTAAAATTATTCGATTTTTGATTTTTATTAATTATTATTTATTTATTTACAATATATAAGATAAACAAATCAAATAATAATTAATATTATAATGGTCGTAATGAACTACGTTTCAAATACAACTTCTCAATCAGTCATGGGCAACATATCATATGCAATCAAAATATGTGCAGTAATTTCAGTGGTTGGTTTAGTAATTAAATTTGCAATATCATCATACGAAGCCTCATTAATAGGATTGGGTTTAGTTGCGCTATCATTATTTGGCACAATGATGATGGTATTAAAATATTATTACAGCACAGGCAGCGAAAACTCGTTTTTCGACGGAGCAATTTTACCAAGTTTAGTTCAATTAATTTTTATTTGTGCAGTAGTTGCAATACTGCTTTATCAAACAATAACAACAACATCACAAAACGTAACATCGTCAGAATATACAACTTTTTCATCCATATCAGCCATGTTGACACTCATGCAAGTGTGCATTACATTTTATTATTTATTCTTAAATATGAAATGCTTAAATGGAGGAAAATGCAACCTTTCAGAACAAGACACTGTTACAAGTCTTGGAATCATGTATTTTAATATAATATTAACTTTATTAAATGTATGCACGCTTGGAATCATCCAAGTAATATTAAATAAATTTTATATTTGTTGAATGCCAATAATAAATAAACTATTGTAAAATTTATGATTGCGAATCCATAAACTTGAAAGTAATTCCATATTCCCTTATATTTTCCCAAACTCCCGAAATTTTCAACATTATATTACATTCTTGTGTGCGCTTGTCAATGTCAGAAAATAATTTAATGCTACAAGATTTCAATTGATTTGATAAATTATAAACTGGAATTTTTGAAATATTATTTTTTAAATTACTATATTTTTCATATTTTTCAAGAATTAGTGTTTCTAATTGACAAATGTTTGAAATAACTTCCTTATTGGAATGCAAATCATACATTATGATATTTTTATTAAATGATTTTGAAATTGTAATAAAAGATAATTTAATCGGAAGCATTAGTCCAGTTAATGAAACATCATTATCCGAATAATTAATACGGATAAAAAAACTGTCATGAATAATTGAATTTTGAATTGGGTCACTAAAAAATAAATGTTTCAAATTCACACCACCCTCAATTTTTTCTTCATTATAACTATCATCAATTTCATCAACAACTGCTGCAACAGTCATATTACTTAATTTATTTGTTTTAAATACTAAGTTCATAAATATTTATTTATTTTGTAATGTAAATATAAATTATATAAATTATGTAATGTAATAATATTATTATTATATAATTGTTTTTTTGGTTTATATTCTTTTTCCATTATAAACAATAATGCTCTAAAAAGGCATTGAGTAACATTTTCAAAATAGAAAAAAATGATGTAATTATTTTCACTTCAACTGAATTCGAGTATTTTTTCGAATACAAAGACAATGAAGTTTTCAAATGAAAACTGTAAAAATGCAACAGGTTACAAAGTACAAATGACATTGCATTCAATAGTTCATATTTTAGATTTTTTAAAAAACTCCAGTTGTCAATATAACTACACATTGATGTGCCTTTACATCCTCTGAAAAAAAAATAGTATGCATCCAGCATTCCGTTTATTATTTTATGAACGCCGTTCTTATCATTTTTTAAAACAACTGAATCTTTTATTTTATCTTTTCCAAGCATGTTTATAAATAATTGTTTTCTTTTTCCATTATCTTTAAAAAAATAAGGGGTACAACCATCAATGTATCGATTACAATACAATAATTCGTTCATAGTAACAAGCGGTATATAAGAAGATTTTTTTATTGTTTCAAACACATCATGCACCGTCTTGTATTTTTTTTTTACGATTTTTTTACGACGCTTTACATCAAAATAAGTAATATAAAGTTTTTTATTAATCATTTTAAGGGTCGTTTCATTGTCAAGCGGCAACGAGCATTTAATTATCTCCATAATATTTTGAAGTGTAGACTCTGTAAAAATAAAAGTTTTATTATTTCTGAAACTTGTCACTATCATTTCATATAATTTATCTTGGAATAATTCAAGATTGTTTGTTAAAAATAAAAAGGCAATTAAAGAACTTGCGCTACATGATGACATTCTGTGTATGCGAATGTTGTTTCTTCGCTGCATTTCACTTAAAAAATATAAACATCCAACTAAATAATTGGCATTAAATGCTCCGCCGCTCATTGTTATATCCAAATCCAAAATATCATTGCTTCCATTTATACAATTTTTATCTATATTGTCAACCAAACTTGATACAATATCGTGCATGTGCATGTGCATCTAATTAAGTATTTTATTAACTTATTATTAACTTATAAACCATTTAATTATTTATTTATAAATACGAAGAGAGTAAAGAGTATAAAAAAATAAACATATATTTTTCATACCTAATTTTAATTAAATATCATGAATGCTGCTTCAAAATCACACATACTCCATTTTGATGACTATTTGCAAAAAAATAAAAAACATTCCATGCATCCAAAACTTTGTGTTCTATATAAGAAATTTCCAAGCACAATTCATAATTTAAAAAATTTGATATTTTATGGTCCATCAGGTGTTGGAAAATATACTCAAATGTTGTCATGCATACAAAAATATAGCCCAAGTGAATTAAAATATGAAAAACGGTTAACAGTACATTTCAATAAAGAACAATATTTAATAAAAATGAGTGATATTCATTTTGAAATAGACATGTCTCTCTTGGGATGCAATGCAAAATTATTATGGAATGAAATATATTCACAAATTATAGATGTAATCATATCCTCTTCGTCTCACAACCAGGTTGGCATAATTGTTTGCACACATTTTCATAAAATAAATAGCGAGCTACTTGATAATTTTTATAGTTACATGCAAGGAATAAACTCAACGCGATTAAAATATATTTTAATATCTGAGCATGTTGGTTTTATTCCAGATAACATAATGCACAATTGTAAAATTATTCATGTTCCTAAACCAACTGCATCCAACTATAACAAATGCTCTAACGCATCGCACACATCCGTCGCTTCTCCAGCCACACCAGCCACAACCAACAAAAATATTATTTTGCCACAAACAACAGATTCATATTCCTCTTTGCATTTTACAATTCCAATTACACCACCGACAATGACTAAAACAATAAAATGCGAACAACAACGCGAATGCGAACTTGCAAATTGTTTCCCCCATGAATCGCTATGCAATGTTATACTTGATAATTTAAAAAATCCAGACAATTTAAAATTTTTAGCTTTTCGAGATATACTGTACGATATTCTTATATACAATTATGATGTGGGAGAATGCATGTGGTATATTTTAAATGATTTGATAAACTGCGGACTATTACAAATAAATGATTTATCGGACATTTTAATTGAAACATATACGTCACTGCAATATTTTAATAATAATTATAGACCCATATACCATTTAGAAAATTGCATGTATAATATTATATCAAAAATACATGGATACGGAGTTATTAAAAATTAAAATTAAAAATGCAAGAAAATTATTAGGTTTAACACAAAACAAAAAATATACATTTTCTGAAATAAAAAAACATTACAGAATTTCCGCTTTAAAAAACCATCCAGATAAACATTTCAATTCTGATGAATCAACGACAAAATTTAAAGAAATTAATGAAGCATATGTGTTACTAAGTAATAAGTGCATCGACGACGACGGAAACTGCAACGGCCAATACTGTGAAATGGGAGATGATGAAAACCACGACTATAAATATAATAATTTATTTTCTGAATTTATAAATTCTCTCATGGTTGATTTATCAAATGCGAAAATTGCAGAAGTAAACATCATTTTAACTGCTGTTATGGATAAATGTAAAATATTAACAGCTGCAATGTTTGATAACATCGACAGGAAGTCAATTTTATTCATATATGATTTAATTATAAAATACTATACAATTTTAGATATAAGCAACGAGAGATTTGATGGAATAATCAAAATACTAAAAACTAAAATGAAAATAGATGATGTCATAGTCTTGAATCCAACCATATCTGATTTATTTGAAATAAATAATATTCAAATTATTGAACATGAAGAAAAAACGTATTATATTCCAAATTGGCACACCGAACTGTATTATGACATTAATGAACAGAGAGAACTAATTGTAAAATGCATTCCCAAACTTCCCGAATATATATACATTGACGAATTAAATAACATTTATATTGACGTTAGAACTCGTGTCGAAAACTTATTCAACTTATCCAAACCTGTCTTCACAATTATAATGTATGAAAATATTTCAATTGACATTCCCGTTAGTAGTATAGAATTTAAAACATCTCAAGTCATAACTTTGCATAAGCGCGGCATCCCAATGATAAATACGGAGAATGTATACGACATTTCAGAGAGAATGGATATAATTGTCAATTTAGAAATTCTTTTATAAAAGAATAAAAGATAATATATAAAATATAAATATATAATAAAATATAAATAATATGAAAAATAACCTTCGCATTGCTGTTTTATTTATTATAATTAATTTTTGCGTGTCCTATGTTTCTGATAATGTGCTGAGCGACTTATCAAAATATACACATGTCAAAGCGTTTACATCCCTCGCCCCATATTTTAAAAATAAACCGATTGTTCTTGCAGGAATTTATGCTGGAATTACGGTTTCATTAGCCACAATACTTTTGTTGATATTTACTCGGCAATTTTTGAATACTTATTTGCCTGAAACTAATTCAGAATTTGCTGCGACTATTGTTATTGCATATGTGATTGGTTATGTGCTTGATGTATTTATTTACAAGATGAATATTTTTGACAACTTGGAGCCTTTTTATAAAATTGTGGGTGCTGGTAACGGCGGCGCTCTATCATTTATTTTTTCACTTGTTGTAAGTTTTATTGTTTTGAAACTAGTTTTTTTTTTAGTTGATTAGGTTGTAAAGAAAAAATAAAAATTAAATTATAATCTCGGTTTAAATATATATTTATTTAAAATGGATTTTGATAGGTATGGAGGAGGGTATAAAAAAATGTCATACGAACAATGCCAAGATGCCATCTGCATTCCCGAAAAAGTTATGAAAAAAGAACGGGACCCTTATTTGCAATCGTTGAAAAAAAAATGTATCTTGAAAAAAACTCCGTCAAAACAAAATATCAAATCGTACTCCGTCTGCGCTATAAATCATTATAATGCATCACATTTAAAACTGCTGGATACTAAACAACTAAAATGTATGAAAAAAAAATGTGATAATTTGATAAAATTTGGAGGAAGAAAATATGGTTCACGAAATACAAAAATGAATACTTTGAAAAAAAATAAAAATAATAAAAGAAAAACATTTAGAAGGAAATACCCCTCCTTATTTATTTGATGTTTATTTATTTAATATATTCATTTACATTATAACATTAATCTCTCTTCTCTCTTATAACTTGTAAACAATCAAACTATAAACTTATGACATAATAAATGTGAGGGTATACTATGAACATGTCGTTAAAAATATAGTTTATAGTTTGATTGTTTACAAGTTATAAGAGAGAAGAGAGATTAATGTTATAATTCACATTAAGTGATTATCTCAGTTACACCTTGATTTCCCTAATTTTGTCCCTGATTATAGTTGCAGCTAGCATATGCTTTTTCGCGCGACATTTCGCGGGACGGAATTCCTCCGCGAACCCACCCATCTGCTGCGACGCCTTCGACTAAATTGGATGGATTTGTCACAGTGGAAGCAATGGATGGAATGAGCGGATAATTCAAGTAGTTGGAATAGCACTGTTCGGATAATAAATTAACGCTTCTTTTATTTATAGTCATGTCGCCTTGAATTAATTTCGATTCTAAAAGCGGGTTGCACTCGCCTCTACCTAAATAAGGAACAGTAATAAATGGACGCTCATTCAATGAAATTTTGCATCTGGGATGTGTGCCGATACTCCCGTTCAAAAGTTTCGAGTTTATGTCAATATTGCACCCGCCAGCACCGGTTTGGTGCCCACCCTCATAAAAAATTCCGGGTTGGCTCGTTGCGAGTTCAATTGGCCTTGCCATTGTGCAGTCAGATGAAAAAAAATTCTGAACCATATAGTTTCCAGCATTAATATTTTGAACATTCATTTGACTCAAACCGCATGTATCATTTCCGATTCTAGTCATTTTATCAAAAACATAGTCTTTAACTGTTGCCATTTTATTATTTTTATTATATATAAATATAATAAAAAAATGAAAAGAATACATTGTTATTAATTCTTAATTATTCTTAATTATTCTTAATTATTTATCTTATTTCTCATTAAATAATTATCATTAATTTTTATTTAATTCAGAACACCACCTATAACCGGATTAAAACGCTGGCAAGCAAATTCATTTCCTTGCTTGCATGAAATCATATCTCCAAAACAAAATTCGGCAAAACCTTTTTGGTCATTTGGAATCGTGGTATTCGGATTTGTATAAAACGTCCTCATCGAGTCATCAAATTCATATTTATCTCCTAAATCTGCAAATAATTTTTTTCGAAGTTTTTCAGCTTCCGTCATGTTTCTTGGTTCAAAGTCTAAAACGACGTATCCCTCAGTTGAATGGTTAATTTCTTTTTCAACTTCCGGATTATATGCAGGTGCAGCTTGATCGCGTGTTGGATTATATGAAATTTCCGGCAATAGCACATTCATCATCGGATTTTGAATCGTAGGCGTTGTTAAATGCGGTTTCAACATATTGTACATTTGTGAATTAACAAATCCCTCTTTTTTAGATGCATTTGCATTTGCACCATCAGAAGAATTAGAAGAAGTATTTAAATTATACTGCGTGTTATACAATATTACAAATATAGCTAAAGTAATAAACCCTGTAAAAATAATATTTATATTTTTAGTAACTAAAAATCCTAAAACAGTCAATAATAAAACAAGTCTCGTAATTGCATTCAACTTTTGTTCAACCGACATTAACGGCATTGGCCAAAGGTCTGTGATGTCATTTTTATCTAAAAGAACGGATGGTTGGTAAATCCAAAACTGCGTGGCAGTAAGAGAAGGAGGAGGAGAATCAGAAGAATTGGGAGAATTTGCAGAATTTGATTTATTTTCACCGCCATTATTGCTGCCGCTGTTGCCGCTGTTATCATTTACGCTTACACTTCTTGAAGTTGCGTCATTTGCAGAAACATTGTTAGAAACATTGGAAGCAGCCTGTGTTAATGTTGTATTTGATGCCGTTGTTGTCATATAATAATTACTAATTTTATTTGTATGTTTTATAGTATATCTTATATATCTATACTATTTATTTATTTTATTTTTTTGATTTATTCTTTTTATTTTTCTTTTTATTTTGAGTTTGAACTGATGACGATGGAATGGTGTCTATCGGAGTTCTTTCTACAGTTTCTCCAGTGCTGAATACTGTAGGCTGGCTTTTTTTCTGTTGTTGCTGTTGTTGCTGTTGCTGTTGTTGCTGTTGCTGCTGTTGCTGCTGTTGTTGCTGTTGCTGCTGTTGCTGCTGTTGTTGCTGTTGAGCCAGTTTTTGTTGCATTCTTTCCTTCATTTTAGTTACTTTCATATTTCTTTGCAGTTGGCTCTGCATGGCGCCAAAATTCATTTTCCCCCCACCACCCCCCATATTCCCCCCCATATTGCCCATGCCGCCCATATTTCCCATGCCCATTTTATTCAACATGTCAGTTAAATTATTCATTCCTGGCATATTTTTCATTTTACTCAACAAGTCGCTAGCTTCCTGCATAAGTTCGCTTTCCTTTATTTCCCCTGATTTGAATTTTTGGTCCAGTTTTGAACCGACGCTTTTAACTAGCCCCATGAGCTTTCCAGGATTTTTAAACATTTTCTGAAATACATTCTGGAAATTAACATCATCGCCTTTTGATTCGTCAAAATCCATATCAAAATCAACATCTTTTGCAGTTTCTTCTGCAATTTCTTTTGCAAGTTTTCCAATTTTTCCATTCAAAATATTCGAAATATGCTCGTGAATTGATTCTGCATTAGCATAAGAAGAAGAAGAAGAACCCTTTGCATCTTTATTTTGTGCGCCTTCTTCGCCTTCTTCGCCTTCTCCGCCTTCTTTACCAAGGTCTTTTGCCCAGTCAAAAAAATTAAAAGAAGGTTTTTCCTTATCACCACTTGCATTACTAGAACCAGCATCAGAATTAGAATCCGGTGTTGTTTCGGATTCTGCACTGGCATTATTTGATTCAAACATGTTGTACATTTGTTGGATTGTCTCTTCCAATTTACCACGCAACTCATTTTCATTAATTGCCTCGAACAAATTCGCAGCATCTCCGAATGATTTTTTATCTTCAATGTTTGTGATGATTGTCATCAAAATTAGTTGAAGGTATTTCCAAATTGTCTCTCGAGTTGAATCACTTATTCCCTCCGTATTCCACAATGCACAAAAATCAATATTCGGCAGAAAATGCGTGTTCACATTTACATTTGCTGCATCTCCTTTATTAAATATTTTGTCATTCTTATATAAAATATCAAAAAATCTCTCCGGATATACTTTTGAACAGTATTCGTATAAAATGGTGACAACCTTTGATGACTGGTCCACCGACGCCGCCGCCGAACTTTCGCCCAAAAACAAACGCAATGTATCTTGATACTCAGGAAAAGTATTTGAAATATCTGCAATAAAATCAAAAATTACCTTTTTAAATTCGTCTGGAGTATTCTTATCGATAACAACGCCCTTTTTCATTTTATTATTATTTAATTACTTATAATCAAATTATAATAAGTATACCTTAAAGTATTTAAATGGTGTTTTACTTTAAATAATAAAGTTTTGTCAAGTTGCACAAATTTTTCACATATTGCATTGACTTTTGTTGATTGTGTTCCGTCATATTTCGAACATACCCTCGCAAACGTTCAATAAAATTTGAAATATTATCCGTAATTACTATATCCAAATCCGCATAGTCTTTATTTATAAAAAAAGAAATGTCAGATTTTTCAATGGGTTCTTTATATGGAACGCTTATGTATGAATTCCAAGTTTCTAAAATTAATCTCGGATTTGTTTTTTTAACTATATAAAGTAAATTTTTCATTGTCTTTACTTCATCGTCGTCAGGAAATACACTTTCAATGTCTTCTATAAACTCTTCAAAATGCTGATTGAATCCTTTTATAATAACCGGTTTGCTTATTGAACATTCTGCGCTTCCACCGCCATTATTATTATTAATGTTTTCATTGCAACGGTTCATTTTATTTTTTTGTTTTTTTATTTTTTTGTTATTATAGTTTTTATTATCAACTAATTTACTAATCAACTATTTATAAATATTTATAATGATATTTTTAAATTAAAATTTACATTATATAATAAATTACATTATACAATACATTTTACATTTTCCTATTTTGCTGCAACTGTTCCAACGAAACTTGACCCACTTTATCTGGCGCATAATTATCAGGCGGAGTTTCTATTTTTCCGGAATTTGAATAATCAATTGTTGAGTAATTATACATTTGGCGCATGCCGCCATTGCCCTTTGCCAACATTTCCTCGCTGCTTTGGTCCCAAAAACTATACGTGTCTGATGCAACACCGTGTCCCATAAAATCGCTAGTTAATGAAAAGGGCGCCGGTTCTCCGTTATTATTTGTCGCAACTTGATTTATTTCTGTTTCTTTTGGAGAGAGGTGTTGCAATATTTGGTCTCCGTATAAAATTTGATTTCCCTGATTTAATAATAGCAATGCTGGAACCCGATTTACTTGCGGAGGAAGCAAAATCTTTTCTCCATTTTCCAAAATCAAATAGGTGGTTCCATTTTGCGCCTTCTCTCGCTTATCAATGCATAAGAAATGAATTTCTTTGCTACAAGCACTTTTAGAAAGAACTTGTAACAATTTTTTAGACTTTTCACAAAAATTACTATAGTAAATGATGCTACTCATAAAATTTAAAATGCAATAACAATAATATAATAAAAGATTATACTTAATTTAACAACGCAATAACTATTTATATTGAAATTATTATAAATATTAAATTATTGAAATTTTATATATATTATAAATTAAATTATCAATATTATCAATAATTTAATATTAATATAAAAATTGATTTAATATAAACAATATATAATATTATTAACCTGGAATTTATTTAATGAGCTCCGCAATCGCAACAAGCAAGAAACCCATCATTTCTCAACACAATAATAATAAAGAAAGTTCGCTCACATTTACGTTGGAAAATTGCGATGTTTCAGTTGCAAATGCTCTTCGACGAATCATTATATCAGATATAAACCAATACGTATTTAGAACATTTCCTCATTCTGAAAATCGAGCAGATTTTACCGTAAACACGACGAGACTTCATAACGAGATTTTAAAACAGAGACTTGGTTGCATACCAATTCATCATTTACATACAATTGACGGGTTTGGAAACGAATACAAGAATTATGTTGTCGAAGTTGATGTAAAAAATGAAACAGATACAATTCGATACGTTACAACCGAAGATTTCAAAGTAAAAAAAGCAAAAGCAATTGAAAAAATGACAGGACGTTCCAATGACGACGATGCCGATGATGTAATGTATGAATATTTGCCTGAAGCAACTGTTCGTAAAATATTCCCACCCGATGCAGTTTCCGGCGAATATATTGAATTCGCAAGGCTTTTACCCAATCTGTCTTCTTCCAATTCAAACAGCGGAGAAGCGCTCGCATTTACATGCACTCTTGAAATTTCAAATGCTAAATTTGATGGAATGTACAATGTCGCACACACGTGTGCTTACAACTGCACGCCCGACATCAAAGAAATTGATAAACAGTGGAGGACAAAAGAAAAGACGCTCAGAGAAGGATTTGAATCTTCTGGTTCTGCCGCTTCTTCCATAGGTGAACTCGTTGAGAATGCAAAAAAAAATTGGGAACTTCTCGATGCACAACGCATATTTGTGCCGAATAGTTTTGATTTTATAATTGAAACTGTTGGGGTGTATTCAAACGTGCAACTTGTTACAAAGGCGTGTGACATTATGATAAAAAAATGTGAAAAGTTCTTGTCTGAAATCGAACACTCTTCTGAAACAAGTGGAAGCGGCAGTGCCGGTGGTAATAGTGGTAATAGTGCGATTGAACATGCGCAAGAATTAACCACCATGAAAAATTCATTTCGAGTCAATTTGATTGGAGAAGATTACACTCTTGGAAAAGTAATTGAAAATTATATATTTTCCAATTATTACAACAAAACGGATGGCATTGTTTCATTTTGCGGATTTAAAAAACCGCACCCGCATGCTCTAGACAGTTACATTATCGTTTCATTCAAAGACGAAATTGAATTATCAAAAGTGCAAGAACACGTTTCAAAAGTAGTTTTGGAAAGTATTTCGGTTTTCAAATCTCTTTTTGAATCATTTAATGATTTCAAGTCTAAAAAATAATTTTATATAATGTACAAGAACAAAAAAATAGATTCGTTTTTGAGTAGATGGATTCTTGAAACTTTTATATTTTTTCTTCCAATTTTACAATGAAAAAAATATAAATTGAATTCTTAATTTGTATATTTACATTTTGTAGTGAACGCCAGAACAAGACTCAATCAACGCAATGCAAAGCTACAACAACAACAACAAAGGCTTCAAGGGAACCAATAAGAACGACAAAAAGGGCGGCGAAGAGAAGGTTTTCCGCGGACCATTTTCATCCAATGTAATGGGTGTTCCCATTGTGAATGCAATCACCGGAGTCAAATACCCTTGGAATGTCGGCTCGTTTGAAGAAAATCACTTGTGGAAAGTTGCAAACTGCACGCGATTCACTCCAATGACGTACTTTTACGACTCTCCCGAACAGTACGAGGCTTACAGAAGGGTGGAATTGGACCCTGAATCAAAGGCGACTTGGCACACGTTGCAGAAACAACTGAACAACTGAACAACTGAACAACTCAAACAAACATGCAATGTATAAAAAAATAAAAAATAAAAAGAAAAAACAAATAAAAAAATATTAAACTTTTTTTTCTACTGGGGCACATGTCAACTGTGACATGTGACTCCTATATTAAATCATCAAATTCCTCATCTTCTTCGTCATTTGGATAAATGACTTTGCATCCAGACCAACCTCCCTTGGCAATCTTTTTAAACTTTTTATCCATATATTCGTGCAATTCCTGAACTTTTGGCACATTCTTGTCATAGTTTTTCGTATACCAGTCCTTGAACTCTTGATTCAACTCATCTCGTTTCACATCAAACGCCTTTCCAGTCTTATCATTTATACCGGGACATACTTTAATCTTATCTCGAATAAATTCCGACAAATAATCCTGGCTGTTTCTATACTTGTTGCTGCTCAACTTGATCTTTTCGCAAGTGGCAACAGTTCCTCCTGTTTCATATGCCTTTTGAACCAACATTGCCATAAACACCGGCGCCCATCCTTCAAGTTTCTCATCCAATCGTTTGTCAATCATGAACTGGTACGGCATGTCTGGGTCATCAAACTTTGGTTCTTCACAAAACAAAGACTCAAAATCTACTTTGCAAATGCGTCTCCATGTGCCATTGTCGTTACTCTTGACATCAAACATGACATTCGTGCAAACAACCAGCTTGAACTGCGGGACAAATGTAATCATTTCCTGGTACAATGCACGCGCTTGAACCGGGTCTCCACCTGTAAGTTCTTTCAGCGGACCCTCGTTAATGCGGTCCCCTTTCGACGGCTCATTCATTACCGCATACCTCACACCCTTCAACTGCGCAATTTCAGACGCAGTTCCTCCAATTTTATTTCGTTTTTCTGTAATCAAAGTAATTGGAACTGTTCCTTTGTATTCTCCAAAACAATGCGACATTAGTTCAACTAGTTTCGATTTCCCGTTGCTTCCGCAACCATTGTAAATGTTGAATGTTTGGTCGCGATTAACACCAATAAGACACGATGCAAGATGTTCCCACATGTAAGCACGCAATTCCGGTGACGGAAACAGCTGCTCCATAAACGCCGTGATTTCGCGTTCTATTGTTTCATACTCGTTGCACCCAGTTGCATATGTCTCTAAAAAGTCAATGTCTGTGCATTTTGAAATGAAATCATAAGGCTGCCCTGGTCTAAAGATTTTCTCCTTGAAGTCTATGACACCATTATTGAACCCCATGAGGTGCGTTTTCGAATCCATTTTTTCAATAAAATCCTTGTCATAAAACATCTCACGAACCTCACGCAACACATTATTTTTGACAGATGTCGATTTAAGCTGACTGCAAACCTCCGTCATCCGCTTGGAACGTTCCTGGATATTTTTGAACTGTTCTGAAGTGCTGTCATATTCATTCAAACTGTCCAGCAACTTCATGCTTCTTTCCGAATAAATACTGAGCATTTCAGTCGAAATTAGCAAACGAAGCGATGTTCCTGAATCACACTCAGACCATCTGTGGTCCTTGAATTCGAACCACGCATTGTGTTTTATGCTGACACAAACAAATCGTCCCTTGAATAAGTGAAACAATACGTTTGCCAAATCAACGTCAGATGCTTCCGTAATTTTAGTCTTTCCTACATGTGTAATTAATGTCTGGTCAATATAGTAATCAACCGTCTCTTCTGAAATCTTTTTGTATTCCGACGGATTGTCTTGTTTTGACCAAAACATAATTGAGCGTTTTGAAAGCTCACTTTTCCCCGTTCTAAATTTCTGCCATTGCTTGTATAATTCCCCAATTTTATCATAACTAAATTTATCACTATTTGAACTGAAAAGCATCCATGTTAAAAACAGCTTCTCGCTGGTATTTTTTAGAGCCCATCCAACCTGAATCCACTTTTCATACGGTCCATAATGCTTTTCTGAAAGCGACATTGTGAACTTGTGTGTCTCCTGAATATCATATTCCCTCGGTTCCAAATTATCCATGATTAACTTTACTGACGCTTCCAGCTGGCCTAAATTTGCAATTGAGTTATAATCAATCGTCGATAATGACAACGAGGATGCCATTATAATGCTGACGCGCGACGACGACGCAGATGTTGCCGGCGCAACCTTCTTCGTCTTGAACATTTCCTCTATTTTTGGCACGTACTCATCAAGTAACTGAAATGATTGATGCCCCCTATACCTTGCCGTAAGCAACTTGAAATCCTTTTCAAACTTGAATTCAGATGCTTTTTTCTCTGAAAATTCCCACTCCAACAAGGGAACGTAGTTCCCCTGTAACCCCTCCTCTACTGCGGGAGAGGTCAAAGGAGAACCTACGGTTCTCTTTGATTTATTCAACTTGAGAATGAAATGATATTTCAAAAGATAAGACTTGCACCCCGGTTTTCTAGAATTATATAACTGCCAACCAGTCTTTCCGCTTGTAATCGAATTATCAATGATATCTTCCCACGAATTCGTCACAGGCAAGTCACTCCAAACACTTGACAATTCCAACAAAATCAGGCTTCTAAGATACATTTGCTGTTTCCTCTCCATGTGAATTCCAATAATCATGTGAATTCCGTCCTTAGTTAATTCCGTCTTGCAATTCACGGTTGTTTTTTCAAATACAAATATTGGTACTTCTACACCCGCATCAATTTTGAGAAGTTTTTTTAGAGTATTCACGTAAAGCAGAACCATGTCTACCACGTGGTCTTTTGTGTGTTGGCGCTCTTCTACGCAAACATCATATTTAAAATCGAAATCTACTAGGATTGGCCCCGCATCATGCAGCTGAATTTCTGTCAAATATTCCTGCTTTCCTTCAACAAACGCGTGGTTGTAATATTTCTTATAAAATTCTTCAAGTTCTGAATCCGGTATCAAATACGCGCCACCCTTGATTCCCAATTCCACATTCTTTAGCCGCGTGTGCGTGCATTTTTCATCCTGTTTTATATATAATGATAACAAATATGATGCGAAGGTATACGTTGCACTGACACTCGCCTTTGCCATAGCCATTGATAATACTATATATTGAGATAAGTTTAATTCAATTTTTATTTATTGTTTATCCCTAAAAATCATTTTTTTAAAATTTATAAAAAGTGATTTTTATAAAAATCAACATTTCTACATATTTTACACATTTCATTTTATAATTATGAATTATGAATATGATATAAACATTACAACACATTCATATACACATACCTACTTCATCGCAATGTCGTCGTCATTTGACAATAATCCAAATACATTATATTTAAATGTAACAAATGTAATATTAAAAACATATAGCGCCACGGCAACTGAAGCAACTGAAGCAACAGCAGCAGCAGCAACACCAGCAGCAACTGAAAAAACAGCAGCAGCATCAGACCCCATCATCAAACCCATTAGTATTTCAAAAGATGCAATCAAGCGTCTTTTGAAAGATATTGGCGAAATGATAAAAACACCACTTCATGACCAAGGAATTTTTTATAAACACAGCGAAACTGATATTTTGGAAGGTTGGGCATTAATTATTGGTCCAAAGGATTCGCTTTACCGCGACGGTTATTATTTTTTTAAATTCGAATTTCCGACCGATTATCCTCACGCGCCTCCACTTCTTCATTATTATACAAATGACGGAATAACCCGATTTCATCCAAATTTTTATAAAAGCGGAAAAGTTTGTGTTGATATTTTAAACACATGGCGTGGAGAGAAATGGAGCGGATGTCAAACCATTTCTTCCGTTTTATTAACATTGGTTTCTATAATGGATAACGAGCCCATTCTAAATGAACCAGGCGTAACAAAAAAAAACTCAGACTATTCCAACTACCACAATCTTATAGAATACCGAAACTATTCATTTGCAATTTACGAATTATTATACAGCATTGAACATTTTTGTAAATATATACCAATAAATGAGAAGGAACTCTTGGACTATTTTTATTCCATTATGAAGGCGCATTATGTTGAAAATAAAGATTCTATAATGAAAAAACTTAAAGAAAATAAAGAACGCGCACTACATCCTGAATATGTTCACTCGTCTTTTTATTTATTTGGATTTAAAATCGATTATGCGAATCTGGTATCACTTTTCGAGAAATTAACATTAATTTAAAATAAAATAAATTTCAAACCACCTTTACTATATTCAAATCTTAACTAATTATAATAATTATAATAATAATATTATTAACTGTTTAATTATTATTATTATAAAATTGAATATAAATATTTATATTGTTTATATACAATACATACAAATACATATACAATCCAACCAACACAATCACCATTTAAAAAATGCAATTCTGTAAAGTGTGTGGAAACATGTACTATATTACAATGGCGGATGCTCCCGCCATTTCAGAAGAAGACAAAGAAGTCACTTCTAAAATACTTATTAACAAATGCAGAAACTGCGGTAACGAAGAACAAAATGCAAACACAAGTGTGTGTGTGTCTAAAACATTTTTCAAACAAACAGAAAAACGGTTGTCAAATTTTGTGAATGAATATACGCATTTAGACCCAACGCTTCCACGAATCAACGCAATGAAGTGTCCTAATTTAGAATGCGAGACAAATAAAACGCTTGATACTCCATGCACTGTTTTATACATTAGATATGATGATACAAATTTAAAATTTATATACATGTGCACCACTTGCAAACATACCTGGAATACCGAACAGTATCATCACGCGTCTTGAAAAAGCAGCCAAATTAATTGAATTTACTTGTTTTGATAATATTAAGACCTGGTTTACCTTTTGATAAAGTTTTATTTTTTTTCATGAACTGAAATTTTTTTCCATGAATTACTAAAATTGCACCTGGATTTGCACCTTTACAATTTTTATTTTTAGGCATTTTTGTTGATTTTTTTATTAAACAATTTGACTTTACTTTTTTTGTTCCTAAAGGAGCGGTCAAGTTACATTTTTTCTCTTTTGAACAACAAGGTTTATTCATATTTTTTTTATTTTGTAGAACTCCTGATTGCCATTCAGGCGTGGTTGCAATCCAAGAAAGGATTGGACCTGGTTTGCCATTTTTATTTTGATGAATATGAACAGCACTAACATTTTTTGTATTTTTTAATTTTGCCTCACAATTCAAAACATTATTATTTACATTTAATTTTACCGAAGCATATTTATTTTCAGCTTTCAATGTTTTATTATTTTTTTTATTCATATTTTTTTTTGTTTTTGAAGAAGTCATATTATTATATTATTATTTTATACATTATTACAATATTTTATTTTATATTGAATAAAATATAAAATAAAAAATTGAAATAGAAATATATACATATAATATACACACACATTATACATATATAAACGCAGGCCAGTTTGATAAAAATGGAACACAAACAAAATTTGAACAGTGACGATGAAGGAGAAAAAAATTCTGAAACCAACGACGAATCTATTGCGGACACAGACACAGATGCAGATACAACAGGTGTTGTAGATGTGTCGAATTTATCAGAAGCAGACTCCGAAACGTCGGATATATATGAGGAGAAAGGAGAAAAAGGACAAGAAGGACAAGAAGGACAAGAAGGACAAGAAGGACAAGAAGAAAATGCATCCATCTCAAATTCAGGAAGTGTCTCGGAATATGACGACGACGATGAAAATGATCATGAAAATGATGACGATGATGATGATGACGAAAACCACCTTCAAAAATTTGACAGTGAAGCAAAAAAAAATTATATTGCAAGCTTCCACCCTGAAAGTTTATCTTATAATAATGAAGAAACCGAGTCCATGTCGCACGTTACCAGAAATGATGCTGGAATCATCATCGATCCGTTTCATAAAACATTGCCATTTCTAACCAAATACGAAAAAACGCGAATTTTAGGAATTCGAACAAAACAGCTGAATGAAGGCGCAAAACCGTATCTTGACGTAAACCCGACAATTATTGACGGGTACATTATTGCACAGCTGGAATTGGAACATAAGAAGCTGCCATTCATTATTCGACGCCCGATTCCCAACGGCAGTTCAGAACTCTGGAGACTGCAAGACCTCGAAATTATTTGTTGAGTGACTCTGGAACCAGTTTCCATCTTAGTAAACTAATATTTTTTTAATAAAATAATATAACTCAAAAAAAGTCCAAAAAAATTCTTTGCAAATAAATCTAATATATTATATAATGAATTTTTTAAATTATAAGGTAATAATGCCACAACACCATATAGTGACCAGAAAAAGAAAAAATACCAAAATATTTTTACTCCTTGCTCGCCGCTTTTAACTGCATACTTTTCATAAATCGCATAATAGTACATTAAAAAAGGAACAAAACCGAGTAAAACGCCCGATACAGTCGACAATATTTTCATTTCTCCCAAATATCCAAAAAATAACATGGACCAATTTAAAAATAAAATTTTTGATAATTCACTCGAATTATCATTTACTAAATTGAAAAATTCCAATTTTATTGTGTCTAAATTTTTAGTTAGCATTTCCAACGCTTGCCGCATTCAAGACACGTGACAAATGTTGTCATTGGCTCATCTGCCGAGCGCGTCTGTTGTTGAGTATATGTGCACTTGTTCGACTTGCAAGCACGACATGTAAACAAATCTGTGGATGCTTCAATCTTCAATTCATACCTATTCTTGTCACGATTTTTTTTATCTTCGATGATTTTGCTCCACATTTTCGAATTCATGTCTTGGTGTGTCATAAATGCAAGTTCGTGCGCTTTAATTTTTTTAGTTTTAATCATATCCAGTACGTCCTCATTCTCAAGGTTAATGCATATGCATTTCAACCAATCCACATACAGCTGAACAAAATACACATTGTCCCACTTTTTAACAATGTTCATTTCCCCCGCTTTAACAAGCGTGCGATTATAAATTCCCTTTTCCAAATTTAGCCCAATGCTACCCGATTCATCATCTCCTATTTTTTCTGATAATTTTTTTTGTATATTTCGTCTGAACGACTCGGGGTTTTTCGGAATCATGAGTTTGATTTTGTTTATTTACTGTTATAACAATATATATATTTATATTCAATTTTTATATATATTGCGGGGTGGTCACATGTCATAATTGACATGTGGCCCACCTAAATCACAAAGCATTGCACCACTTTACCCCTCATTTTCATCAAGAGGGGGGTCAGGGGGGGGACGCATGCCCCCCTTCATCTGAATAATCATATTCTTCCGAATTCAGCTCTGAAGAATCGTCGCTATCATTCCCACTTTCATTATCATCATCCTCTTCTTCATCTGATGTAGTTTCTTCATCCTTTTCTGAATCACACTCATCTTCAGAGTTATCGCTCGACTCATTTTCGTCAGCGTCAGCGTCAGCGTCAGCGTCAGCATCAACGACATCAGCATCTTCCAGGACATCTTCAATAATAAACCCATCCTTCAAATACCCGTCCTTTGTCTTCATGCTTGATGGAACATTTTCTAATTCGTCCTCTTCTTCTTCATCATCATCCGCATTATCTGCAAGCGTTTCAAACCCACCAAACAAATGCTCATATATTTTATTCCATTTGTCAATTGTCAAATCGATAATTTTCATATTTGAATCTCTCAACAAAAGTGCACAGTTGCCAAAAAATAAATCAGAATCTACAGGTGGCGGAAAATCATACTTATTTTCTTGATTTGCTTGCCCGTCACTTCGTGCCCACAATTCAACCGTAATCGGACTATCACCCTTTTTAGAATAGCCCCATTCTGTAACCTTGTCAAACCCATCCGATTTTTTAAAATTACATTTTTTATACAGTTCATCTGTGTTTATGCTCTTATATTCCTGCATTTTTAAATCACCGTTCTTTTCAACTATAACAACTGATGGCATTTTTCAACACAAAGTTAATTTCGATAACTATCTATAATAATTTTATTCATAGGTTTAAATCGTTTAAGGTTAATTATTTATATTTTGATTAGTATTGAATTTTTTTATTGCTGTAAAATGTAAAATTATTGTTCTACGTTTTTATTGTATTAAAGTTATATTTATATATAATAAAAATCATTACAACTACATTTTTTTATTGTACATGTGGTACTGGATTATTAAAGTATTTATATTGTCACTCATTCTTATTTTTCTTCTTCATTATCTCTACTCTTTTTTTATTTCTACTCTGACAATACCAAAAGTAAAAGATTTAGTAATTCTTCCACAGCAAAAATATGATGAACTATTTAACTCATTAGAACAAAATAAGTCCGTTCAGAGCAACAACGGCAACAACGGCAATGACAATTTACCATCATTACCATCATCATCATCATCATCATCATCATCATCATCATCATCATCATCATCTTCTCAGTCAATGAAAGATGAGCTCATTCGATTTATGAAAGAAATTGGAGGCGGCGGCTCTAACTATAATAAAAATGATGCACCAACAACAATCTCACCATATTCATTTTCCAAATAAAACGTTCAAGTCACCAATCCAATCCAAATATATAATATACGTATAATGAAATAAAAACATGGCGCATTATATTATAAGCAAGTCAAGTAAAATCAATGCAACATTTTATGAGTTATGAAAAAAAAACGAATAGTTTCAACACTTCTTCCACTTCCAACACTTCTTCCAACAACAATGAAGATATGCTAAAACAATTTCCAAAAATTAAATTTTCTTATGAATCAAAACCTTATAAGAAAGTTTCACAAAATAATAAATCACAACGTGACAGTAACAATAACAACGAAAGTAACAAGGAAATTTATTTTATAATTCCAAAAGGTAAAAAATATTTTGTATGGTTTAAAAACAATGAATGTTTATTTTTAGAATTGGATGCTCAACGAAAAATAGTTACCATAACGAAAAAAAATGTATCTCATGCATTTCCGAATAATACAATATTATACGGAACCCACTTTTACATTCGAAAAATAAAAAATAATCGCGAAAATTGCGACACTACATACTATTTTACCATTGAAAATATTCATTATTATAATGGATTGCATTTAGACACAACAAGTGTATTTGATAAATTTAAAAAAATAAATGATTTTTTTAAGCAACAACAACAACTGAATTTGCAAAAACAATATAATGCTGTTGAAATTGGATTACCGCACATTTCATCTTCATTAAAGGGCGCATCAGATATAAAACCATTTTATTCTTCATTCTGCATTCAGAAAAGGGATTGCAATAATGAATCTAATGAATATGAAAATATTTTTTACTTCAATTCTGTTACACATGCACTCGCACCTACACCTGCACTCGCACCTACACCTGCACTCGCACCTACACCTGCACTCGCACCTGCACTCGCACCTGCACCCGCACTCGCACCTGCAATTGCATTTACTGCGAATAAAGTTAATAATCATGGCAAATATAAATTTTTCATGGTTAAAGCTGATATACAAAATGACATTTATCATCTTTCTAATCCAGATGGGACTGCCAACGCCAACAATGCCAATACAAATGTCGAGAATGAACTTATTGCTTCAATACCCGATTATAAAACGAGCGTAATGATGAATTCTCTATTTAGAAATATTAAAGAAAATAAATCGCTTGATGCATTAGAAGAAAGCGACGACGAAGATGAATTTGAAAATGTTAATCTAGATAAATTTGTTGACCTTTCAAAAAAAATAAAAATGAAATGTGTTTACAATTATAAATTTAAAAAGTGGACGCCGATTATGCGAATGAACGAATGAACGAATGAATGAATGTCAAATTCTCCACTTATTAATTTATATTTTATTTTATTTATATAATAAATATAAAATATAATAACAATTAATTCAGTTAAATTTAAACAATTATAAATAACAAAATAATAAAAATTAGTGGCAAAAAATGGCAACTGCAACAGTAGTTCCAATTCCATCAAATGAAAATAGTGTTGAAACCGTTCAAAATATGTTATATTCGCCAGAGGTGACAGTTAATCCGGGAGAAATTCTTGAATCATCACCTATCGCCAACGATAAACCGATTACAATTATTCGAAAAAATTTATCTCCACAAGCCATAAGCTATATTGTAAAAAAGAAAATCGATATTGAAAAAGAAGTAAAGAAATTAAAAATAAAAAATTCAATTTCTAATTCCACTTTATTTGATGAAATATTGAATGATAGAGAAAAACAAAGTGAAAAGCAGAAATGTAGTGAAATACTCGGCTTTACGTTAAGAGAATTATCTCCAACCGAATCAACAAAATTTGGTTTAGATACAACAAAAACATTTTATATTATTGACAGTGTTTCATGTGGAAGTGTTGCAGCTATTATTGGTTTTAAAGTGGGTGACATTATTATTGGAATGTATAATTGCAATAACATCGTAAAACAGCTATTTGATTATGATGATGATGAAGCATTATATAATTTAAAAGGTAATACATTTAATGATAGAACAATTCTTTACATAAATATAAGAGTTCTTAGGTATGACAAAAAATTAAATGCGTTTTCTGATGTTTATATAACACCATTATTTGAAAAATATGATGACGGTGATAATGTATTATATCATGGAAGAAGGTTTATAATTCCATACCTAAATAATCCGATGAATCCAAACAATACAATTACACGGTTTGGAAGTTTATATTTTAAAAATTATATTTCTGGTTTGACAGATTTTGAACAAGTGGGGGGAGGTCCAGCTGAACTAATACTGTTTAATGCTGCTAAAGCAGCTGCTCAAGCATCTCTTCAACAAATAGAACAAACTTTACAGCAATGTCACACCGATATAGATTTAGCCACTGCTTTTGTTGCTTTAAATCCAGGTAATCCAAATTATGCAAGGTATTTAGTTGAAGCTAATTCTATTGTAAATAATACACTAAATATTCATGGTATCCTATATAATCGTAATAAGGCTAGAGATGTTTTCAGGGTAAGATTTACACGTGAAAATGAGAGACAAGCATCATCTGTAAACGTAGTTGATGCTAATCAAGCTGTTGCAGCTGCTCAAAGAACTGCTAATATTATTATTGCTCGAGTTGCTCGTCATGTTGGAGATCTTGCTTTAAGAGTTACTAATTCAATTGCTCCCATTCAAGATGCTGCCGCTGCTCAAGCTGCTGCCGCTGCTCAAGCTGCTGCCGCTGCCCAAGCTGCTGCCGCTGCTCAAGCTGCTGCCGCTGCTCAAGCTGCTGCTGCTGCTCAAGCTGCTGCCGCTGCTCAAGCTCCAGCAGCACCAATTTCAAGACCAAGAAGAATAAGAATGCTTGCATCCCCGCCACCAGAAGATGCCGACGTCGTCGGACCGCAACTTGCAGCGCCAGTTATAGTACCAGATGCCATTGGGTCGGCGCCATCATCTTTAGCTCCAGCAGCACCAATTTCAAGACCAAGAAAAATATTGTCACAAGTGCCACTAGAAGACGCCGTCGGACCGCAACTTGCAGCGCCAGTTATAGTACCAGGTTCCATTAGGTCGGCGCCATCACCTTCACCTCTATCGCAAATGTCAAGACCAAGAAAAATGTTGTCACAAGTGCCATCAGGAGCCGTCGGACCGCAACTTGCAGCGCCAGTTATAGTACCAGGTTCCATTAGGTCGGCGCCATCATCTTTACCTCTACCGCAAATTTCAAGACAAAGAGTGTTGTCACAAGTGCCATCAGGAGCCGTCGGACCGCGACTTGCAGCGCCAGTTATAGTACCAGTTGCAATGCGCCGCGTGCTGCCCCCACCATTGATAATGCCGCGTTTGAGGTTAGGCTTGCGTCTCGGTATATTACCTTTTCAAACGCAAGATATGTCAAAACAACGCATATTATTAATAAATTTATACTTGAATCAAATATTCAATACAATTTTATTAAATTATAAAAAAAAAAAATTAAACCCAGCATTACCCGATTTAACTATAAAATCAACATATAAATACAAAGACCCATTGCGTGTTAAACATGCATTTGATTTCCCAATTTACCCAAAAATAGATGCCTCGAATGATAAAAAAATTATATCAAAAATAAATGCATCACTGGACAAAGATAAATTAATAAGTTTAAATTCCTGTGACGATGAATCTGCAAGTGCTGCAGCAGCAGGTGGAGGTGGAAGATTTAAAAAAAATAAAAATATAATTTTCAATTATCCATTAAGAAGAAGAAAACAAAAAACAATTAAAAAAAAAATTCGAAATATAAATAATAAAAATTCACTAAAACATAAAATAAGAAATAAAATTAATAAATGTATAAAAAAATGCATTAAAAACAATAACAATAATATTCAGAAACAAAAACAAGATAAACAACAAGAAAATAAATATAGAATAAAAAAATTAATAGAATCGAAAATACATGAAAAAATAAATAAATTAAAATTAAATAAAACTAAAAATTTCAGTAAAAATAAAAGCTACCACCGTAAATATACGCGTAAAAATTATTAATAATTATAATATTCAATAAAAAACCTTTTTTAAAATATTATGCTTCAATGTTTCAATATTTAAAAAAATATCTTTTTGATTTTTTAGGAACATTTTTCTTTTTATTTGTAATTATTTATACTGGAAATTTTACAGCCATTGCTTAATAAATAAAAATATTTTATTTTATAACTTTAGTAATTAGTAAAATAAAATATTTATATATTATATATCTATAGAGTAAATAATATATAATATAATTAAAATATGTCACACTGTAAAACAAAAACGCAAAAAAGGCAACAGAAAAATCGAAGCCGAAGACAACGAGGCCGATATTCTCGTAGAAATCAGCGTGGTGGTTCTTTAATTCTGTCACCAGCCCATTATTCCAATCAAAACAATTCTCATTTTTCAGGGATTGGGTTTACGGACCCACAAGGCGCAGTGACGGGATGCACTGGGTCGACATCTGGTGTAGCTGCCTTGAAAGGAGCTGACATTTATACCACCATTGGTGGAATAACAAAACCCATTGCAGCAATGAATGGGGGGGGTCGCGGTCGCAAGAGGATACTAAATAAAGATATGAAACCATTTCATAAATCAATGGATAAAGAAATGAAAAAATTACATAAATCTATGCGCCACGGTCGCGGTAGGATGCAGCGAGGCGGCAGCGTTAACAACACGAATGGTTATTCTGTTGGAGGCGTTCATTTGAAACCGAGTTTGAGCGGCATTGCAAATAATTACCACACCGCGTATGACTCTTGCAAAGGATAAGGAGTAAAGAGAACCTACATTTCTCATAGTTCCCTTGAAGTAGGGGGTTAAAGGGGGTCCCCCCTCTTTATAGAAAACACTTGCCGTTAAGTATCGGTTGTTTTCTATTCGAGTTGTATTTTGTTAGAGTGCCAGTCTCCTCATCATCATCATCATCGCTGCTAACACCTGTGCCTGTTGCAACAACCGCAACCGCACCTGCACATGTACCTTTGATTTTTTTTGGATTATACGCCGTTGTCCAGCATCCATTTGTTTCGTTGCTGTGATACAGTCCGCTGTCGGTGACAATTATCCTATAATTTTGTTTTTTATAATAACTTTTCCGTTTTTGCCACTGATTTTTAAACAAATCATGCGCGTCGACAATGTCAATCACCACCGGCGTCGTGTGTTTCACTCTCAAAATTCGCCCCACCGACTGACACACATCCGTTTTCGGTGTCGCCATAATAAGTGTGGTAAGCGTTTTAATATCCAATCCTTCCGACGCCATCGCGTATGTAGCTATAATAATCTTCTTCGACTCGCTCGCCTTCAAATCGGCTTCCTTCATTCCGCCAAGATAATATCCAACTGTCGCAATTTTCCGATGTTCAATTGCTTTAAACAAATACTGAAGAAGCGACTTGTTATGCGCCAGAATCATAATTTGTTGGTCTGCATTGTGTTGCAGTTCTTTTGTAACAACCTCCACGATGAATTCGCTTCGACGATTATAGTTGCACAGCTTTGAAATCATGGTGCTGAATTTCGGATTTCCGCGGTAGTCATATTCAACCTCATTGAACTCGTCATCATCGACGACGTAATTGATGCCCTTCACTAAAACACAATGGTCCGATTCCGCCTTTTCTTTATGAACAACATCGCCCAGAAACATTTTGAATACTTTTGAAAGCCCGTCTTTGCGCTGCATGGTGCCAGAAAGTCCCAGAGTATAGGTTGTTGTCACCTTCATCATGCAGCGGCTAAAAACTTCAGCCCCCATGTGATGACAATTGCTTACAACAATTCCGTCAATATATAAACTACTTTTATAAGACTTATTTACAGAATCTGAATATTTATCGACAGAAGATGCCAAAACAAAGTTATGATTACCTTCAACTTCTATATCGTATACATTTGGTGTTTTGCATCTTCCGTAACCTTTATTTTTTATTTTTTCAATTGATGTTACTGGAATCGTTCCCCAGTTTTCAAACTTATTATTCCATGCATATTTGCTGCAATCATTTTTATCATCATCGTCGATATCAGAGTTATTAAGTTTATATGAGAAATCATCATGTATATATTTTTTAACTATATTTATAAGCTTTTGAGAATTTTCTTTGTTCATCATCAAATAATTATACTCTTTATATTTTTTTGATGCTTTCGATGATGCACATTTATGAACATTACAGCATATATCAAATTTGGATTTTAAAGCATTCATTATTTTTGTTTGAGAATCATAACTAAAGGATTGAGTGTTGAAGCGTATAGAATTTACTTCGCCACTCTTATTTTTTTGAACCGATGCATCATCCATAAACCAAATTGCCAGTCCTCTTTCATCTATTTTTTGTAAAATGGCATCACATACAACATTTTCACAACTGGAAATTGTGGAACTTAAATCAAAATCCAAGTCGAATATTTTTGTTGTATAAGAATAAGCATTTTTTTTAGAAAATCCATTGTTTTTAACACATGTCAAATTGTTCACGTTATCAGTTCGATTCCCATTTCCAAACATATTGGCTTTCCATTGACAGTAGCTGCGTTGACGTTCACCATGAAGCCATCTCAACCTATGCCTTTTCAACACAGTTTGACTAATATTACCATCTCCCAAATAAGAACCATATACAATTTGCAACTGGTCTTGGTTTAATGCCGGTGCAATGATGCAATCTATATGTCTCTCATCATATTTGCATAATAATAAATCTCCGCATTTTAATTTGTTTGCTTCCACGTAACCGTTGCCAACTGTTAGTATTTTATGTTCTGGAGTGCATCGAATCACTCTTTTCGATGCCTTTATTAATAATAAATCTTCCCTCTCTTTTTTCCATGCATGCGTTAACTTTTTGTATTCAAACACATTTTCATGTCGATTATAACTCAAAATTTCAGGTAGTTGTACTTCTGTTCCGCCATCGTCTTCATTGCGACGACACTTTTTCCATTTTTCATACAGTTGTCCTATTTTTAGCACTCCGTCAGATGTGTGAATACAAGTTTCATATGTAAAACACTCATCAAAAATAGTTAGCCCGAATGACTCAAATGTGCTTTGCGGGTATTCCTTCATGGACAGCGACTGCACCATTGCAATGACAATATCCTTGTTATCAATATCAATCAGCTGCCCCTGAATGATTCCGACGCGCGCACCCGGTAAAAATTGCTCGATGCGCTCTTTCCACTGGTTCGATAAGAAACTTTTGTGAACGACCACCAGCGTCTTTGTTGCCAGACACTCGACTATTTTTAATGCCATGACAGTTTTACCTTTCCCCGGGTCCACGTCCAATAAGCCGCCGCCTCCAATTCCGCTGTTGCGCGCCGCCTTCAAATACTTTTCCACAATCACTTGCTGGTAGTCTCTCAAATCCCCCATGAATTTTAGAGATATTGCATGCCCTGGACTTATTTTACTTTCAACTTGAATTCCGGCCCATTTTTCCAAACCGAAATACCGTGGAACGTATAATTTCAACGGCGACTCGCGATATATTGGAAACGGTATTGGTTGTATTGGCGATTTAGGAATATATGCGCCAACCGTTAATTCTTTTCTTAGCGCGTGCTGTTCTTCTACTGTAAGCGTATCTTTGAAAATCGAGTAACCTTGATATCCCAAGTATGCTTTTATTTTTTTTATTACAGGGTTTATAGGGTTTATAGGGTTTCTTTGTTGTGGTGGTTGTTCTTGCATACTAAAATGTGAAACTGTGAAAATATATATGCATCATGTTTATATATTTTTATAAAATTCAATTTTAAAAATTATTATAATAATTTTTAAAATCTATGAAATGTAAAAAATATATTTTTTCATAGAATTAAAATATAATATTATGATATACGGAAAATATTGATATACAAATAATGGAAATGTTTAGAACATTATCGCGTAGAGATAAACGGTCAGAGTTGATTTTGTTTATTCTTTTTATCATATACATTTTATTCAACATTAGAACACCGCATTATCTTGCTTCATACGTTGATACCGTCGGCGGATACATTGTTGTTGTCGGCCTATTTATTTTATTGTGCAAATCTGTTAGTGTCTGGGCGGTTGCCGCTCTCGGAGCTGTAGCAATGATAATATTTGTTCAGCGTTCCCGTGTAAGCACCGGAACTGCCGCGATGAGTTTGTTTTTACCCAGCGAAAATCAGAAAACTAATTTTTTTTCCAATATTAACGAAATGCCTGTAACTCTCGAAGAAGAAATGGTGCATAAAATGGCGCCGTTTCAAGGACATATTGCCGATGACGAAACATACAAGCCGGTTCTTGACGATACGTACGATGCAGTAAGAGTTTAAATATTCGAGTTCAGGTGGTCCGGGTGTCCGGGTCTGATATATTTATTAACAATATCATTGATTTGATTTCAAATTCACACTATATTTTATAGAAACAAATTAATTAGAATATGTTATAATTAAATTTTTTGAGTTTTTTTTAATATTTAAATAATGTATAAAAGAAAAAATGGGATATACTTATTTAGCAACCCTACTGGAAACAATGGCGAAGGATCCGGCGTTTATGAATGTTGCATATAAATTAAATACATATTCAAAATCTAATCCGGCATATATAGTTTGGTGGAACTTATTAAATCAGTTATATAAGACAAAATATAACAAACCTGGTCTGAATTTTCAGGTATGTAAATCGAATCAACAAGTAATTTATAATTATGAATTATCGCCCGCACAAGTCATCAATTTAATAAGACAGCCATTTCCAGAATTGCAATTGGCTTTGAACCATCATACTTGCAATAAAATTAAATCATTTGATGCTGAAGAAAAAAAAAGAATTTCAGTGGAAATACAGGGATTGCTTACAAAAGGTTATGGATTGGATGAACGGTTTGGGTTTGTCAGCGGATCTCGCGAACGATATCTTGCCAAAGTTTTTTACCGCCGAGGCATGTTCCCAACCCCAAATACAATTATATTTAAATTATCACAAAATGTAAAAAAATAAATGAAGGATATGGAGCGGCAAAAGCTGATATTTTTAAAGTTTTGATTCTTTACAAGTATGGGGGAATTTATATTGATTGTAAAAGTAAAACAATGATTGGATGAATTATTTTCAAAATATCCAAATAAAAAATTCTACACATGTTCTTTATACCAACCAAGATGATAAAATTCTGGACATCACTAATATTAATTAATTTTTTTAATTAATATTATTAATTAATTTTTTTAATTAATATTATTAATAAAATTATATACACAATAATTATCAATAAAATACAAAATATACATAAATAATGATAAAAATGTACCACTATTTAACTATTTTACTACTCTTACTCATAACGCTATTCATGTGGTGGCAAGGTAAAATATCAAACTATTTAGGCAATGATGTGGATAGTAGACTCCTGACAACTCAACCAGTTCAATCAAACAATGGATGCAATAATGGTTGTCCCGTGAATAAATTTCCGGACGGAATCATACCTGGATTGGCTAAATCCAATCTGGTCTCCAATTCATCATCCTCAACAACAGGTGCAACAACGGATGATGACATCCTCTATAGCATTTATACCAAGTATGAAAAAACATTCACACCAACCTACATTCAAAACAATTTGTTGCAACTGACAAATCCGGACAATTATACACATCTTCCAATGGGTCCTTCCAATATTTTCATTATTAGACATGGTGAACTGATTTTTGACAATTATATACATCCGACAAATCAGGACACACATTATAATCTGGACTGCAATGGAATACAACGCTCCATAAAACTTCCAAATTTTATCAATAATTTAGGAATGAATGGGTACCCTATAACAACCATTGTTGTATCAAATGGCCTCATGGACATAAATATATCTGGCAATGTGGCAACGCGTTCTCAGCAAACCGTGCATTTTAGTGCATGGGCATTGAGTATTCCAATTCTTATATTTGGGTATGCCAATTGTTCACAACCGTATGATGCCACTACTGCAATAAATATATTCACCAATGCATCCATGAGAGGAAAAAATATATTAGTAGCATTTCAACATGACAACATACAAGCATTGACCAATCAGTTGGTTCAGTGTTATATTTATTTCAAACAAGGCGGAACAGTCGAAAATCTGAATAATTCCACCCTGTACAATGTTTCAACAGAGGAATGGTGGAAACACAACACCCCGGTGGAACCAAGACATCAGTATTCTGGATACAAACATCCTATGCAAAAACCACCATATCCAATTCCTCATGAAAAATATTCAAAGTATTTGCCATATTGGAATGTAAGGACATTTGATAGAGTGTGCTGGTTTTCCCAAACAAATCATCCAGACAATTTAACGTTGAAATTATTTTCCGAAAACATCAATACTTGTGCGAAAAATAACTGCAGCAACCTTTTAATTGGTTTAATACAATGGCATTATCAGTTAAACCAAAATAATAAATATGAAAATGACCCGAAATGTTTACCACCCGAATAAATGTAATTAAATTTATTTATTTTCTTAAATTTATTTATTTTCCAATAATGTAACCATGTCCTGCTGCCTCTTGAATCGTGTTGTAATTGACATCACACCCGTTGTGAGATAACGAGTATGGAAATGGCCTTGCACATGCCGGAGTGGGCAAATAATTATTTTTTGCAACGCCGCCAGTTGTTATATACTGCCCTTGTGTAATAAATCCTGAAACAAATTTTGTAGTTGGTTTATAATACATGTATTTCTTGCCACCAATATGATAAAATTTGCCTTGCAAGCACTCACACACTTTGGCATCCGCAACAGTGGTCTTTGCACTTTTGTCTGCTTCAAACTTACACGCCCCAACTTTCCAGCTGAGTGACTCAATGTACTGAGATTGCGAATCCGTAACTCTATAGCTGTTGTCATCATCTTTTACCCAGGTATTTGGATAAGCTCCGTGCAATATCCCTAAATATTTTTCATCAAGCATCCCCATTGTATTTTTAACCGATAATTTAACAATGGATGAATCATTTGTACAACAGTCCCCCGAATTTGAAATATATTGCGGGTATTTTCCACAGCATCCACCCCACCCTACCGGCGTAATTCCTCTGAACTGTGTGCGCGTTACGTTGCTAACCAAGCGAAACCTGCCAACTCCGCCAATGTTTCGGAGACACCCGTTTAACGAAAACCCGTTGTGTCCCACTCCGGAAATAGGGTCTACTCGTGGATTACCGCCGCGAAATGTTTTTCTTTTCAATGTTGCTATTGACATGTCTATATCTATTCTTTCTATTATATGTATATTAATATAAATATTAATATAAATTAAATATAAATCGAAATAAAAATCAATATAAATCGAAATAAAAATCAATATAAATCGAAATAAAAATCAAATAAAATAAAAATCGAAATAAAAATCAATATAAATTAAATAGAAATGCTAAAAGGAAAAAAAGGATATATAATATTTATAATATTTTGCTAACCATTTTTAATGCCATATAAGATAAACCAACACCAATAACTACATTCAAATAAGGATTCTTCATAATATTGTCCATGCTTAGCGCGCTCATATCCGGAATTAATGTGGGCGGCGGAGTTTGGTACAATATTTCTCCGTCTTCTCCTGCGGGATTACACTCAATGTAAATTTCATCCTTGTTTCCTCCTGAACCCGGTTTCACATTCGGCCCGGATGCGTTATAATAGTAGTCTGATCTAGCCACCGCCTTTATCCCACTCGGAGCAATCATTCCTGTAAGTTTTGCAAGAGTGGCGCTGTTGATTGTAACCGGACTCTTCGTCTTGTCAAATACAAGAAAACTGTATTGTCCGTCGCACGGAGAAAAAGGTGCACCTCCCATATAAAAATAATAAGGTGCACTCGGTACAAAATTCTCTAAATTATAATTTGAAACATTAACGAGCTGACTATCATTGGTTTTTGTTTTATCAAATGTTGATGAATATTTTGTAATTATTTCATCTAAAATTTTTGCAGAGCTTGCCACACCATTTGATTGAACTAGTGGAAGTGAAACAATGAGTTTTTTTCCTGCCCCATCATGTATAATTAACATTTCTGCATCTGCAGTTGAACCATTGTACGTGTGTATTGATGGCGCGTATATATTTATTTCTCTCACATTGTAACCTTCTTTATTGAATGTTACTGCTGCACTCGTTGTTGCATCATAACTTAATTTTAAATAGTTGGGAAATTGTGTTACTGTGCACGCGCTATCTTTATATTGATGCGTGTATGCACAAAAAATTTCACAACTTAGCACATTTGCAGTTGTTGATATGTTAATCGGAGAATCGGAATTTGGACAACTCATCTTAAATTACTTAAATTAATTATATGATTATATGTATATTGTATATATATTATTATAATATGTATATTATATATATATATATATATATTATAATTTAATAATACCATCGCAACAATGCAAACAGCATCACCCGATTCACCTAAACCATACAACCCATCACAAACGCAATATTCACCAGCACCTTCAGCACCACCTGATAATGATGATGATTACAATGCGCCAACAGCGCCTGAAATAACTGATGAAGAACTTGAACAGCTTCAATATAGAGTTTATGATTTAAGTTTAGCCTTAATAACTTCTGAATTAGAATACTTAAATGGTCAACTAAACCATATTCAAAATGAGATAACTCAGATGGATACAACTAAATGCGATAAACAGTGTCAAGAGGCAAATAAAAGTATTGAGTCAAATACGGTTGATGACATTTTAAAAAATATAAATGACATTTTTAATAAATAAACAAATAATAATAAAATAAATTGTTGGGAAATCGATTCAATCGGTAAATTATAATATTATATATAATAAATATTACATTATTAATATTATAATTTAGGTATAAATATGGAAATTGAGGAATCTAATTATCAAGAGGATATGGTGTTCGTCGATGCAGATAATTCGGAGATAAATGCTGCATTCATAACTGAATTTGAAGAACAGTCCATTCAACTTGTTATTGTTGAAATTGAAATACTAAAGTCAGAACCATCACCGCCCGAAGAACCATCGCCGCCAGAAGAACCATCGCCGCCAGAAGAACCATCACCGCCCGAAGAACCATCGCCGCCAGAAGAACCATCGCCGCCAGAAGAACCATCACCACCACAAGAACCATCAC
>Ga0214919_10001738_pt1 | contig 35204 bp, 33 predicted proteins | sample LL1503_MetaG_FD_177994 | JGI IMG/M metagenome (GOLD analysis project Ga0214919, IMG submission 177994) | Freshwater microbial communities from Lake Lanier, Atlanta, Georgia, United States - LL-1503 | ecosystem: Environmental > Aquatic > Freshwater > Lake | place: USA: Georgia | collected...
CTGCTTTCTAGCCATAAAGCATATCAGTTATACCGGCGATTGGAGAAGCTTTGGTTAGGGATTGAGCGGCAGCGATTTTGGATTTTTTGACCAAGCCGTTGGCGGTCATTACTCCGGCGATTAGAATTCCTATGATTGCGATAACGGCGGAGAGTTCGATTAGGGTGAAGGCGGAGGATTTGGTTTTCTTCATAAGATCTAAAATATTTAGTGAATCTTCGGCGCATAAAAAACGATAACAAATATGATAGAAAAAATTCTTATTGTTACGAATTCATTTTCATTACTTCATATTTGTTATCTGAATTTTTTCTTAAAAAATTAAAATTTTCCTTGGTAAATATGAATAATATTTTCAAGCATTTTAAGCGCTTCTTCTCTTGGGCGTTGGAAAGTGTTACGACCAATGATTGAGCCATTCGCGCCACCTTTGTAGATTTCGCGGATTTCATTGTAAATTTCATTTTCACTTTTGGCATTTCCACCAGAAAACACCACGATTCTTCTATTGTTGAAAGTAGTTTTCATTATGTGACGAATGCGCTCTTCCATTGTTGTAACAGGAATTTTTACTTTTTCGTAAACCTTGATTGCTTCAAGATTTTCCAAAGCTTGGGTTGGAGGTTTAACTTTGATGATATGCGCTCCCAACAAAGCCGCGATGTGGGCAGCGTAAGCACAAATATCCATCGCAGTTTCACCGATTTTTGAAAGATCGCCGCCACGTGGATAAGACCAAATTACTGTTGCCAAACCATAAGATTTAGCCTCTTCTGACATTTCACGAATTTCTTCAAACATGTCAAAAGCTGCGTCAGATCCCGGATAAATTGTAAAACCGATTGCCGAACATCCTAAACGTAAAGCATCTTTTACAGAAGCTGTTGTAGCTTGATGTGGCGCGGTTCCGCCATTGTGAAGAGAGTTAGAAGAATTAACTTTTAGAATAGTTGGAATTGCGCCAGCAAATGTGTCAGCACCAGCTTCAATCATTCCTAAAGGCGCGGCGTAAGCGTTTAAACCGGCATCAATTGCAAGTTGGAAATGATAATGTGGGTCGTAAGCATCTGGATTTACCGCAAAACTTCTGTCTGGTCCATGTTCAAAACCTTGATCAACTGGCAAGATTACCATTTTACCGGTACCACCTAATTTACCATGCATCAAAATACGAGCTAAATTGCCTTTAGTTCCTGCATTGTCGGATTCGTAGCAAGATAGAATTTTTTTAACTTTAGTAGAGATTTTCATATTTTTTGGAAAGTTTTTTCGAGAAAGGAATTTTGTGTGAGAAAATTTTTATATTACAAGTCGCAAGCGTCAAGTTTTTAGTTTTTAATTGCTAAGTTTTTAGAGATTTTTTAAAACTGTTTTAATCTGATACTTAGCCAATTAGATCCTGTCATCCTGAACTTGTTTCAGGATCTATCTGAAATATAAAAACCTCTAAACTTTCCATGCAACTCGAACAAAAAAAACTTGCCGCTTTTGACGAAATTAAAAAATTCACAACATTAACCAAAAGCCAAATTAAAGAGCTTGAGGACTACGTAGCATTACTTCTACAAGAAAATGACAATTTCAATTTCATAGGCAAATCAACTATCGAAAATCTTTGGGAACGCCATATTTTGGATAGCGCTCAGCTTTTATGCTTCATTGAAAATAAAAATCTGAAATTCGCTGACTTCGGGACTGGCGCTGGTTTTCCCGGTTTGGTGCTTTCAATTTTAGGACTTCGCGAAATGCATTTAGTGGAAAAATCTTTTAGAAAATCCGATTTTCTACGTCGCGCTAAATTACTTTCACAAAATCGTGTTTTTGTTCATCAATCCAAACTTGAAGAATTAGCAGTTCAAGAATTTGACTGCATAACTTCACGAGCCTTAGCGCCGCTTGATCAACTTTTAATTCACAGTAAAAAATTCTTAAAAAAAGATGGTTTTTGTCTGTTTTTAAAAGGCAAAAACCTAAAATCAGAAATTGAACTTGCGAAAAAATCTTTTCAATTTGATTATGATTTACACCCAAGTTTGACATCACAAGAAAGCAACATCATTAAAATTTCTAACATTTCTAACCAATAATTAAAACGGAGAAAAACTCATGTTAATCGGCATTCCAAAAGAAATTAAAGATCACGAATATCGCGTTGGCGCAACTCCATCGGGAGTTCGCGAATTAGTAAATGCAGGTCACCAAGTTTTGGTACAAAAAGATGCTGGAACTGCAATCGATTTTTCTGACGAACAATATATTCAAGCTGGCGCAAAAATTGTCACCAATGCAACTGAAGTTTATGAAAAATCAGAAATGATTTTGAAGGTTAAAGAACCACAAGAATCTGAATGTAAAATGATTCGCAAGGGTCAAATTATTTTTTCTTATTTGCATTTAGCAGCTGAACCACATTTGACTGAAATGCTGATTAAATCTGGCTGCGTAGCAATTGCCTTTGAAACTGTAAGTGCTGCCGATCGCTCACTTCCACTTTTAGCTCCAATGTCGGAAGTTGCGGGAAAACTTTCAATTCAAGCAGGTGCCCGTGCTTTGGAAAAAGCTCAAGGTGGACGCGGAATTCTGCTTGGCGGCGTTCCGGGAGTTGCTCGCGGTAAAATTACAATTCTTGGTGGTGGCGTTTCTGGAACCAATGCAGCAAAAGTTGCAATCGGTATGGGCGCTGAAGTTGTAATTCTTGATAAATCATTAGCACGCATTCGTTATTTGTGCGATATTTTCGGAAACTCTGCCGAAGTTCTTTATGCTTCACTTGAAAATATCGAAAAAAATACTGTTAATTCTGATGTTGTAGTTGGCGCAGTTCTAATTCCGGGTGCCGCTGCTCCAAAATTAATTTCGGCAGCTTTGGTGAAAAAAATGAAAAAGGGCGCAGTTATGGTTGACATTTCAATCGATCAAGGCGGCTGTTTTGAAACCAGCAAACCAACTTCACATTCTAATCCAACTTACGTAGTTGACGGCGTAGTTCACTATTGCGTAACCAACATGCCCGGTGCCGTTGCTAGAACTTCAACTCAAGCTTTGGAAAATTCTACCTTGCCTTTCTCTTTGGCAATCGCAGGCAAAGGTTACAAAAAAGCTTTATCTGACGATGTTCATTTGAGAAATGGTTTGAACATAATTGACGGCAAAGTTACTTACAAAGCCGTTGCCGATGCTTTGGGCCATAAATTCGTTGAAGCTGAATCTGCTATATAACAATAAATCAAATTCGACTCTTACAGCTGGACGGGGTTTATAACTCCGTCCACATGTTCATATCTTTGAACTGAAATTTTGGATTTCATAATCCGGCCATAACAGCACAATCCGATGTCTCTTCTCTCCACTTCTGATCTCATCAAAAAATATGGTTTAGACGCCAAAAAATCTTTAGGTCAAAATTTTATTTTAGACAAAAACGTCACCGATAAAATCGTTCGCGCTGCCGGAGATTTAAATGATTTTGAAGTGCTGGAAGTTGGCCCCGGACCTGGCAGTTTAAGTCGTTCAATTTTAGATGCCGGCGCAAAAAAACTAGTTGCCGTTGAAAAAGATCAAAGATGTTTGGAAGCTTTAAACGAATTAAAAAATTTTTACGGCGAACATTTTCAAATTATCGAAGGCGATGCTTTAGAAATTGATGAAACTAAAATTTTAAATAGCGAAAAAAAATTCAAAATCATCGCCAATCTTCCTTACAATATCGGCACAGTTTTGATTTTTAAATGGCTTAAAATCGCCCCCAAAATTGCTTCAATGCATTTGATGTTACAAAAAGAAGTAGTTGAAAGAATAGCCGCCAAACCAAATGACAATCACTACGGCCGTCTTGCCGTAATGGTGAATTTTTTATGTCATACTAAATTAATTTTCACCGTAAGTCGTACCGTTTTTACGCCGCCACCAAAAGTTACATCGGCAATTGTCGAAATTATTCCAAGAGAAAAGCCTTTATCTGATGTTGATTTTAAAAAGCTAGAACGCGTTGTCGCCGCTGCATTTAATCAACGCCGTAAGATGATAAAATCAGGATTAAAAAGCGTTTTTGAAAATCCAGAAGCGGTTTTAAATGAAGTCGGAATCAGGTCAGATTTACGACCAGAAAATTTAACGATTGAAGAATTTTGCAAACTGGCTGCGCGTTTATAGTTCGAGCTAGCATCTCGAAGAGGCACTTCGTGCTTTGCTCGATGACCTGAGATTGTAATAAGAATTAGCTCATCGAGCAAAGCGCAGCGTCGTCGAGATGCTAGCTCGAACTATAAACATAAAAAAACTCCGCCACTTTTTACAAAGTGACGGAGTTTTTTATTATAGGAATTTAAGATCGCTCTTAAATTTCGGATTTCCATTCTCCTTAAAAATGCGAAAGCATTTTTACTATCTCGAATAAAACTCAGTAATCAAATGTGGCTGCATTTCAACGGCGTAAGGAACTTCCGCAAATGCTGGTTTAGTAGTCAATTTAACTGTGAAGTTATCTTTGTCTAAAGTCATGTAAGAAGGAATATCACGCTCCATTTTTTGAAGCGCTTCCATTACAACTGTAAGTTTACGTGATTTTTCACGAACTTGAACGATATCACCAACTTTCACTTTGAATGAAGGAATGTTAACAGTTTTTCCGTTTACAGTAACATGTTTATGGTTCACGAATTGTCTTGCTGCAAACACTGTTGCAACGAAGTTAGCGCGGTAAACCACAGTGTCTAATCTGCTTTCAAGAAGGGCTACGAAGTTTTCACTTACATCACCTTTTGATTTAGAAGCTAATGTGAAACTGTTGAAAAATTGTCTTTCAGAAATGTTGCCGTAGTAGAATTTCATTCTTTGCTTAGCGCGAAGCTGAGTACCGTAGTCACTAACTCTTCCTCTTGCAGAAGCGCCGTGTTGACCCGGTTTGTAATTACGTTTATTATATGGATCTTTTGCTTGACCCCAAAGGCTCGCGCCTAATTTTCTGCTAATTTTTTTCTTAGCACTAAGTCTTTTAGACATTTCTATGATTTATTTTAATTGCTATTCCCATTGGTTTTTCAGGATTGGTCTTATCGACTATTTGCGTCTGAAAAATTTTCTAAAAAAATAACTTTTTTAGAAAGGGTGACTTACACGTTTGAAAGTGAAGGGACGTCCATTGTTGTGATAGAAAGTTTTTTGTCAATTAAGAATTTATGATATTTATCGGCACCGCATAATGCCCTAAAATTTTTATGTAAGGTTTAGCTTTTGATTTAGAAAAATTCTTTATAACCAAATCGTTTTCTAAGTAAAATCCATCAAGCTCAATTAAGTGAAACATAATTCCTTCAACTTGCGCCAGTTTTACTGATTTCAAAATTCTTCCAACCAAACTCAACTCTTTTAACACCGATAAAATCTGCGTTTTAGAAATTTCTTTTGCCACTTCCAAATAAATTAAACTGCGATCATCGCTTGATTTTTCAGGCTCTTTCGCTGCAACTGCAACTAATTCAATTTTGTCCAAATCTTTTTTTTGCTCTGTAATTTCATAAAAAGGAATTTTAGCAAAAATCTTTAAACCCGAGCGGTTATTGGCTAGAGAAATCCACCAATTTTCTTTGGGATCTTCTTTTTTTTCTTCACCGATTTCATGAGGTAAAGCAAAAATTCCAATCTGTGCCTCACCTTTTTCAATTTCTGCAACTACGTTTGTCGCGCTATCAAAATTATGCAACGGCACTAATTCATTGTAATATTCTTTTACCAAATAATCATAATCAGGAATATTTTTTGGATTATGAATTGCAATTGCAAGCGGCTGTTCATGCATGTTGGCAGTGGTTATAATTTTTCGCCAAATGCTGATAATTGTTGTTTTTGGTAAAATATTACCTGACTTTTTCACCAGATCTTTAATCATGTCTGCTTCACGATTGGAGCGGATGAAAAATTTTTCCTGATTATTTTTTTTCAACTCGCCAACGCGCGTAATTACATTCATTCTCTGCATTAAAAGAGAAATTATTTGATTATCGATTTGGTCGATTTCTTCGCGCAGAACCAATAATGGTGCTTCTGGAGTTTTATTTGATTGATTTTCCATTGAAGTAAAATTTAAGTAAAGGACTTGCCTAAGAAACTGTCCTAAGTCTTTTTTAAAATTATAAAATTCGATTTAAGAATAATGAAAGTTAAGTCAAGTTTTGGACCCGGATATAAAGAATTTGAGATTGGTGAAATTGTTTTTTTAGCCAAAGAAAAACCACTCAAACTTGCCAGCGGTTCTGAAATTAAAAATTTCCCTTTAGCCTTTCAAACCTACGGCAAACTCAATGCAGATTGTTCAAATGCAATTCTAATTTGTCACGCGCTAACTGGCGATCAATATGCTGCATCACCAAATCCTGTCACCGGAAAAAACGGCTGGTGGGATTTTATGATTGGCGAAGAAAAGCCAATTGACACCAATAAATTTTTTGTAATTTCATCAAATATTATCGGCAGTTGCATGGGATCTTTTGGGCCTAAAGAAATTGATCCAAAAACCGGCGAGCCTTACGGATTAAACTTTCCTATCGTCACCATCAACGACATGGTGCAAGCACAAAATCTTTTAATTGAACATTTAGGAATTTCCAAACTTCACGCCGTAATCGGCGGTTCAACCGGCGGAATGCAAGCTTTGGCTTGGGCAGTTTTATTTCCGCAAAAAGTGAATTTAGTAATTCCAATGGCAACTTCTTATCGCCACAGTCCACAAAATATTGCCTTTCATGAAGTTGGAAGACAAGCGATTATGGCTGATCCAAATTGGTGCGAAGGCAAATATTTTTTAGAAAAAAAATATCCGTCAAGTGGTTTAGCAGTTGCACGCATGACGGCGCATATTACCTATCTTTCTGAAAGCGCTTTGCAGAAAAAATTCGGGCGCAATTTACAAAATAAAGAAAATTTATCTTTCACCTTTTCCCAAGATTTTAAAGTTGAAAGCTACTTACACCATCAAGGTCAAAGCTTTGTTGAACGCTTTGATGCTAATTCATATCTTTACGTTACAAAAGCTGTCGATTATTTTGATTTGGAAAATGATTTTGGCGGAAAATTAGGCTCAGCTTTTCTTGATTTCGCCAAAAATAAAAATGGAAAATTCTGTTTGATTTCTTTTTCCGACGATTGGCTTTTTCCGCCATCGGAAGCAAAAAAATTAACTCAAGCTTTAATTTCATGCGGCGTAAATGTAAGCTCAATCACGATAAATAGCAGCGCCGGACATGATTCATTTTTACTTGAAAGCGACACTTTAAAAAACACCATTCGCGGATTTATAATGATTTAAATTCAAACTATCGTTTGAATTTAGTTTTAATTGAATTGCTGCGCGCGGGATAAAACCGTGCGTCCGCAATAGATTTATTTGCTTTATTTCTTTTGTAAAAAAACCATGAAAAACACTGCAATTGGTCAAAATATTATTAAGCACCAAATTCGTTATGATTTAGAAATCATTGCCAAACTTATCAAACCGAACTCGCGCGTTTTAGATATTGGTTGCGGCGATGGCGAGCTTTTAGATTTTCTTAAAAAAACCAAAAATGCCGATGCGCGTGGTCTGGAACTTGCCCAATCACAAGTAAGCCAAGCTTTGATGCGCGGACTTTCTGTAATTCAAGGTGATGCTGAAAAAGATTTAACTTTTTATCCTGATCGCAATTTTGATTTCGCAATTTTAAGTCAAACAATTCAAGCAACTCAAAAACCAAAGGAAATTCTTGAAGAAATGCTACGAGTTGCTGAATATGCAATTGTTTCTCTGCCAAATTTTGCTCATTATAAAAACCGTTTACACCTTTTGTTTAGAGGCTCAATGCCAGTTAATAAAAATATTCCTTTTGAATGGTTTGAAACGCCCAACATTCATTTTTGTTCAATCAAAGATTTTGAAAAATTATGCGGCGATCTAGGATTTTCGATTAAGAAAAAAATCTTTTTAACTGCAAAACATCGACTTCTAGGATTCTTAGGTCATGATTTGATCGCTAACTTTTTTGCTGAATTTGGAATTTTCTTAATCACTAAAAATGAACCAGCTTTAACTGGTCAGGAAGAATTTATTTTTTCTAAAAAAACCTCCGTCGATTTTAAAGTCGCACCTACAGCGGCTGCATATCAACAAAATAATTAAAGAATGAAAAAATTATGCCTAGTGCTTTTAATTCTAAGTATTTTTTCTGCCTGCTCCACAAATAACAAGGGCAAAGCCTTAAAAAAACATGCTACAAATAAAAGCAAATCTTACCGGATTCGTACCGCAGCTACTAAAAATTCTAAACAAACCCGTTATGTATTATCACAAAAAACTGCCGATGAAGATGATGATTCAATAGAAACCGCAGAAATGTTAGGTGAAAATGGTGAATATGACGGCCATTTTAAAATTGGAAATCCTTACAAGGTTTTTGGCGTTTCTTACGTTCCGCAAGATTATGAAGATTATCAAGAAACCGGAACTGCTTCTTGGTATGGTGATGATTTTCATGGCAAAAAAACTGCTAATGGTGAAGTTTATAATATGGGAAGCATGACGGCGGCGCATCCAACTCTGCCATTGCCTTCTCTGGTTCGAGTTACTAATTTACGCAACGGCAAAAATGTTATTGTTCGCGTTAATGATCGCGGGCCTTTTGCTAAAAATCGCGTGATTGATGTTTCACAAAAAGCGGCAGTCGCACTTGGATTTAAAGGTCAAGGTACAACGGAAGTCAAAATTGAATTACTTCGCAATGACACGGATGCGTTATTAGAAAAATTAAAAATTAGTAAATAATGACTTACAAAAATAAAAATCTCGATTTCAAAAAATTACGCCCCGAAACTCAAATGGTGCGCGGCGGAACAATACGCTCTAACTTCGGAGAAACTTCGGAAGCAATTTTTTTAAATTCCGGTTTCGCTTACAATTCCGCCGAAACTGCCGAAAGCCGCTTTAATGGCGAAGCTCCGGGTTATGTTTATTCGCGCTATTTAAATCCCAGCTTAAAAATGCTGGAAGATAAATTGGCTTTACTTGAAGGCGCTGAAGCCGCTTGTGTTATGGCCAGCGGCATGGCAGCGGTTTTTGCTTCGATTATGTGTCAGATAAAAACTGGCGATCATTTTATTGCATCGAAAGTTTTATTTGGCTCATGTTTTCACATCGCCACTAAAATTTTACCAAATTACGGAATTGAAGTTACATTAGTTGAAGGCACGGATCACAAGGCTTGGGAGCAAGCGTTTAAGAAAAATACTAAAGTTGTTTTTATTGAAACTCCCGCCAATCCTAATCTTGAAATTATTGATATTAAATTCGTTGCTGATTTGTGTAAAAAAAATTCCGCTTGCCTGATTGTAGATAATATTTTCGCTTCTCCTTACAGCCAAAAATCAATGGAACTTGGTGCTGATATTGTGGTTTATTCAACCACTAAACATATGGATGGACAAGGTCGCACCTTAGGCGGTTGCGTTTTAGGAAAAGAGCAATTTATTAAAGAAATTTTATTACCATTTCATCGTCACACTGGTCCGGCGATGAGTCCTTTCAATGCTTGGGTGGTTTTAAAATCATTGGAAACTTTTCAATTGCGCATGGAAAGACATTGTGAAAACGCCCGTAAAATCGCGGAGTTTTTAGAAAATCATCCAAAAATTAAACGCGTTTTATATCCAACTTTAAAATCACACCCGCAATTTGAAGTGGCTAAAAAACAAATGCTTAATGGCGGCGCGATGTTGGCTTTTGAAGTTAAAGATGGGAAAAAAGATGCTTTCGTTTTTATGAATCGTCTGCAAATTATTGACATTTCAAATAATTTGGGCGATTCCAAATCACTAATTACACATCCTGCGACAACAACACATTCAAATATGTCGCGCGATGAACAAGAAAAAATCGGAATCACCGAATCAATGTGCCGCCTTTCTGTAGGATTGGAACATGTTGATGATTTGATTGCTGATTTAAACCAAGCCTTAACCAATTAATTTTTTAAAAAAACATATGCCAAGTTTTGACGTTGTTTCAAAAATCGATATGCAAGAAATGGATAACGCCGTTAATTCGGTGCTGCGCGAACTTACCAACCGCTATGATTTCAAAGGCGTAAAATTTTCAGTCGAGTTAAAAGGTAAAGAAAATATAATTAATCTTGCTGCTGAAGATGAATTTAGATTAGGTCAAATTCGCGATTCGCTAAAAGTGTTTTGCGTGAAGCGTAGCATCGATCCAAGAGCTTTAGATTTTCAAAAAGAAGAAAAGGCAGGTGGAAATTCTTTTCGACAAGAAGTGAAATTAAAAAATGGCATTGAACAAGAAATTGCCAAAAAAATTGTCAAACAAATTAAAGACGCAAAATTGAAAATTCAGGCTTCGATTAAAGGCGAAGAAGTGAGAATTGACGGCAAAAAACGTGATGATTTACAAGAAGCTATAGCTTTTTTGCGCGCCAGTACTTATGAAGTTCCTTTACAATTTATTAATTTTCGCGATTAGGAATTTATGATCAAATCGATAATAAATGGATTAGGATCGGTTTTAGACAAAGTAGCTAAAATTGCTTCCGTAATTAATAAAAGCACAGCTTTTAAACTTTTTAAAGGCTTTTGCTCAGCAACTGTCGGCATTCCCCTTGCTCTTGTTGGAACTGTTGTAGTAGGCACGGCCTACCTTGGTATGCAAGCTGCCAGTACTTTGAGTTCTCAATTAATTAAAAGTCGATGGGGAACAGACTTAATTAAAGATATTGATTGGGCTCCAATCCTTGAAGGCACTGAAAAATTTATGAGATCAATTTGGGAAGATTTTGGCGTTTATTCTCATTTGAAAGCTGCGAAATTTATTGGCGATCAATGGGCAGAGCGTCAAAGTGAAGCTGGATATGGCAATGCAGGAGATGATCCTGAAAACGTAGAAAATTATACAGCTCTTAACCCTTTACTCCAAGACGAAAAAACAGGAAATAAAATTGCAGCACTAGATGATAAAACTTTATCTTCAGATGATATACCTAGCACAAGTCCATTAAATCCATCATTAGCAACAACATATAGTAGAAGAAATGCGATGCCCTATAGATCGCAAAGAACACGGCACTAACCACCGCCAATAAAATGCACAATTTCAATCTGACTTCCTTCATCCAACATCACTTCTAAAAACTGATCGGGATTTACAATTTCCAAATCTTTTTCCACCGCAATTTTCTTAATATCAAGTTCCAGATCAGCAATTAGTTGCGCTACACTGATTTTTTGTTCAAGAAATTTTTCCTCGCCATTGAGCAGAATTTTTATTTTTGACATAATTTAATTTTAGATTTTAGATTTAGATTTTAGACTATAGTGGCGCTGTCGCAAATCAGGTTTTTCTAAGAAATTTTTGTGATTCTAAATTTTTTGAAAGGTAAGCGTACCTAGATGTACGTGCGTTTCAAAAAATTTAGAATTGCAAAAAGTTCGACGAAAAATTTGATTTACGCGACAGCGCCATAGTAAAGCTAATTAAAGCTCGACCTATATCAAAGTAAAAATCTATTGATCGCAGTAGCAAAGTATTTTTGAGGGAAAATTAAAACTTAAAAAAACTTGTTGTATCAATCATACCGCTGGTTTTTTTAAGTTTTAATTTTTATCAAAAAGACGAAGTTAATGCGATCAATAGATTTTTACTTTGGTATATTTAGATCTTTAAAAAAATAATCATTCCTTAGTAATTCCATTGAAACTTTATTCCCGCTACATTCGCAATAAAACTTTAACTGGCTTTGTCGGCTTTATTTCCATTTTCATTTTTTTGATCTGGTTTAGCCGCGCCATTAGTTTTGTAAAATATGTTACTGAAAATGGCATTAGTTTAAGCCGTTTTTTTTACCTGTTTGTTTTAATTTTGCCTTGGCTTTTGCTGTTTATTGTTCCGATTTCAATGTTTGCCGCAATTTTAGTTACCTACAACCGCTTGATTTCAAGCAATGAAATTACCATTTTAAGAAATTCCGGCCTCACCAAATTAGCAATTTGTCGCCCTGTTGTAAGTATCACAATTTTATCTTCAATTTTATGTTTCTTGGTTTCTTTTTATTTAATGCCTTACGCCAATAAAGAACTACGGCTTTCGCGCCTTGATCTCAAAAATAATTACGCCAATTTAGCCTTCAATCCCCAAACTTTTGAAACTTTAAACAAACTTACAATTTACTCTCAAAAACGCGATATTGACGATAATCTTTTTGGCATTTTACTTCATGATGAAAGATCGGATAAATATTCAATCACCATAACTTCCAAAAAAGGAAATATTGTCATGAAAGACAATTCCGCCTTGCTTTACATGGAAAACGGAACGATTCAAAAATTAAATTACATTGATAACACATCTGAAATTTTGAATTTTGACAATTACGTTTTCAACCTCACCGAAACTCAGAAAGGTGATAATAAAATACGCTGGAAATCAAAAGAGCGCTATTTGCACGAGTTATTAAATCCTAACGATGATTCAGAAGAAGAGGATTTAAAAAAATATCGCAATGAACTTCATCAAAGATTCACTTATCCTCTTTTGCCCATCATTTTTGCAACTCTAGCCTTAGCTGCAATTTTACGCGGTGATTTTAACCGTAAAGGAAATCTGACAAATATCATAATGGCAGTTTCGCTGGTGGTAGTTTTTTTCACCCTCACTATGATATGTTATTCACTGGTGGAAACTTCGGCAAAATTAACGCCAATTTTATATCTCAATTTTGCTGTATTTTTTATCATCGGAGCAGCAATGCTAACATCGGATCGCCGCAAATCATGAAGCCAAAACTGATAAATATTTACATTGCCAAAAGTTTTCTAAGCAAGTTTCTGCAAATTACGCTAGGCTTTTCGCTGCTGATTTTCTTTATAAACATGCTTGATACTTTAGAAAAAGTCCGTGGCAGTGAAGCGCCGATTTACACTGGAATATTGATGGCCCTTTTCTTAATTCCTGATTTTCTAAATGATGTCATTCCTTCATTAGTTCTGATTTCCGCAATCATAACTTTTTTTCTGCTTTCTTCAAAAAGTGAAATCACCATTATTCGAATGAGTGGTTTTTCCTTATGGCAAATATTACAGCCTGTCGCCACTACCGCAGCAATTCTGGGAGTTTTTTGGGTTACAATTTTCGGACCAATTTCAATTCAAATGGCTAAAAAATTTAATGCCCTTGAAAATAAATATGTCGAAAATGAAAGTCGTGAAGTTGTAGCGCCAGAAAATGGAATATGGCTCAAACAAGGCAATGAAAATGACCCTGATGAAGAAATTATAATTCAGGCTAAAAAAGTTTATCAAGAAACTCTAGAACTTGATGATGTAACAGTTTGGTATTTCAATAAAAATGGCGAATTTTATAAAAAAGTCGATGCCAAAGAAATGTTAATGGAAGAAAATTTTTGGTTCCTCAAAGAGGCAACTTTAAACGACAATAATAATTTAAATAAAAAACTCGATAATTACAAAATTCCAACTGGATTAAGTGCTGATTTTGTAATGCAAAAAATCGTTAATAATTTTCAAAATGTAAAATTATTTTCAATTTTTGAATTACCTCATTTAATCAGCGAATTACAATCTTCCGGCCTTTCTTCAACCAAGTTTAAAGTTTATTACCAATCACTTTTGAGCAAGCCGCTTTTATTTTTGGCGATGACCTTAATTGCCTGCTATTTCGGCCTCAATCATATTCGCAGTCAAAATGCGATTTTGATGATTTTTTCTGGAATCGCTTTGGGATTAATTTTTTACATAACTTCCAGCATTTTAAATGCTTTGGGCTCTTCTGGATTAATCCCAATATTCGCCTCAACTTGGATAATCGCCATCATCTGCATTTCAATTGGCACACTCTTACTTTATCGCAAAGAGAATTTATAAAACTTTCTTGTAATTTGGATTCTGCAAAAATAGCTTTTGAGCACTGATAATCCGATCCCATAATTTTTAAAATAAAATATGAAAAACAAAATTCTCATCGCCTTAGTTGTAGTTTTATCTTTTTCGACTTCTTGTGCTAAAAAAAGCTCAGTTTCCGCTAATCCTAAAAGCGAATTAGCCAACCTTCCTAATTGGGTTATTGACCCTTCAGTTAAAGACGGTGTTGGCGCAGTTGGTATTGCAAGCCCTTCCAAAGGTGGAATCAAATTTCAACTTCCGAAAGCTGAACTTGATGCTAAAGCCAATATCGCAGCTACAATTCAATCTGAAGTCACCCGCGTTAGTAAAAATTCTATGAGATCAGCAAAAGTTAATGATGACGATGATGTTGAAGAATTTTTTTCTCAAGCAACTAAAGAAGTAGTAAAAAATTTACCACTTTCTGGCGTAAAAAGACTTAATATTTTTCAATCTGAAGATGGTACTTTGTATGTACAAATGGTGCTTTTAAAAGAAGATTATTCCAAATTTTTGGAAAATAGCGAAAAAACTTTTGCAGCTCGCGCAGCTAAATCAGGATTGAGCCGCGAGAATATAAATAAAACCCAAGCTGCAACAAAAGAACTGTTTGATGAATTGGAAAAAGAGAGAGCAGAAAAAGACAAAGTTAATTAGAGAATTCCAACTCATCGAGCGAGGCACTTTATGCTTTGTTCGATGAGCTACAATAAATTACATTATTGCGCTGTTGCAAATCAACAAAACCAAATCCCATGATGATCAAAAAAATCATTTTTACTTTAATTTTTTTCACCCTCACCTCTTGCCAATCTTATGTCCAAGATCAAGATAAAAAAACTAAAAAAGCTGCCAGCGCTTCCGAGAGAATCAATGCCAGCGATAATAACAGCAAATCAACCCGCGACGAATTAGATGAATAAATTATTTCTCTCTTTAACAACTTTGATAATTTTCTTTATCGCATCTTGCACAACCAATAAAGATAATTACCCAAGCTGGTATATTTCTCCCAAAGAAAATAACGTCGATTATCTTTATGGAGTTGCCGAAGGTTACAATCTTGAAGAATCAACCAAATATGCTTTAGCCGACGCAGCTTCACGTTTAATGGTTACAATCTCTTCACAATCTGATTTATTGCGCGAAGAAAACCAAACCAACACCAATGAAGAGATGCGCCAACAAGTACGTCAGAATGTTAAGGAAATAAATTTCACCGGTTTTAAAGTTACCAGAAGTCAAAAAATTGGACAAAAATTCTTCACCGAAATTCAAATCGAACGCACAAGCTTCGTCCTTGAGCAAGAAGATCGCATCGGATTTTTAGAAAGACAAATCAGCGATTTAGACAAAAATTCCAAAGGTAAAAATTCCATTCAAAGAAGAAATGCCCTTCTACAAATCAACGCTTTAAGCAAAGAAATTGAGTTAAAAAGCCGCATCCTTTCAGGTGCTGGGAAAAATATTGATTTAACAAAAAAATTAAACCGCGCTGCTGATTTTCAAAACCAGCTCGAAAAATTATCGGATAATATCGAATTTTATTTCGAAATAAATTCGCCAAAAGAAATTACTAAAATAATTCGAACTGCTTTAAATAAAGAAAAAATAAAAATCTCACCAAGCCTTAAAAATTCTAATCCCAATCAAGTTATAATAAAAATTACTTCTGCAACCAGAAGCAGCGAAATCTATTCAGCCTTTATGACCAAACTGGAAATTGATTTTGAAAATATCGCTGGTGAAAATGTGGTTGCAAGCAACAGTGTTGAGGTTACGGGAAACTCAGCAATTAGTGAACATGAATCTTATTTAGCTTCTTTAACATCACTTGAAGAAAAAATTGCTAAAGATGGTATTTTAAAGATCATTGGAATTTCAAACTAAAATATGAAACTCAAATATTTGCTTCTGCTTTTATTACTCTCATCTTGCGTCATAATTGGCTCCTGCGCACCAACAATTAAGAATTTTGATAAATACGAAAAACAGTTTTTAACCAAATCAAGTTTAATGCCTTCAAAAGAAAATATTGAGGGAAAGCCACCAAAAATTGTAGTTTTTGCTTTGGATGAAAATTCTAATCAGGTTGCAACTCAAGCTGGGCTTGGAAATGCAATCGCTAATAATGTTGAAAATATTGTCGCTCAAAATCGCCTTGGCGAATTAGTTGATCGTAATGCTTCCGAAAAATTAAAAAAAGAAATCGCTTTATCGGAAATGAATAAAACTGGTTCTTATAAAGGTCCGAAAGTGGCGGATTTTGCAATTTCTGGCACAATTTCTAACTCCGGATTTACCAGCAAATATTCCGCCGGAAGCGTGTTTTACAGCCCACGAACAGGGCTTATCACAATTCCGCCCAGCTATAATTATTCATCCGACGTTTCGGGAAATTTAAAAATTTACGAACTTCCTTCTCTTACCGTTGTTGATGCTATTGAATTTTCGGGCAGAAAATCAAGAACTGAAAGCGTAAAACAAGATGGCGGAATGGCTATTGGTGCAATTCAGATTGGTGGTAATAAAGTTACGGGAAGCAATCGCGATGATAATTTGGTGCGCCGCGCCGGAGAAGATGCAATTGATAATATAAAAATTGCGATCAAAAACTTTTTTGCCAAAAAAGGCTATATTTTAGAAAAACGGGTTTTTGACGGTAAAACAATTTTTAAAATTTCAATCGGCTCACTCGATGGCATCAAGCATGGCGATAAATTTGAAGTAACCAGCCAGTATGAAGTTGAAAATGCCATTACTAATGAAAGCGAAGTTGAAACTAGAGTTATCGGGAATGGCACAGTTGCTGATAAAATTGAACCTAAAGTTTCTTGGGTTGTAATTGATGATGAAACACAAATTGAAAAAATCAGACTTGGTGATTCGGTAAAAATAAAATATAAAAAAGGCTCTTTTGATAATGTCTGGAAAATGACAAAGTCGATAGCGGAGCAGTGAAAAATTAAATAGAAATTTAAAAGCAAAGCAAAATTAAATGAACTTCATCTCCAATATAAAAGAAATCGCCTCTCAATACGACTATTTCATCTTCGACGTTTGGGGTGTAATTCACGATGGCAGCAACGCTTATCCGGGTGCTGTAGAAGCAATTGCTTATCTTCGTCAGCAAAATAAAAAAATCTGCTTTTTATCAAACGCGCCGCGCCGCGCCGACAAAGTTGGTGGCGTATTAAACAAATTTGGTGTAACTTCTGATCTTTACGATTTTATCTTATCTTCCGGCGAAGCAACTTTTCTTGATCTAAAGAAAAATCAAGAAAACAGCTTTAAAAATTTCGGCCCTAATTATTTTTATATTGGCCCACAAAAAGATGTCGATCTGCTTGATAGTCTTAATTATAAAAGAGTTGAAGATGCTGCTAAAGCTGATTTTGCTCTTACAACCGGCTTCGATCACGAAGCTTCAACATTAGCTGAGAAACTTCCGCAAGCCATTGCTGCCAAAGAAAATAATTTAAAAATGATCTGTGTAAATCCGGATCTGATCGTGGTAAAACAAGATGGTATTGAAATGATTTGCGCTGGCACTTTGGCCCGCCAATATGAAAAACTTGGTGGCGAAGTAATTTATTATGGTAAACCTTTTCAATCAGTTTACAAAATGGTTTGCGAATTTTTTAATAACCCTGAAAATAAAAAAATTCTTGCTATCGGAGATGGAATGGAGACTGATATTAAAGGTGCTGCAGATTTCGGAATCGACAGCATTTTAATTACCGGAGGAATACTTTCAAAAGAACTATCCGTAAGCTACAACCAAAATGTCGATAAAAACAAACTCGAAACAGTTTGTGCTAGATACAACCTTTTTCCTAAATTTGTAATTTCCAATTTAAAATTATGAGACGCTATTCCAGAAAGAAAAATTCTACTAAAATTTTTATCGTTGCGACAACAATTGCAGCTTTAGTTTTCGGCGCTTCGGCATATTTCTTCAAGAGAGGAAATGATGTAGTTGTTGCACAAATTAACGATCAGAAAGTTTATAAATCTGAGATTGAAAGAAAATTACGTATCGTTTTTGATGTTCAAAATCTTGAACAAAATCAAGAAACTAAAATTCCTGAAGTTGAAAATTTACCAAAAGAGGTAATCGAAATTTTAGTAAAAGAAGTTTATCTGGACAAAGAATTAGCCAGAGAAGCTAAAAAATCTAAAGTCGCCGACAGCAAAGAAGTTAAAGATAAAATTGCTGATGCAAGAGATAAGATTCTTCGCCAGTCCTATATCGATTCAATGGTTAAGCAAGAAATCACTGACCAAAAAATTAGCGATAAATATGCTGAATTAAGCAATGAATTAAACGGCAAAAAAGAATATTCAATTTCACACATCGTCACCAAAACTAAAGATGATGCCGAAAAAGTTTTGAAAGAAATGCAAGGTAAAAAACCAGCAAAATTTTCTGACTTAGCCAAAAAATATTCAATCGACCAAGAAAGCGCTGAAAAAAACGGCGATCTTGGTTACATCCTTGAAGATAATATGATCAAGGAGATTGGAGATACGGTTGGAAGTTTAAAAAAAGACGAGGTTTCCAATCCAATTCAAACTAAATTCGGCTGGCACATCATAAAAATTTCTGATGTTCGCGATGCCAAAGCATTACCTTTTGAATCAGTAAAAGACAATATTCGCGAGCAATTAGCGCAGGATAAATTGAATGAAATCAATTCCAGAATTACTAAAAATTCTAAAGTAAAAATTCTGATTAAATTGAAAGAAACTGAAATTCCAAAACCTGAGATTGAGAAAAAAGCTGAAGAAAAAAAACCGGAAGAAGCTAAAACTGATTCGGTTGATCTTGAAAAATCCGGCGCCATTTCTGACGCTGATAAAGACAAGAATGCAAAAAAAGCTGATGCAGTTGCAGAAGAAAAAGTTGAAGTAATACCGTCAAATGAAAAACAAAAAACCAATCGATAGAAATCAACGCAACCATATTCCACAAGGATCAAACCTTGGTGGAATATGGCTTTGTGGTAAGCATCCTATTTTCACTATTCTCCTAAAAAAACGTCGTAAAGTTTTTGAAATCCTAGTTACAATTAACTCAATATTAGAACTAGAAACTTTTTTACAAAAAAATTCCCTCCTTCATTTGAAGCCATTGGTTAAAATGGCGGATAATAATAAAATCGAATCATTAGTTGGCAGAAATCAGGTGCATCAAGGTTTTGCAGCCAATTGTTCCCCACTTCCAACCCGCACTCAAAATGATCTTTTAACCGAACTTTACGCAATCGAAGAAGGTGAAAAACTTCCGACACTTCTTTTACTCGATCAAATTTCCGATCCGCATAATGTTGGCGCAATTATTAGAAGCGCGATTGGTTTTGGTGTGACCAAAATAATTTTCCTTGAGCATAATTCTCCAAAAGAAAATGCTACAATTGTTAAAGCATCGGCTGGAACCATTGAATCTGCTGATTTAATCGTGGTTACCAATTTTAGTAATTTGATGGAAAAACTCAAAAAAATCGGCTATTGGTGCATTGGTTTGGCGGGTGAAGGAAAAGCTTCAATTCAGTCTTTAAGAGAATATAAAAATATAGCACTAATCGTTGGTTCAGAAGGAGATGGAATTCGCGATTTGGTTAAAAAAAATTGTGATGTGCTTGCTAAAATTGATATTGGTAAAGACGTTGAGAGCCTTAATGCATCAGTTGCCGCAGCTATTACGCTTTACGAATTGGCGCGGAAATAACAAAGTTAGATCAAAATGAAATATAAAAAAATCGCCGTTATCGCGGCTAATAAAAATGCCCACGCCAATGAGCGCAAAAACGCATTAATAGAAAAATACAGCTTTACCGACATTACAAACAACCACAAACAAATCGAAAATATTGACCTCGTAATCGCCATTGGCGGAGATGGATTAATGTTGCATCTCCTGCATGAATATGAAGCTAAACGCGTTCCGGTTTATGGAATCAACTGCGGAACCGTTGGCTTTTTGATGAATAATTTTTCTGAAGAAGATTTCTTAGAAGTTTTAAGTCGCGCTAAAGAATCAACTCTTTACCCACTTCGCGCCAATATTATCGACAATAAAAACATCCACCACAGCCATATCGCAATCAATGAAATCGCGCTTTTACGTCAATCAAGCCAAGCCGCAAAAATCAAGATCGAAATTAACGAACAATTGCGTTTAGAAACTCTTGCAGCTGATGGAATTTTAGTTGCTACAGCCGCTGGAAGCACAGCCTACAACCTTTCCGCCGGTGGTCCAATAATTCCTTTTGGTTCAGAAATTTTAGCATTAACACCAATTAGTCCTTTTAGACCCAGAAAATGGCGCGGCGCTTTACTTCCAGCTAACAGCAAAATTAGGTTGCAGGTTTTAGATGATGAATTGCGTCCGGTTAGTGCTACCGCAGATTCTAGCGAAGTTAGAAATGTGAAAGAGGTAATAATTTTTGAAGATCGTTCAATTGCATTTAAAATTCTTTTCGATCCAAATCATTCATTGGAAGAAAGAATTATTAGAGAACAATTTGTGAATTGAAGATCAGATATTGTTGTTTGATTTATACCAAAATTCAAAAGATTTATGGTTGACCAAAACAAAAAACCAATCTTTTTTACAATTTCTAAAACGAGCATTTGACTTTTTTCCAAGCCTTCCTAATGTGCCGCGCCTCTTGTAAAAGTTCTCCCGCAAAATTTTGAAATGGGTCTGTAGCTCAGTTGGTTAGAGTGCGCGCCTGATAAGTGCGAGGTCGGAGGTTCAAGTCCTCCCAGACCCACCATTTCAAAATTAGTTTTTTTAAATTTCTCCTCAGATTTTCTCAATAATTTCCGAAAACAAACTGGCTGGCAGCGATCCGCCAGTGATTTTATTAGTCGCAGAATTATCGTCATTTCCGATCCAAACTCCAATCACATATTTATCATCGAAACCAACAAACCAAGCATCACGATAATTTTGGCTGGTTCCGGTTTTTCCATAAATATTACCAGCTTTATTAGCACTTTTTCCAGTTCCACTAACCACAGCTTCACGTAAAATCTTTTTGATATTTTGTTGCGATGCAGCCGAAATAACAGCTTCCAATCCTGAAGATGAACGCTCATAAATAACATCATCATTCACATCACGAATTGTTAAAATTGCATAAGGCATCACTGGTTCACCATTATTGGCAATTGTAGCATAAGCGCCTGTCAATTCTAGCAAGCTTACTTCAGTTGTCCCAAGCGCAATCGTAGCGTCATTTTTATCAATCTTAGAAAGGATTCCGCATTTTCGTGCCATTGACGCAATCGCATCACCTCCGACTTTTTTACCCAGCTGCACTGCAACTGAATTAAGCGATTTGGCGAAAGCATCCTGTAATGTAACTTCACCAAAATAAGTATTATCGTAATTTTCCGGAAGCCAAGTTCCAAGAGCTACTTTCTTATCTTCATAAATTTCATCAGGCTGAATTCCTTTTTCAAAAGCCGCTAAATAAACAAAAGTTTTAAAAGAAGATCCCGCTTGTCTTTTGGCATAAGCAGCGCGATTAAATTGACTTTGTTGATAATCAATTCCACCCGACATTCCCAGCACCGCGCCGCTTTTATCCATAACCACAATTGCAACTTGCGACTTACCTAATTTTTTAGCATTTTTTTCAATAAATTTATCAGAAATATTTTCCAGTTTTTCTTGAACATCTTCGTCAAGCGTGCTGGTGATTTTGATCATATTTTCTTTCGCAACTTTCTTTTCTAAAAACTCAGGAAACTGTTCATAAACGTAATCGGCGAAATAAAGATGCTGCGCGTGATCAATTTTATAATCAGTTTCTTGCGCCACTTGCGAAAGATTTTTTTCATCTAAAAATCCAGCATCAATCATGTTTTTTAAAACAACATTGGCGCGATCTTCTGCTAAATCATGATTATTTTTCGGCGAAAGTTTTGACGGCGCTTTCAACAAACCAGCCAATAAAGCTGATTGGTTCAAAGTCAAACGCGAAACATCGCGACCAAAATAATGCTTCGCCGCATTACCAATGCCATAACTTCCCGAACCAAAATAAGCGCGGTTTAGATAAAAAGTTAAAATTTGTTCTTTGGTAAAATTGCGCTCCAACTGAACAGCGAGAAGAATTTCTTGGATCTTTCTTTTAAAAATACGCTCTGGTTTTAAAAATAGCATTTTCGCCAATTGCTGCGTAATTGTGCTGCCGCCCTGCACTATTCGTCCTGCTTCGTGATTAGCATAAGTCGCGCGCAAAATGCCGATAAAATCTACACCATGATGATTGAAAAAACGGCGATCTTCGGTTGCCAAAACGGCATTTATAAGGTCTTGCGGAATTTCATAATAATTAACTTCACTAGAATAAATTTCACCACGATTGGTAATGCGATTGCCATTGGCATAGTTAATCTGCACAATCTGTTTGCCATTTTGAGCTTCTAAATCGGTGAGACTTGGAAGATCTTTAAAATAATAAAGCAGCGCCAGTGTTGCAAATACTGCAACCCATATTGAAAAAAAGAATCCGCATTTCAGAATGAATTTAAAGAATTTCATGTAATTGTGCTTAATCAAATTCGACTTGCGTCGAATTTGGGTTTTGTTTTGAATTGCTACGCGGCGAGTGAATCGCCGCATCCGCAATAGATTTTATTTTTTTAGAAAAATCTATATCCTCAATGAATCTATCATCCAGTGATTATCAATTGTTTCGCAAGAAAGCCTATCATCCCGAACTTGCTTTCAGAATCTAAAATATCTTAAAAAAAGTTAATGCAAAATTATATACCCAAACCAATTGAAAATACCGATTTTACTAAAAAAATAAAATCTATTGCGGATGCTGCGATTCACTCGCCGCGTAGCAATTCAAAACAAATCCAAATTCGACTAAAGTCGAATTTGATTAAGTATATAATCAAAAATCATCGACTAATTCCAGAAAAACAAGCGCAAGTTTCGATTAATGAACGCGGCTTACTTTTTGGTGATGGAATTTTTGAAACTTGCAAAATTTTTAACGGTAAAATTTACGACTTTAAAGCACACGAGTCCAGAATTAAAGAGGGTTTAAAGCTTTTAAAATTTTCTGCTAAAATTTCTGATTTAGAAAGTGATGCCAAAAAATTGATTAAAAAAAATGAGCTTAAAAACGGCATTTTAAAAATCTCAATCAGCCGCGGAATTGGCAGCTTAGGCTATCTTCCAACCTACGAATCAGAAGCGCTAATTATAATTCAAACTTTGGAAGAAAGAAAATTACCTACAAAAATTACACTCGGAATTTCATCAATAAAAGTTCCGTCAAATTACTTCGCCAAATCAATGAATGCATTGCCTTATTTGCTTACAAAAATTGAAGCGAAGGAAAATAATTTTTTTGATTGTGTAATGTTAAATGAAAAAAAATTCATCTCTGAAACTTCTTCAGCAAATATTTTTTGGGTAAAAAACGGTCGAATTTTTACTCCATCAAAATCATGCAAAATGTTGCGCGGAACCATTCGCAAAAAATTATTAAAAATTTCTCCGATTAAAATTTTTGAAAAATCATCGCGCATCTCAACATTAAAAAATGCCGATGAAATTTTTCTGACTAATTCATCTTTTCTACTTTTATCAGTTGATGAATTTATGGGTCGCAAATTAGAAAATAATTTCGGAAAAAATTTACAAAAACTGCTAATGGAGGATGTTAAAAAATCATGCCAAAGCTAGAGATTGAATGGCAGGAGCCGCTGGAATTTGCGCAAAGAATTTCTGCTAACTCTGATGAAAATTGGGTTTTTCTTTACTCGGGATTGAGTGAAAAAATTAAAAAATCTGTTTCGATAATTGCACTTTTTGAAAAAGAAAAAATTGTTGGAAATGATTTTTTAGAAGCAGAAAAAATCATCAAAAGCGCTAATAAAAAATGGTTTGGATACTTAAGCTATGAGCTTGGACAAGATTTTGAAAAATTACCAAAAACCAAAAAATCGATAATTGATTTGCCAAAAATTTATTTGATGAATTTTGCTTTAATTCTGAAATTTGATCACGATAAAAAAAAGTTAACGGCAATTTTTGATAATAAAAATAATTTAGAACAAGTTTTGAAATGGTCGCCATCCTTAGAAAAAAGCAATGTCGTAGTAAAAAACTGGTTGTCAAATTTTACTAATGAATCTTATATCAATGCAATTTTGGATATTAAAAACCAAATCGCCGCCGGAGATTTTTATCAAACCAATTTAACCAGAAAATTCTTTGGCGAATTTCAACAAAAACAAAATCATCAAAGCAATTTTCAACTCTTCACCAGACTTACAGAATTAAGCCCTGCCAATTATTCAGCATTTTTAAAAATCGATAAAAATTATATCATTTCTTCGAGTCCGGAATTATTTTTAAAAGCCAAAAATAATTCCATTTTATCGCGCCCAATCAAAGGAACTGCACCGCGCGGCAAAGATTTAAAACAGGATGAAAAAAATAAATTAAACCTAAAAAATAGTCTCAAAGAACGTGCTGAAAATTTAATGATTGTAGATTTGGTAAGAAATGATTTAGCCAGAGTCTGCAAAGCTGGAAGCGTTGTAGTGAAAAAACTTTTTGACGTAACATCTTATCAAAATATTCATCACATGTCTTCAGAAATTCATGGAAAAATTGTCCAAAATCTTTCTACGTTTGATACAATAAAATCTTGCTTCCCAGCAGGATCAATGACTGGCGCGCCAAAAATAAAAGCGATGGAAATTGCAGCTAAAAAAGAAAAATTAAATCGCGGAGTTTATAGTGGATCGATTGGATTATTTTCAAAAAATGAAATAAATTCTTCAGTCGTAATCCGTACTTTAATTTTGCAAGAAAATAAATTTGAATTTCAGGTTGGCGGCGCAATAACTTTTGATTCTGATCCAAAATCTGAACTTGAAGAAACTTTTAACAAAGCCAAGGGAATTGCCGAGCTATTACAAGTTGATGTGAAATCTTAGAAAATTGCTAAAAAAATTCTTATTAAAATTGGTAAACAAAAACGCTTTTTTTACAAAAAATAACTCTCCAAAAACTTCTTGCTAGACAATTAATTTTTGTAAAAATAAAACTCGCAAAAAACAATATGTAGTGTGGTTTATAACAAAAAACCACTAGATGTAGTTTAAAACAAAGTTCTTCAATAAATCTATAAATCACTTCAATTCATGTCTAAAAGATCAGCTACCAAAACAACAAAAACACTAGCCAAACCGATAAATCAAAAAAAAGAATTTACCGTAAAAACCGACATCAAAAATGATGATAAACTAAGCAATTTCGGCAAAGCGGTTTTAAAAGATCGTTATCTATTACCGAACGAATCTTACCAAGATTTATTCGCCCGCGTTGCCACTTATTATGCCGATGATCAAGCTCACGCGACTCGTCTTTATAATTACATTTCCAATCTTTGGTTCATGCCAGCAACACCAATTTTAAGCAATGGCGGCACTGATCGCGGCTTGCCAATTTCATGCTTCTTAAACGAATCAACCGATTCTTTGGAAGGCATTGTTACTTTGTGGAATGAAAATGTTTGGCTTGCCTCTAAAGGCGGCGGCATTGGCAGCTATTGGGGAAATTTGCGTTCAATTGGCGAAACTGTGCGTGGAAATGGCAAAACTTCTGGCATCGTTCCATTTATCAAAGTTATGGATTCACAAACTTTGGCAATTTCACAAGGCAGCTTGCGTCGTGGTTCGGCAGCAGTTTATTTGCCAATTCACCATCCAGAAATTGAAGAATTTATTGATCTTAGAAGACCAACTGGTGGCGACCCAAATCGTCGTTCATTAAACCTGCATCACGGTATTGCTGTAACTGATGAATTCATGCGCGCTGTTGAAAAAGATGGCGACTTCGAATTAAGAAGCCCGCATAGCGGCAAGGCTCTTGAAACAATCAAAGCCCGCACTTTATGGATTAAACTTTTAATGGCGCGCGTTGAAACTGGTGAGCCTTATATTTTATTCATTGATGCCGTGAACCGAGCTATTCCCGAACATCATAAAAAATTAAACTTGTTGGTTAAAACTTCGAATCTTTGTAGCGAAATTACACTTCCAACCGGAATTGATCATTTAGGAAATGACCGCACAGCAGTGTGCTGTCTGTCTTCATTAAATTTAGAGTTTTATGATGAATGGAAAGACAATCCAGAAATCATCGAAGATATTATGCGTTTTCTGGATAATGTTTTGGAAGATTTCATCCAAAAAGCTCCTGATACAATGTCAAAAGCTAAATATTCAGCAATGCGCGAACGCTCTGTAGGGCTTGGCGTAATGGGATTTCACTCCTTTTTACAAAACAAAAATGTTCCACTAGAATCAGCGATGAGCAAAGTTTGGAACAAGAAAATTTTCCAATATATAAAACAAAATGTTGATCGCGCTTCAAAAGTTTTGGCTAAAGAAAGAGGTGCTTGCCCAGATGCAGCGGAAGTTGGTGTGGAAGAAAGATTTTCCAACAAACTTGCAATCGCTCCGACTGCTTCAATTTCAATTATTGCCAACAATTCTTCACCAGGAATTGAGCCTTTTGCTGCTAATTCTTTCACCCAAAAAACTCTTACCGGCTCTTTCAATGTCAGAAATAAAAATCTGGTAAAGTTGTTAGAATCAAAAGGTAAAAATACTGAAGATGTATGGTCTTCAATCACCATCAATGAAGGTTCGGTGCAACATTTAGATTTCTTGGACGAACACGAAAAATTAGTTTTCAAAACCGCGCAAGAAATTGACCAAAGATGGATGATTGATTTATCAGCTGAACGTCAGGATTACATTTGCCAAGCACAAAGTTTAAATGTCTTTGTCCCAGGCGATGTGTCGAAAAAATATCTTCATGATATTCATTTTAGAGCTTGGCAAAAAGGTTTGAAGAGTCTTTATTATTGCCGCTCAACTTCAATTCAACGCGCAGATAAAGTTTCAAACAAACAAGAGCAGCACGAGCTTTTAAAAAAAGAAACTTCACCTGCTTTAGCAGCAAAAAAAGAAGTTGTTGAAGAAAGCAAATATGATGAATGTTTAGCTTGTCAGTAAAGACTTTAAGTCGCCGTTGCAAATCAACTTTTTCGTCGAACTTTTCGCAATTCTAAATTCTTTGAAACGCACGTAAATCTAAGTTACGCTTACCTTTCAAAAAATTTAGAATCACAAAAAAATTTCTTAGAAAAACTTGATTTGCAACAGCGCCTTTAAAAACAGCTAATGATGAAAATTGTTAGCTGTTTTTATTGAGAAAATTAGTTATTTTTAAAAAAAAGAAAATCCACGTTGCATTTTCGAAATCGATTCGTAACGTGCGCGGCTCTTTGAAAGAGTCTGTCAAAAATCAAAATTTTCTAAGAACTTTTAAATTTAAGTCTCCTACCGGCCCCTTCGTCTAACGGTTAGGACACCACCCTTTCACGGTGGTAATACGGATTCGAATTCCGTAGGGGTCACCATCCGCTTTCGCTGACGCTACAGCGCGATTAGTTCCCTTGATTCACTCCACAAATGACAAAGATTGTTTCCGAGATAATAAATTTACTTCATCGCCATCACATTTCCAAACAGGCAATTCGTTTTCTTCTAGTTGGTAGCTGCTCAACAATTATTAGCTATTCAATTTTTCTGATTTTTCTGCGTATTTTTGGGCTGCATTATTTAATTGCTAACGTCGCTGGATTTATTTCCAGCATCGGTTTTAGCTATTATTGCAACCAACGCTGGACCTTTGATTCAAAAGGCTCAAAGAGTTTCAAAAAATATATTTCTTTTTATTTAGGCTCTCTTGTTTTGGGAAGTATTTTACTGCGAATTTTCGTAGAATTTTTCGGACTTATTCCCGAAATCGCCAATCTATTGGCAATTGTAGTTATTACTTGCGTGAATTTTTTAGGTATAAAATTTTTGGTGTTTAAGAAGTAGTTTTAATGCGAATTTTTCCTTCCTCAAAATAAAAAAACTGTCCTCCTTTTTGATAAAAATCAAAATTATCTATTTTTATTTTTTCTGCTGCAATGCACGGCGGAAGAAGGTATTTAGAGGTTAGATTTACTATTACATCAAAATCATTTTTACAGATTTCAGAAATTTTATTTCGTTTTAAAAGCACTAAAATTTTTTGAGATTTGGTGATTAAACATTTGGCTTCGTCACAAGTGAAAGATTCTGAAACAATCGATTTAAAATTCACCTCTCCCATCTTTTTCATCCATATTTCACGCTCTTTTGAAGGCTTTAAATCTTTTGAAAAAATTAACCCATTTTTTTGATCGTAAACAGCAAAAAACTTTTGACCGCCATCAAATAAAATATCAGGCTCTTTATCAAAAATCAGAGTCAAAAATGAAAGACTAAAAATCACAACCCCAAACCAGCGCAAACGACTCGAACTCAAGCAAATCAACAATAAACCAAGAATTGCAACGACCAAACCAAAACCTGATAATTGCGGACTAACAAGATTTGAATAATTCATTTTGGACACAAAAACCGCGATTTTTTCAATCAACAAAATTCCTTTTCCCATTAAAATCAGAACATATTTTTCGAGATTTAAAGGCATTAAAAACAAAGCTAAAAAACCTAGAGGCATCAAGAAAAAACTAGTAAGAGGAATTGCTAAAATATTTGCGATAAAACCAAGCAGGGAAACATTTTGAAAAGAATGCATCAAAAACGGCGTGGTGGCGATTTGAATGATTATGGAAACCAAAATAATTTCGATGAAATAGCAAATTGCTTTCAAAAATAAATTATTAAAACGCAACCGCGGCATCACTTCATAAAAACTTCCCAGCACTAAAATAGCAGCGAAAGAAAGCTGAAAACTGACATTAAAAACAGCAAGAGGATTATATAAAATCAGTGCCAAAACCGCAGTCATTATTGCTCGTTTGGAATTGATTTTTTGACCAACAAAAAGTGCGATTAAAACCAGCAAAACCATAATAAAAGCGCGCTGTGCTGGTATTGGCGAAGCGGCGATTTTTAAATAAAAATAAGTGCCAGAAATTGCCACAATTGCCGCCGCTTTTTTAATATCAAAATTCAAAATTAAAAAAGTGCTGCGCGATAAAATAAACCGCGTTGATACAAAAAAAATCGCGCTGGCAAGCGCTAAATGAAACCCAGAAATTGAAAGCAAATGCGCCAAACCAGAATTGCGAATATCGCTCATCAAGTTTTTGGAAATTCGATTTTGATCCCCAATTAAAAATGCCAAAGCAATCCCGCTAATATCGCCTTCAAGACTATTTTCTATTTTCCTGCGAACCTTTTCACGCAAATCGAGAAACCATTGCTCTAGACTTGATATTTCAGCTTTTTTTAAAATTCTCGCTTCACCAATTGCAAAACCGTAAGCACCAATTTTTTTGAATTTAGCATCGAGAGAAAAGTCAAAATCATCTGGAAATTCGCGCCCTTTTGATGGCTGCAACATCATACGAACTGCGATTACGTCATTTACCGAAATATTATCGAAATTTTTAATTAGGTTAATTGAAATTTTTTGCGGTGGGTTTGGAAAGTATTCGCGCCCTTTAATTTCTTGCCAGTTAACAACTTGGTAATTTTTAGAATAATCAAGAAATTCGCGATCAATTTCCTGATAATTTTTGAGATTTACAAAATTTTTTAAAATTGTTTTTTCACTGATTTTCTTTTTTTTGCGCGGCGCTTTCTTTTTGGGCTTTTTATCGACGGTTTTTTTAACCAAAATATTTTCAGCAAACGAAGCTTCAAACTTAAGCAGCCTACTTACTTCAACTTCATCAGATTTTCTTCTGCGGCGCTTTTTCTTTTTTGGCTTAATTAAAATTGCATCACCTTCTTCAACATTAGAACCAGAATTTACATCAATTTTTGCATCTTCCTGAATTTGCTTGGAAAGTTTTTTCTGACGCGATTTTTTGACTTTTTTCTTTTTTTCAGCAAATTTTGATTTATACAAAACTGGCTCTGAAATCACTAAATTAGAACCCTCAACTCCATTTTTTGGATTGTAAAATTTTCTTATCGATTCAACTTTGCCAATTCCATCTACATAAATTTTTCCGCTAATTTTTGTGTGATTAAAAACGGTTTTTTGATAAAAATCAGAATAAAATCCACCAAGTAAAAATAATGCACATCCTAGAAAAATAAGGAAACGCAACGAATTGCGATTAAGAAAAGCTAAAAATGAAGAGATGAAAAATAAAGCAAAAAGAAGAGAAAATTTTTCTATAAAACTTTCTTCAAAAAGAAAATAAAAAGCAGCGCCAAAGCCAAATAATACTGGCATCCAGAGCCAGAGATTATCTTTTTCTTGCGCAAAAATATCGTAAAAAAATGCGGTGAGTTTTTGCATTTTGGGTTTTTGGGTTTGGTGTGTGGTTTTTAGGTTTTAACAAAGTATGGCGCTGTCGCGTAAATCAAGTTTTTCTAAGAAATTTTTGTGATTCTAAATTTTTTGAAAGGTAAGCGTACCTAGATGTACGTGCGTTTTTAAAAAATTTAGAATTGCAAAAAGTTCGACGAAAAAGTTGATTTACGCGACAGCGCCAGTATGTACAATGTTAAACTCTATTGGTTAATTATTTTCTTCGTTATACCAATTATTTGTCTTAAAATTATTTAAAATAAATTTCTTATGCGCTTCTAAATCAGCCATAGAAACAGCAAAATCGCGCTTCGGCAAATTTCTTCTAACTTGCGAAACCGCAATTTTTTCTTCGACCTTGCTAATATTTTCTTCTTCTTTTTTGGCATGATCAAAAGCCAATCCACTTTGCGCGCCACCCATTAATTCGAGGTAAACATCGCACAAAAGTTCGGTATCTAAAAGCGCTCCATGCTTGGTTCGACGCGACAAATCAATGTTGAATCTTTTGCATAAAGCATCGAGCGAAGCTGGAGATCCAGGAAATTTATTGCGGGCAATTGTTAAAGAATCGATAACATTTTCCATTTTTAAGCCATCCATTCCCAATCCACGCAGTTCGTGATTTAAAAATTTAGTATCGAAAGCTGCATTATGAATAATGATTTTGGTATCTTTAACAAAATCTAAAAACTTGTGAACAATATGTTCAAAAATTGGCTTGTCTTGCAAAAATTCACCCGAAATTCCGTGAATACGAAAAGCCTCTTGCGGCATGTCACGCCTTGGATTTACGTAAGTGTGAAAATAATTTCCGGTTTTAACGCGATTGATTAATTCAACGCAGGCAATTTCGACAATTTTATCACCGCTTCTGGGATCTAATCCTGTGGTTTCAATATCAAGACAAAGTTCGCGCATTATTCATTACTTGGAATTGTGCCAACTTTTGGCTGGCAAAAAGAACGCGTTGATTCAGTTTTAACAAAAGCTGCAACTTCTTGAACTGCATGGCTTTCGAACTCTTTTGCTACTTCGCCAACGCGATTGATAAAGCCGCCTTCCGATTCAGCAAAAACTTTTTTAAAGAAATTACGCAAAGCGTGAATATCGTCGCGGGCAATGCCGCGCCGCTTCATGCCAACAATGTTTAAGCCAGCTAAAGAAGCGCGCTCACCCATTACTAAACCATTTGGAATAACGTCATTTTCAACACCCGACATGCCGCCAATCATAGCGCCAGCGCCGATTCTGGCAAATTGATGAACTGCGGAAAGACCGCCAATTACAACATGATCGCCAACTTCAACATGTCCTGCGAGCGTGGCATTATTGGCTAAAATCACATTATTACCAATCACACAATCATGAGCAATATGAACGCCAACCATCAATAAACAATTATTGCCTATTGTTGTAACCATCGCGCCATCTTGCGTGCCGAGATGGATTGTTACATGTTCGCGGATTTTGTTATTGTCGCCAATTACAACTTTTGATTTTTCATTTTTGAATTTCAGATCTTGCGGCGCCAAACCAATTGAGGCAAAAGGAAAGATCACATTATCTTTACCGATTTGAGTGTCGCCTTCAATTACTACATGTGATTTGACGATTGTATTGTCGCCAATTTTTACATCATCACCAATAATTGAATAAGCACCAATTTCTACATTTTCGCCAAGCTGCGCTTTTTCGCCGACTATGGCTGTTGGGTGAATTTTTTTAGTCATAATTTATTGTTTTTTCTTATCGACAATCATTGCTGCAAGTTGAGCCTCAGCCACTTTTTGACCATCAACCATTCCTACAGCTGAAAGCTTCCAAACCGCACCGCGATTTTGAACGGCTTCTACATGAAGCTCTAAAACGTCACCAGGAATTACTGGTTTTCTAAATTTTGCACCGTCAATTGACATGAAATAAACCAGTTTATCTTCCGGATTAAAATTAGGTGCCGAAGTTACCATTAAAGCGCCAGCTTGTGCCATTGCCTCAATAATTAAAACACCCGGCATAATTGGATGATCAGGAAAATGTCCTAAAAAATGCGGCTCGTTAAAGGTCACGTTTTTTACAGCAACAATCTTTTTTTCAGGCTCAAGTTCGATAACTTTATCAACCAATAAAAATGGATAACGATGCGGCAAAGATTTTAGAATTTTTTCAATACCGATAATTGTTTTGGAAGTCATATTCTTTGTGATTTGGTTGGAGATGATCAATTAGTAATATTTAAGTTGAGAGAAGCTATTTTTATTTTGTACAAAAATCAACTTATGAGTTTTTCCTTGATTCAAATCATCCTACTCTTTTTAATCACCAATCTCTTCCTTTGAGATCAAAAAAACTTCCAACAAAATGAGCGAAAATAAATTTTCCGGAGCTGAAATAATTCTTAAAGCTTTTATCAATGAAGGCGTTGATATAATATTTGGCTATCCCGGCGGCGCGATCCTGCCTTTTTACGACGCGCTTTTTACACAAAATAAATTGCATCACATTTTAACGCGTCATGAGCAAGCAGCAGCTCATGCTGCTGAAGGTTACGCGCGCTCAACAGGAAAAGTTGGTGTAATTACAGTTACTTCCGGACCCGGCGCAACTAATGCCATCACCGGACTTACAGATGCTTATCTCGATTCCATTCCTTTAGTTTGCATTTCCGGACAAGTTGCAACTTCCATAATTGGAACTGATGGCTTTCAAGAGGCTGATATTACTGGCTTGACGCGTTCTTGCACCAAACATAATTATCTAGTTAAAGATGTGAATGATTTAGGTTACATCATTCATGAAGCCTTTCATATCGCGCGTTCAGGTCGCCCTGGTCCGGTTTTGATCGACATTCCAAAAGACGTACAAAATAACCACGGAATTTACAGTGGAAAACCAGTAATTAATCGCGCTTCTTACCAAATTGAAAAACGTAAAATCCAAATTAATCACAATGAAATTTCAGCAGCAATTGATCTTTTAGAAAATGCCACGCGCCCAATATTTTACACGGGCGGCGGCATTATAAATTCAGGAGATAAAGCCAGCGAATTATTAACAAAATTTGTGCGCGAAAGCGGATTTCCAATCACCAACACTTTGATGGGACTTGGTGGATTTCCAGCTTCCGACCCACATTTTATCGGCATGCTTGGAATGCACGGAACTTACGAAGCCAATATGGCGATGCATGATTGCGACGTGATGTTAAATATCGGCGCGCGCTTTGATGACCGCGTTACCGGCCGCGTTTCTGGCTTTTCACCAGACTCGAAAAAAATTCACGTTGATGTTGATGATTGTTCAATTGATAAAATTATCCGCGTTGATGTGTCAATCGTTGGAGACGCTGCTGCTGTGCTTGAAGCGTTGTTAAATGAATGGAATCGCCGTGGACTTAAAAACCGCAAAAAAGAAATTTCAAAGTGGTGGGATCAAATTAAAAAATGGCAGGATATTGATTCTTTATCTTACGAAAAAAGTGACAAAACCATCAAACCGGGCTTCGCTTTGCAGAGTTTGGATGAACTTACAAAAGCGCAAGCGCCTTTCATTTCAACCGACGTTGGTCAACACCAAATGTGGGCAGCGCAATATTTAACTTTTGATCATCCAAAAAAATGGCTAACTTCTGGCGGGCTTGGAACTATGGGATACGGCGTTCCAGCAGCTTTGGGCGCGCAAATTGCAAATCCCGAAGCTTTGGTTATGTGCATTAGTGGTGACGCTTCTTTTATGATGAATATGCAGGAACTTGCGACCATCAAACAATATAATCTTCCGGTAAAAATCATTATCTTAAACAACCGCTATATGGGCATGGTTCGCCAATGGCAGGAATTGATTTATCAAAAGCGCGAAAGTCAGTCTTATATGGAGTCACTTCCTGATTTTGTTATGCTTGCTGAAAGCTTTGGTATCAAAGGAATGGAGTGCTCTGATCCAGCTAATCTTGATCAAAAATTTATGGAAATGCTTAATCACAAAGGTCCGGTTTTATTTAATTGCGTTATTGAAAAATCGGAAAATGTTTTTCCAATGATTCCAGCAGGCGCTGCACATAATGAGATTTTGCTTGGTTCGCAGGCGAAGCTGTATGTACAAAAAGATTTAAATGCTGTTTAGAAAACTCTTGATAGATTATCTCTAGTTTTTCAAATTAGCGCCTCTCTTCTCCAATCAAATTCTCATTTTGTGACCTTAGTTAAAAAACATGTAATCGCAGTTTTAGTTGATAATGAATTCGGTGCTTTGGCGCGCATTGTCGAACTTTTTTCAGCACGCGGCTATAATATTGAATCATTAAACGTAGCGCCAACAAGTTTGGATAAAAAACTTTCCCGCATCACAATCACAACTTTTGGAACTGACAAAACTATTGATCTGATTTGCAAACTTTTAAAAAGAATTGTTCCCGTTCACACTGCTGCCGAATTAACTCGCGAACAAGGCTATATCGAGCGCGAATTGGCTTTAGTACAAATTATTGCTAACGAACAAAAACGAGAAACGGCAATACAAATTGTTGATAAATATCGCAGCAGCGTGGTTGATATTGCTGGTGATTCAATTGTTTTTGAAGTGATCGGAACTACGGAAACTATTGACGAACTTTTGAATAAGCTTGCGGATTATGGATTGGAATCAGTTTCAAGAACCGGCATTGCAGCTGGGTTTAAGGGCGAGAAAAAATTAGCGAATGTTTAGAAAAATATTTAGTTTGGTATAGTTCTTAGAACAGATTTTTAGCAATGTTTTTCAAATCTTTTCAAACCGCTGACGAAAGAAAAAATCTCACAATATTTTTCCCATTCTGATTAACAAAATCGATTTCCAACTTTTCTTTCTCACGTTTAAATTTTGATTTTCCAATATCACTTAAAACCAGTTTCCA
>Ga0214919_10001739_pt1 | contig 35202 bp, 33 predicted proteins | sample LL1503_MetaG_FD_177994 | JGI IMG/M metagenome (GOLD analysis project Ga0214919, IMG submission 177994) | Freshwater microbial communities from Lake Lanier, Atlanta, Georgia, United States - LL-1503 | ecosystem: Environmental > Aquatic > Freshwater > Lake | place: USA: Georgia | collected...
ATTGTTTTATTTTATTAATGAATTAAATTATTTTACTTATTTAATAATTATTAGAATTATTTTATTTTTAAAATCAATTTTTAAATTATTAATTTTTATATTTTTATTAAATATTAAATATTAAATATTAAATATTTAATATTAAAAATAAATTATAATACAAAATATTTTTCAATAATAAATTTATATATAAATACTTTCTAAACTACACACCTATTATCATCTTGATAAAATATAAGCCCTTCTTCTTTATAAACTTTTCTAGCACCATCTGATAATGGTATAACTTTATCAAAACTAATTAATTCATTATAATTAAATTCTAGAGATGAAAAATTATTTAATGTTATATCAAAATATTTTTTATCTATATCATTTCTCATTTTTTCTAAATTATCTATATAATTACGTGTAATATATTCTGCTTTACTATCAGGTATTCCATCTCTAATAACTAATATCATGCGAGTTGAAAATGTTTCTAGATATGAATAAAGATTTCCACTTTTATGAAATTTATTTAAATCCACTGCTCTAGGTACTAAATGATGAAAATATTTCTTAATTAATGAATTGAAATCTTCTCTTATATTTGGTGTTTGTAAATTATTCATTTCAGCTTGAGAATAAATAGCTTGGGCATTTGCATCAGGTGGAGGTGAAGGTGTTGAATTATTACCGGAACCTTGTTGTGTATATTCATTATTTTTTTTTACTATAAGATGATTAGGATTATTTCGAGCATCTAGAGTTACTTTTTTTTGAATATGTATATAACGTAATTTTTTATCTAGAGATAATTTTAATAATTGTAGATTTTTAGGATGACAAACAATAAAAATTGCATCATATTTATTTTGAATAAATTTTGCACGTAATGTTTCTAGTGTTGGTTCTATATTATTACTATTATTTGTAATTTTATTAAATATTTCAATAGATATACCATATGCCATGCAAAGTTTTAGAAAGAAGTAATAACTATCTGATAATATTCCTATTTTTTGACCTTTTATAATATCCATAAATTCTATTATATTAGAAAAATTATTTACTATAAGATAAAAATCAACATTAAATCCAACGCCTATTGCTTCTATATTTAATTCTGGATAGAGTCTATCTAGAACATCTGGATTGCTTAAGTTATTTTCAATTTTAGTATTATCAATTCCAAATGCATCTGCTAGAATACGTGTCAAATATTTACAATCACGTTTTATATATCGTGCTAGAATTTCTTCACTAATAAATGCAATATCAACTTCATTATTAATAAATTTATAAAGAGTATCAATATTTGATAATGTATTAATTTGTTGAATAGGATAAATATTTTTTCGAAAATAGAAACCTATTAGTTCATTATATGAACCATTTCCAGAAGGATTTGCATATGATATTACTGGAAGAGAAATATGATTATTTATTATAATGGCTTTATTTGTATCTCTAAGATATGTATTTGTATCAAATTGAACAGTATTTGATAGACTTGGTGATAATGATGAATATTGTGAAGAACTTTGGGAATTAAATTCTTCTGTTATTAATTTACCTTTTATTATACTGTATATTAGTGGTTTTATATAATCATTAAATGTGCATAATATTATAAATAATGCTAAAATACATATTATTATATTATTTGATGTTATTTCCATTATTATTAATATTATTTATTATAGTATTATTAATTATATTATAGTATTATAATATGTATGATATTATGTTTTTGTGATTTATGATTTATGATTAATCTATTATATAATTAGAATTTTTGTTTATACTGATGAACTATGTTTCTGGATATATATTTTTATTTTTATATATAAAATGTTAAAAATATTAAAAATTTAAAATTATTTATGATTGTTATTATTGTTTTTCTATATTTTACTAGTCCATGCTTGCCCAAGATTGACTTGATGAGGTAAATTCTCCTTTCTTCTTTTCTTGTTTTTCTCTTTCGAGTTTTGCTCTTTCACCTTGTTCTTTTAATATCCTATCCCTTTCTTTTTTGATTTCTGCTTCGGTAGTTTGAGGACCTGAAGTTGCGGCAACTGCAGCTGCAGCTGCAGCTTCTATTCTAGCTTTTTCTACAGCTGCAGCTGCAGCTGCAGCTGCAGCTTTTTTAGCTTCTTTAGCAGCTATATTATTTGCTAATCTGACAACACCTTTACTAATATCGTATTCTTTTTTTGTATACCAAAGCTTATCTGTTTTGTCATCTTTACCGTAAAATATTTCATAAAGTTTTGGATTTTTTTTTTGTAATTCTCTCCTATTTAATACTGCTTTAACATCTTCTTCATTTACTCTAAGTTGAGTATTTATAATATATTTGTTAATCTTTCCTTTTTCATCTTTTGGTTCAAGTACCTGAAAAGATGTTTGCATACGTTGCAAAATTACACCTCGTGGTTTTCCTTCTTTATTATATATGTAATTACCTGTTATTGATAATTCTTTACTATAATCAGGTTCAAATGATTCTTCTATAGTATAAAATTTACCTTCATTTTTTTTAGTAATAGTAAATTTTTCAATACTAAAATCTTCACCGTAATCTATTGTATTAAATAGTTTTACAGTATAATTTGATTCATCTTCATGAGTAATTTCACCCAATAATTTTGCTTCATTTTCATTATATTGTTGATCTACTACATCTTTTCCATCTTTTTTACTAAAATTTGATTCATCATTTACATATATAAATCTTTTTGGTTTCGAATCAACAATATCTTCTATTTGTTGATGATTGTGTCTAAATATTGAATTTGTTGTTGCTTCTTCTATTGTTCTGGGAGTTATAAAAATATCATAATCAATATCAGAAATTTCCGGTACAGCATAAAATATTTTACCACCATTATTCTTATTAATTTCATATGGTTCTTGAATATTAGGTTCAGATGGCATTAAAACACACATATTTTCTGTAAAATCTGTAATTACTCCCATATATTTTTCATCATAACTAATTATATGTTTACCTATAAATCCTTCTTCGTCTTTAGTTTTTGTGTATGCAGCTTTTTTAGATGATGCAGATGCTGACATTTTTGCTGACATTTTTGCTGATGCACCTCCCTTCATTTTTCTCATATTTTTACGAGTTTTAGAACGACTGGAACGGCTTATTTTACGAGCAGATTTTTTAGAAACTCTATTTTTACGAGAAACTGGCATTTTATATTTTTAATAATAAATAATAATAATAAATAATAATAAATAATATCTTAAAAATATTTGAAAAGTTTTGCTACCTTGAGACTTACTTTATAAAAAGAAAAAAAATATAAAAAAATAGAAATAATTTTATGATTTATTGATTTCATTTTAATTAATATTATTTGTATTTCCAATCTATGTGGAATGTCCTTCTACTTCTAAATTTTTACTTTTTAAATTCTCTATCTCTTTCTCTACTTCTATATTTTTTTCTTTTCTATATTTATTTAATTCATCTTCATCATATTCTTTAGTTGCTTTAATATTTATAAGATCGGATGAACTAACACCATTTCTATAATTAATATTTATTCGAAATTCTTCACCAGCTCTATAAACTATATATAGATCAGCAGGAGTTTCATAATCATGAGTTTGTGTTTTATGTCTAATATTATCTGTAACTGCTTTATATATAAATGTTTTTGAAACATTGTTTACTTCCGTATCATGAAATATTCCCTCTAATGGTACAGGACACATATGAACATCAAAATATTGTTCACCAAAAATTTTTATTTGTGTTTTTTTTGGTTTTTTTTTTAAAATTTTGTTTAAAAAGTTTGTACCACCCTTCAATTTATTCATATTTTTCTTTGTTTTCTTTGTTTTCTTTGTTTTCTTTGTTTTCTTTGTTTTATTGGAACGACTCATTTTACGAGATTTTTTTGAAATTATATTTTTACGAGAAACTGGCATTTTTATTAAAAATTAAAAATATTTTGTGTATCTAGATACTTAATATATTAAAATATAAAATATAAAATATAAAATATTGTTTAATAAAATTATTAAATATTATGTTTAATAATTAATTTTATAGTTTCCCATTCATCTAATTCTCCAAAAAAAATCTGTAAATTCTCATAAATACTAATAGTATTATTTATATTACGACCATGCACATTCGATGCTTTAAAAAATAATTTATTTGTTCCTATTCTATTTAGATTATTATTATCAAATATATATTTTAATGCATGTTCTAAATCCCATACATTATCGGGTAAATTTTTTGTATTAAAAATTTTGATTAAAAAATCTATATTAGCAAAATATGTTCCATCATTCCATGAATATATATTATGTTTTGCAAAATCTTTTGTACTATAATTATAAAATTCTATATCATTTGTAGTATCATCTATAGAAGAATTATTTGTAAAAATTTGCAATGGTTCAATATTATTAAATTTTGGGTCACCTTCATTGCCAAAAATATGTAAAAAAAATGGTTTTTTATTATTAATAAAATTAAATACTAAATCTATATTATTAATTTGTTCTATATTTTCCTTACTATTAATACCGTGTTGATCATCTTGTATTTGTAATATATAATCGATATTCATATTTTTTATATTTTCTAATGTTTTTTGTATTGTTTGTAAATATGAAATATTATTATATTCGAGAATTATTAGTTTATCATTTGAATATAATTTTTCTAAAATAGTTTTACCTTTAATTATAAAATTAGTAGGACAATTATGAAATGAAAATATTATTTTGTCACATTTGTTTCTAAATGCATTACCTATTGTATCATATTTGAGTAATAATAATTCTAATATACGTTGGTCTCCATAAGTTTGAGTAAAACTTGCATACTTCATTATTTTAAATAAAATATAATTTTTATTATGATATAATATACATATTATTTTTAATTTTTAAATTTCAAAAAATTCAAATATTTAATTAGTATATGATTAATTTTATCATTGGTTATGATTATTTATTATTTTATTATTTTATTATTTTATTATTTTATTATTTTATTATTTTATTATTTTATTATTTTATTATTTTATTATTTTATTATTTTATTATTTTATTATTTTATTATTTTATTATTTTTTAGATTGCTAGTTTTTGCGCGGTTTTTTCTAAAAGCTGCTCTAAATACCTGGTTTCATATATTGAACTTCATCATACTTTATATTCAATTCATCTTCTTTAAATACTGACTTTACAAAATTAAAAAGTTTTGCACCTGAATTATATTCACCATAATTTTTAATAAACCATTCTCTTGGTGTATATTCGTTATTATTTAATTTTTTTATAAACTTATCTAGAATGGGTTCAAAACTATTTTCAATATTATCAGGATCAAAAAATTCACCGGTTTGTTCTGTTAAATATTCCCAACCTCCTAAAATATTTTTATTCATTAAAATAGGAAGATTAAAACAAAGTCCTTCTGTTACTGTACGTGGGCTAGCATCACGCATTGATGCGCAAAAAACAAAACGACATTTATTAAAATTTTTAATGAATGTAGAATATTCTTGAAAATCTGTTAGCTCCATTAATTGATGACAAGTTGGTGGTACTTCACAATTAATCCTACCCAATAGTAAGCCCTTTAATTTATATTTATTACACATAATATCTAAACATTTTTTTGTAACTTCCCACTCTCTTATTGTACTTTGCCACCCATCTTCACATTTATCATTATCTTTTAAACATATATAAATAAAATCATATTCTTTTTTAACATTAGGGTCTGGTAGATGCGTTTTAAATTTAGCAAAATTACTTTCACCCATTTGTATCCTAGGAAAATCTTTTGGAAATATTTTTTTATTTATATTCTCCCTGAAAACAGAACACCATCCTCTAGTAAGTTCAAAATAATTATAGGAATAAGCTTTATGTTTAGGATCACTTAGAACATCATGAGGATTTGTAATTTGACCTGGAAACTCGCTGTAAGAACTTAGACCGAGAAAATGTATTCCTTGTGATTTAAAATTATTATAATCGGTCTCACAATCGTCTCTAGTAAAACTATGAGTAATAAATACAATATTGGTTGCAATTTCTTTACCATCTTTCATTATAGCATATAGATTTAAAAAGGGTCGTTTCATTGTAGGTACAGTTCCGCTATTAGTATAATTAATATTTTCATTTTCGCTAGTAAATCCAGAACTATTAATTACAGAACTATTAAAATACCATTTATATAATTTTAAACAAACATATAATGCTACTACTACTGTTATAAAACCTATTATAATATGCTTAGTACTATAGCCTATAGTTTTTTCTACTTTTGCATTAAATTGATTTAATGATTTATTTATTTTAATTGATTTGCTAATTTTTTCTTTATTTGATGACATTTTATTTTACTTCTTTATATGTTTAATAAATATATAGAAATATATTTTAATAATTAAAAAATAAAAAATAAAAAATAAAAAATAAATATGTAAAAATTTCATAAATCTATAAAACTTAAATGTTAAAATTTTTCTTAATATTTATAATTCATAATCTTATTAACTTAAAGATATTATTAATAATTTATAATTAAATAATTAATTATTTAAAAATTATCTTTAATATTAAATTTAATAATTATTTTATTATTAAATGAGTTTTAATGATATAATAAATAATAGTTATGAAATTGTAATAAAAAAACCTGAAATAAAATCTACAATAAAACCTTTTACAAAATCTGAAATAAAAATTAAAAAAGAAAAATCATCATTACAATCAAAAATACCAACATTATTAAATTCTTTAATATCAAATATACAAATAGAAAAAGATAAACCTGAAGATAAAGTTAATATAGTAATAAAATCATGCAAAAATATCACATCAAAACAAGCCCTTCTTATTATACCAATTACTAAATTTTTTTCAAATAGATCTATGCTTAATAAAATAATTACTATTTTAAAAGGTGAATCTATATCTCTAAGACTTATTGATTGGTTTGTTACAAATTATTGTAAAAAATTTAATATTTTATATAATTTAAATGATTTTAAAGGTGAACAACCTAATAAAACAAAAGATGAATTACAATCATTTGATAATTTTATAATTATTCATAATAATTATAAAGGTCAATTGAAAGCATATAGTAAAAAAAACTTTGACCCTTTTTGTCGTCGTAATAGAATTCGTTTTTATTATGAAGATAATAAATATTTTATTACAACTGTAGGTCAATTAAATTTTTTTAAATGGGCTTTGGAAAATCATATTATTGATTATATTGAAAATCATATAAAATCTATTGACGCAGATATGAACTTACGTTGTGAAACTGTAAAAAAAACTGGTACTAAATTGAATCCTTCTAGCATTATAAATAATCAAAATAATCTACCAATTGATGATAATCTTGAACTTATACAAATGCCGCCCATTGTATCTATTATGAATTCAAATGCATCTGGAAGTATAAATACAAATGCAAATACAAATGCAAATACAAATGCAAATACAAATGCAAATGCAAATACAAATACTATAATAACAAAAAAAAAGAGACCTCAAGAAGGAATTATTTTAGTAGAAACACAAATTAAAACACAAATTAAACCTAAAGGTTCAACACGTAAAAAAAGAAAAGAAATATCTACTGCTGCATCAAAATCATTATCAATACATAATTATCCTACTACATTAGTATTTGATTAATTATAATATACTATACTTTTAGGGTGCCATAGCTTGAGAAGATGAACCTTTACTACGACAATTAGGTCTATAAATAACAGCAGAAGATGAAGGTATTGATAATCCTGCAATTGCATTTAAAGCATCTAAATTAAATCCAGGCTCTTTGACTGTTGCAAGATTACAACTTGCAAAACCACCACGATGATGTTTTCTATATTTTTGCATTGAATTATTAGATTTTCTAGATTTTTTTGATTTACTAATTTTTCTAGAAATTTTATAATTTATATATTTTCTAGATTTTTTTGAATATTTAGATTTTTTTAGATTTTTATTTTTTTTAGAAAATTTAGAAATTTTAGAAATATTATGTTTTTTAATAGGCATATTATTAAATTATTAATATAGTTAAAATATTTTGTATTTTAATATTTTTTTATTTATTATTTAATAGTTATTTAATATTACATATTATAAATATATTATTTTTAATATAATTTTTATTTTATAAATTATAAAATAAAAATATAATTTATAAATTATAAAAAATCAACATTTACATTTCATCATCATAAATAATAATTATTATATCATAAAAAAATGTTTCTACTATAATAATCTCTTTATTTGCTTTAATAATATCATTTGTTAAATTACCTGCTTTTTCTATTATTTTTATTTTTTTACTATTATTTAAATTACTAATACTATTATTAGTTAATTGTCTAATAACTTCTTTTACAAATATAATAAGTTTAATATTTAATGATAATAAAATATATAAAAATTTTCTAATTTCTAATGCTGATGAAATATTAGATAAAATTAGTTTTTTTTTTATAAAGTTATCTGCAATTTTAGATAATAAAGATAATTTATTAGTTTTATCTTTTAAAAATACAATACCATCAATATCAACATGATATTTTATTTGTGAAATTGTATTACCTATATTATATTTATTTGAAATATAAATTTGATAAAATTGTTTTAATATTGATGGTGTTAGATTACATTTTTCAAATGTTTTTTTATAATTAGTTTTAAAAATTTTTATAAATAAATTTTCATCTAAATGTTTATAATGTATTGGTGTGCATAATGATGTTATTTTTTTATCAATTAAATTTATGTTTTGTGATGTAAAAATATATGATACTGTTCCATTTATTTTATCTAACATAAATGATATATATTTTAGAGATTCATCATTACATTTATCAATATGTGTAATAATTATTATTTTTTTTTCAATAGATTTTTTAATTATAGAATCATTATCATCATCATTATTAAATACATTAATATTACTAGATTTTGCTATTTTATAAATATATTTCAAATAACTTAATATTTCATTATTGTTATTTAAAATTTCTATATTAAGATAATAGATATTTTCATAAAAAAATATTTTATTAAATTCAGAATCAAGAATTTTAAAATAATGAATATTATTTATTTTTTTTGAATTATCTGTTATTTCAGATAAATACGATGGTATATATTGTAATAATCCTATTATAGAAGTTAATTTACCTATACCTTGTGCTCCATACACTATAATTGGTATATCAATATTATTTTCATATAAAGATTTAATTTTAGCAATAAAATCTGATGTTGCAAATAGATTTTGTGTATTAATAAACTTTTGAAATAAAGGCTCTTCTTCGTCAAATTTATTTATTTGAAATTCTATATTAGATGTTGAATTTACTTCTGGTTCATAAGTTTCGCCATCAAAAAAATCACACATGATTGTAATTTATTCTACATTACATAACTAATTATATTTTAAGTTAATAAAAAAGCAAAAACAAATAATAATTTATATTTATTTAATCTTTGTAAAACTTGACTATTTTATTTACAAATATAATTTAAAAATTGAGTAATTTAAAAATTAAGTAATTTATAATAGTAATTTATAAAAATGCATACACCAACTGTTACTTTTGTAACAGCATTTATTGATTTAAATGAAAATATAAATAGAAACAAGACTCCAGAAACTTGCATTAATTTATTTAAAAAACTTGCTCAAAGTGGTATATCAATATGTTTATATGTATCTTCTAAATATGAAAATATTGGTAAAGAACTTGAGAATGAATATAAAAATATAAAATTAATGCCAATTACTAATATAGAAGATACAGAAACGTATAAATTAATTAAATCATATAATCCAGAAATACCAGTAAATAGTTGTCCATTTAAAGATACTATAAATTATATAATACTACAAAATGCAAAAAGTGAGTTTGTTTATAATGCTATATTAAGTAATCCTTATAATACTGAACATTTTGCTTGGATTGATTTTAGTATATGTCATGTTTTAAGTGATTTAACTGATAGTCCTGTTTTACAAAAATTATACAATTTTAGTATTAGTAAAATTAATTTAAATACTATACTTTTACCTTCGTGTTTTTCATTTGAAAAATCAAAATACTATTTTAATTTAATAACATCAAATATAATGTGGAGATTTTGTGGAGGTTTTTTTATTGGTGATAAAAATTCATTAATAAATATGCATTTTTTAATGTTAAAAGAATTACCTAATTTTATAAAACAAAATATAGATAATAATAATGATAATAATGATAATAATAATAATAATGATAATAATAATAATGATAATAATGATAATAATGATAATAATAATAATAAAAATAACAAAAATATAATTTCATGGGAAGTAAATGTGTGGGTTTGGTTAGAACATAAATGCAATTGGATAATTGATACTTATCAAGCTGATCATAATAATAGTATTCTAGATATACCTGATAAATATATTAATAGATATATTAATAATTATAAAATAATTAATCCAGAAATTATTGAAACTAACCTTATTCAAGACAATATTTTACATGATTATAAAAATATTTATAAATCAACAATTGTTACATTTTATTTCAATATAAAAATTTTAGAAGATGCTACATCTTTTATTAGACCAAAATCATTTTACATGGAAAAAGGTAGAGAAACATTAAAATTAAATTATCCTATGGTTATATTTTGTGATGAAACAACATATAATGAAATTAAAACAATTAGAGATGAATATATAAATAACCATGCTTTAACACAGTACATAATAAAAAATATTACTGAATATGATTTTTATAAAAACAATATTAATATAATAAAAAAAAATCGTATAAATAATTCAATTTATGAAAATAATCGTAATACACCATCATATTATTTAGTATGTATGTTTAAAATTATTGCATTATATATTACAAATCAATACAATTTTTTCAATACAGATTATTATGCATGGATTGATTTTGGTGGTAGTCATATAATAAAAAATTTTAATCAATCAGCTATAAAAATGTTAAATAATCCTAATCCTAAAATTTCATTATGTTACATTCATTATAGAACTAAAGAAGAAATTATTAACTTCTTACCTAGAGGTGGTTTATGTGGTATTGCTTCTACTAGTTTTACTTTAGAAAAAAAATACATCAACTTATTTTATGATGATATATTTAAAATATTTTATGAATTATTAGATAATGGTGTTGGTCATTGTGATGGACAAATTTTAACATTATTTTATGATAATAATCCAGAATTATGTAATATATATTATGGTGATTATTATTCTATATTTACTAATTATCATGAACCTATTGAAGATATACATTGTATAATACATAATTATGTAAAAGAATGTATTAATAAAGATAGAATAGATTTAGCTATTTTATGTTCTCATTCCATTCTTAATTCTATTGAAAAATATAATTTAAATATTGATAATCATAATATAAATTTTTTGAAAAATATATTAGAAAAAGAAAATATTATAGTTAAAGAACAAAATCAAATAAAAGAGCATAATATGGATAAATATATAAGCAATATAAATAAATATATTGATAAAGTATTTTATATTAATTTAGAATATAGAATTGACCGTAAAAAAGAAATTGAGGATGAATTAAATAATTATAATATATCATATGAACGTTTTAATGCAGTATCAAGTCCAGATTTTGGAGTAGGATGTGCAAAATCACATTTAGAAATTTTAAAAATAGCTAGAGATAAAAAATATAAAAATATATTAATATTTGAAGATGATTTTAAATTTATAGTTTCTAAAGAAATATTTGAAAAAAATATAAAATTATTATTTGAAACAAAAATAAATAATCTATCGCAAAATAATAATTCAAATTCTAGAAATATTAATTTTGATGTATGTATGTTAAGTTATAATTTACTTAAAAGTGAATCATATAATGAAGCTACTTTTTTAACTAAAGTTTTCGAAGTTCAAACTACATCTGGATATATTGTAAATGAAAACATTTATAATAAATTAATTGAATTATATGAATATTCTAATCCATTATTAGAATCTACAAAACAACATTGGATTTATGCTAATGACCAAATATGGAAACAATTGCAACCTATTACAAATTGGTATTGTTTTACAGAAAGACTTGGTATTCAAAGACCTTCATACAGTGATAATGGAAAAACATTTTGTGATTTGGGATGTTAAAAAATTTATAAAAATTAAAATCGAAATTTAAAAAATACACCTCTCTAAAATTCTAATTCTTCTATTTCTCGACTATCATAATTTTCATCATCATCATCATCATCATCATCATCATCATCATCATCATCATCATCATCATCATCATCATCGAGGTTTTTTTTTAATGAGCTGCTTTGTGAGGTCTTTGACACCTCATGCTTCATTATTTTTTTGGCGCGGCTTTTTAGAAAAAAGTTGCTTTCCTGTTTAATAAAAGTTACTTCAGGAATATTAGTTTTAGATAAAACTAAAGCTTCAAATATTTTCATAGGATATCCTTCTTTTTTATAATATTTTTCTCTAATTTTATTCCATCCATTAAATGTTGAAAATAAGTCTTGAACATCAATTATTAATGGTATTATTTTCCTTTTCTTCTTTTCTTCTCGCAAAATACGTCCAACAGCCTGTTTTATATTTTTATGAGGTGTAGCATATATAAGTGTATTTAAAGTTTTACAATCAAAGGCTTCTTCTGCCATATCATATGTAGCAATTATTACACGCTTAGTAGCACTAATATCTAATTTTTCCTGTTTCATTCCACCAACATAAAGACCAACAGTACATTCTGGTAATGATTTTTCTATTGCCATATCAGTAATAAGTTTTTCCATTTCTGTAATGTGTGCTCGCCTACAACTAAGTATTAGTATTGTTCGACCTTCTTCTATTAATCTAGGTATAAATGACAATAAGAATTTAGTTCTATGTAAGCAATTTGCAACATTTGATTTCATTGTAACAATATTTGGTTTTTTTTGATAATTAAGTTCTTGTTTATTATATTTTGAATCAATAGTTTCAGATAACATTTTATACATATATATTTCAACTGTTGAATTTGGTATATGTTCAATTGCAATATCTTCTGCACTAGATTCAATTTCACTATCTTTATATACTATATCACCTAAATAATGCTTAAATACTCGAGCTAAACCATCAGCTCTATCAGGTGTTGCACTTAATCCTAAAGTATATTTAAATGGATATTTTGCAATTGACCTACAAAATTGCCGAGCAGCTAAATGATGACATTCATCGGCTATTACTAAACCAAAACTTTCAAAAATAGATGAAGGATAATCTGCATCTTTTCGTGGATCACTAAGACTTTGTATCATTGCTAAAACAATATCTTTTCTTTGTATATCTAAAGTTTTACCTTGAATATAACCAACCCGTGCTTCTGGTAAATATTCTTTAATTCTTTCAACCCACTGATTCATTAAAAATTCTTTATGTACTAATATAAGTGTTTTTACTTTTAATTCTTCTGCTATTTTTAATCCCATTACAGTTTTACCTCTACCACAACCAACACTAATAATACCACCACCTATCTCAGTTGCAGCTTTAATATATGTTTTAATAATTTCTTGTTGATAAGGTCTCATTGTTCTATCAGATGAAAATGAGATATTAATAGTATCAGGTTCTTTTAATTTTGAAATATTAGGAATACCAAAATTATTTCTACCATAAAAATAGGGTACATATAGTTTTTCATTATTTTCTTTAAATAGTTTATATGGTGTTACATCTTCTGAATTTCCATAACCTGGGCATGTAAATGGTTTTATTGTTAAATCAGTTTTAATTTTATCTAATTCAGTTTCATTAATTTTAGTTTTATATAATGTATATCCTTGAGTAGATATAGATGTTTTATTTAATATAGTTGTTTTATTTGATAACATTTTTATTTTAGTATTTTAGTATTATATTTATAATTTTAATATTATATTTATAATTTTAATATTATATTTATAATTTTAATATTATTAATTTTATTAATTTATATATTCAATTTTGTTTTATATTTAATATTAATTTTATAAAAAATAATATAATAATAATATAATAATAATATAGTAGTAAAATAAAAATAAAACAAAATAATAATATATAATTATTAAAAATAAAAAATAATAAAAATAAACATTATGGATTCGCCTGTAAATAAATTTAGTAAATTGAATGATTCTATTATTAAAGTTTTAGAAAAACCTATTATCAAATATGGTATGTTAATTATAATAATTGGACAAATTATTGCAATTAAAGAATTAAGTACTGCATATCTAGACATATTTAATAATACTTATTTTAAAGTTATATATGCTTTTGTAATAGCTTATTATGCTTGTTTTGATCCTATATATGCAATTGCTTTAACAACATTGATAATTGTATCAATACAAGAAATTCATAGAAGAAATTCTAATAATAGTTCTACATTATTAATGGAAACTAAAAATAATAATGAATATGATAATGAATATAATAGTGAAATTAATGATAATATGATGCCAATTAATAATAATTCTGTAATTAATTCTTTTACAAATTCTTTTAATGATTTCATAAATACTAATAATGATGATAGTATGGAATCTATAATTAATTATAATAATGAAAATACTAATAAATTATTAATCAATGATGAACTAGTTTATGAAACAATTAATAAACAGTCATTACAAAAACAACCAGATTCTAATGATAATTTAAAACATGAATATGAATTTTGTGATGAACCAGCATATAAAACAATTACTAATAATTTAAATGAAAATTATAATAATACTATTCAAGAAATGCAAAATATCCAAAATATAGAAATACAAGGTTTAGATGAAGATATGGAAAGCATACAAGGATTACCTTATGGTTTTGATCAAAAATACAAAAATTAATAATAATATTATAAATAAAAATTAATTCAAGATAGTTCGTTCAAATTTATAAAATAAAACCATTGATTTTATTAAATAATTACTATTTTTATATATTTTAATAGTTTTAATATAGTTATAAAAATTTAAATATTTTTAAAATAAATTTGTTTTTTATTATATTAATTATATTTAAGTAATAATTAAAATGTCTCAAAACCTTACAATTGTACCAACTAATGCACAACAATCAGGTGGATCTTCTCTAGTACTTCCTACAGAAAAAACTCTATTACAAGCTACTAAATTAGCTTTGAAAACTAAAAAACCAATTTGTTTCTATTTTTATATAGATTCTCTTAAAGGTAAAATTAGTATTGCAACTGATGGCGAAGATCGCATTATTTTCAAGTCAGATGATGAACATACATCTCCAATTCTTAATACTTACAAATCTGATACATCATATATTGTAGTAACTGAAAATACTATTTATATATTAAGTGCAGATACACCAGTTAAGTAAATAATATTAATCTAATTATTATATTTTTGAATTCATTATATCTTTCTATTTTTTTATTTTATTGTATTTTATTGTATTTTATTTTATTACTAATTAAGTTTTACTATTGGAAAAAATTTACTAGATATAGAACCTTTTTTTTTATTTAAATATAATTGATTATTATTCATTGGTGAAATATATAGATTAGAACCTATTATTTCATTTTTAGACATAAAATCATTTAAATTATCTACATTATCATTTATATCAACATTAAATTTTGGATCTTGTGGTGATTTTTTAGTATTATGTTTTAATTTTTTTTTATTTTGTATAAATTTAGTATTTTTTGGCTTTGCAGTATTTTTTGTCGTATTAGGGTTTATCATTGTATCAGTCCAATCAATAAATATTAATGGATTACGTTCAATATCAGTTGTTATATTTATAGTATTTACAGAACCTAAAGTAGTTACTGGAACACTATAAGTAGGATTAGGGTTTGTTGAACTAGCAGTATTTGATATTCCAGTATAAGTAGGATTAGGATTTGTTGAACTAGCAGTATTTGATATTCCAGTATAAGTAGGATTAGGGGTTGTTGAACTAGTTGTATTATATTTTATATTTACTGCTGAACCACCAGCACCTCCATGAGAATTATTACCACCAATATTACCACTATTTATACCTCCTCCTCCTCCTCCTGCACTAATAACAATAGATGTAGATATTGGAATATTATTATATGTAGAACTAGGTATTATAAAATTATCAATATTTCCAATAATACCACTTCCACCAATACCACCTTTACCGCCAGTAACTGCAGAACCTCCAGTTCCACCATCACCATTTTGATTAATTCCTGCATTACCACCACCATTAGTATTAATACCAGTAAAATTAGTACTCATAGAATTTGTATTATTAAGACCAGTAATGTAAGGATTAGTATTAGTGGTATCGATACTGTAAGGATTTGTAGTATTAGGATTAGTTTGAAAATTAAATGCAGAATCTGTACCTGCACCTGCACCACCACCACCACCAGCTATTATAATTGGTATTGTATTTAAAAAAACAGTTGATGCTGCACCACCCCCACCACTACTAGAATCTGAGCCATTACTACCTGAATGACCACTAGCACTCATTCCACCTATAAATCCGCTTGCATTTCCACCTACATTAATTGTATATACTGTATTTGGTATAACATCTAATAAAACTTTTACTTTAGCTCCATATCCACCAGAACCACTTCCTGTACTGCTACCTGAAGCACCTATAACTGTAAAATATGCTTTAAATATTCCTGCAGGAACAATCCATTGTTCTTGATTACCTTGATTTTTAAATAATACATAAGTAGTTGGATTAGTAATAAAATTTTCAAATTTGGTTTTAATATTTATTTTATAATACAATATATAAATAATATAAGATAAAATACATATCATAATAAATTTTATAATATTACTTTTATTATATATTATTTGTTCTATTTTATTATTTTTCATTTTATATATGTTTTATTTAATATTAGATATTTAATTATTATTATATATAAATATATAAAATATATATAAAATGAAAAATAATAAAATTATAAATTATAAATTATAAAATTCTAAAATTATAAATAATAAAATATATTTATAAAACACAAATCTCTATAATTATAAAAAATTAAATAGTTCAATAAATTTCTCTTTATATAATGAAAATTTTTCAAAAGATTCTGCTGTATTTTTACTATTATTTTTAAATTTCTCTTTATTAAAAGATTTACTATATTCAAGTAATTCATTTTTCATATTTTCAACTGTTAATTTTTCAGGCTTAATAGTTTCACTAGCTTTTATTAAATCTTCAAATGTTGTTCCAGTTTTTTTACTTTTTAATGAGTTTATTGTTTTATTTAATTTTTTATTACTATTATAATCACCATCATTATTATTATCATTATTATCATTATTCTTTTTTTTACTATTTTTATCTTTTAATTTATCTAAAATACCAAAATGTTCAATACTTTTATTATATTGTGCATCATTTTGATATAAATTATATATTAATAATATTATAATTATAAGTAAAATAATAATTAAAATTTTATTTATTTTCATTATTTATATTATTTGTTATTTAATACTTGTATTTGTAATTATATTTGTAATTGTATTTGTAATTATATATGTTTATATATATACATGAAATTTATTTTATCTTAATTATTTTATATTAATTATTTTATATTAATTATTTTTATTTATTTTATAAAACTAAAATTAAATTTAACTTATATCTACACTAGGATAAAATTCACTACTTATATTATAATTTTGATTTTTTTGACTTTTCATTTGGGGTGGTATATATAACCCAGTATTATTCATTGGTGAAATATATAAATTACTACCAATTAATTTATTTTTTGCCATGAAATCATTTAAATTACCTTTATTACCTTTAGCGTCTAAATTGAAATTTGATAATAAACTATTAGATTTATTAAATGACTTATCTGTAGAATCTTTGGAACCATAAGAACCTGATGTACCACGAGAACCATATGTTTTTTTTGCATTTGGTTTTCCTGATGGTTTTCCTGATGGTTTTCCTGATGGTTTTCCTGATGGTTTTCCTGATGGTTTTCCTGATGGTTTTCCTGATGGTTTTCCTGATGATTTTCTTGATGATTTTCTTGTTGGTTTACCTGTTTTAATTGGAATAACTAAACCACTTGAACCAGTCGAACCAGCAGAACCAGCAGAACCAGCAGAACCAGTCGAATCAGTCGAACCACTTGAACCAGTCGAACCAGCCAAAATACCTGAACCACTTACAACTTGAATATCATTACCCATAATTATTGGTGAATTATTTTTTGTAACTGTTGGTGATGGCGTAAAGGAACCTAATAATGGTATTACATAATTTGTATCATCACTATTAAATGTAATAAAATTATTATTATATAGAATAATATCAAATACTGTAAAAGAATCTAATGACATTAATTTCCATGTATATGTTGCATCAGAAGGTGATGGTAAAGTTTTATTATTTAGAGGACACCACCAAATATTTGTTTTTCGATTATTTATATTTTGTTCTATTCCATATATTACATCATTATTAATAGTTAAACTATCAAAATTAATACCATTTGGTTTATTTAATTGTAATGAATATCCCATTTGTATCCAATTTGAAAGTTGTATGTTATCACTTTGTATTTTAATTGGATAATAATATATAGAATAATTATAATTATTAATATTATTAATATTAACTATTACCAATGTATGAATAAATACATATGAATCATTTACTAATATTTTTTTAATATTAGATCGATTAATCCCTAAAGGAAGACCAACTGATTGCCAACCACCATTTGATATATTATTAATTGGAAATCCATTATTTAGTATATAATAATATAAACCAATATCATTTGATGAAGGTTGACTATTTTTTTGCATATTATATGATGTATTTGCATCATAACATCCTAATGCAAATAATACATCTTGATTTGCAGCAAGTAATCTAATATTATCAAAAGGTTTAATTGGTAAATTAGATAATAATGGATTAGTAGTTGTAGGTATTGATGCTGTATTAGTTTGTGGCTTTCTAGCTGTTAATAAAGGTAATCCTAGACAGTAAATACTTGTATCTTGAGGTGATCCGTCAGCATTTATTGGTATAAAATAAATACAACTAATATTATTAATATTATTAATTGAACTATTATATATCCATAATGTGTTTAACGATGAAGCTAATGATAAACCACTAAATGATTTACATATAATTTGATCTCCACTAATACTAGTATCATAATTTGGATTTGTAATTTTAGGTATTATATTAAAATTAAAAGACATGCGTTTATTATTAATTGATGAATAATAATATATTAAATTTTTATTTGTCATAATATATAAATTAGTATTATTTGAAGTTACTGCTTGCATATCTTCTATATAATAAGTATTACTTGTTGATGGTGTATAATTTCCTTTTGGGGAAGGCTCACCTGTATAAATTGATTGAAAAACTATAAAGTTTTCTTCATCATATTTATATAAATAATATATACCATAAAATATAATTATTATAATAATAAATATAAATATTGTGTTTAATATTTTTTTTTTCTCAATTTTCATTTTAACTATTATTTATTAATTACTATTAATTACTAATAATTACTAATAATTCTTATTACTTATTAAATAATATAAATATATAAATATATATATAAAATATAAAAATTAAAATTAAAATAAATTAAAATTAAAATTAAAATTAAAATTAAAATATATTTTTACTTCATCACAATTGATAATTATGTGTTATTCTACATAAATAATGCAATAATTGCAAAAAAAATCATACCTACTGCTGCTTTTAATAAAACTCCACCAATACTAACTTGTCCAGATTCTAGAAGCAAATTAGGAAAAAAACTAAATAAAAATCTATTAAACTCTGGAAGTGATATTATAAAAGAAATTACAAATACAAGTCCTGGATATTTAATATTTTTTATTATTTTATCTTTAATTGATGCACCACTTAAATTAATACCAATTTGACCAAGCAATCCAGAATTAGTTTGTTCTTGTTTATGCATCATTTTTTCTGTATAATGTTTATCATCATAATAACCATTTGGTGGTTGTGCAGTTTTATATGTAGGAATTTGAGAATTATCAATAGCATATTGATAAGCATTTGAATTTATATTTGATTGTTGTTCTAATCCAGGACTATCACCCATTTCTTTAAGAATATCTTCTACAAGTTGAGAATCAGATGTTTGACCATTAAATTGATTATTGTTTTGTTTTGTAAAATCTAAACTATCCATTGAAAAATTTGGTGTAGATGATGTATCTCCATTACGTCTTAAAGCATCAATTGGTGTAGATAAAGACATTATATTTTTATTATTATTATTATTTTATTAATATTAATTTTATAATAAAATATAAACTATAAAAGTTTTTTATTTTTTATATAAACTAAAAAAAACATTGATAAAAATAAATAGTTAAAAAACGAATTAAAATATAAAAGATAAAAAAGATAAAAATATAAATATTATTTATAATTCTATTTATAAAATTAATTTTATTTATAAAATTAATTTATAAAATTTATGTTTCATTTTTTTCCATATTTTTACAGCTTGTTGCAACTGTTTTATAATTATAACATTTATTATCAAAACTAAAAATTTTATTTTCTATAGATTCTACTGGGGGTCCTTTTACAATAATCATATTTGCATTTTTATATGATATTCTTAATATGCAAGCTAAACCTAATGCAAGAACAATTGAAAAAACAATATTACCATTTTTTGTTTTTAAAAAATTTATTAATATCATTTTTATTTTTAATATTAATTTATATTATTTTTAAAATATTTTATAAATCTAATTTAATCAAAGATTATTATTTAATTATATTAGAATTATATTAGATTTATATTTTTTATTTTTATTTAATAATTTTATTATTTATTAATTTATTTATCTAATTATATAATTTTATAACCTATTTTTATCTTATCATCAATGGATGATCTATAATTAAATTTGGGTCACTTGGACATTTTACTTCTGTTGCTTCATATTTATAACAATTCTCGTTATCATCTTGATATGTATCTTTACCAGAATTATTTGGATTAGGATGCTTATATATAACTATAGGTTCTGGATGACTAATATAAACTAAAATAATACTTATACCAAATGCTATAATAAACACATATGGATTAATAAATTTGTCTAGCATTTTAAAAATATAAATATAAATATAAATATATTGTAATTGTATTATTAATTATTTAATTATTTCTATAATTTCTAATATTATTATTAGATAATAATTTAGATTACATATTTTATTTTTAAAATCCTGATTTTATTATAATACTTTTATTTTTTATTTTTTTTATGTTTTACAAGTTCAAAACCATAATCATTATCATCATCACTTATATCTGAATCAGAATATACTTTAGAAATATTTGTATCTTTTGTATTATTATTTTTATAATTTTTATTTGTATTAGCATTTTCATTTATATTAGATTTTGTCTTTTCTAACAATGCAATATCTTTAATATCTTCAAAAATTTTAGATATGAGACCAATTGCTTTTTTCTTTTTCTTTCTTTGTGTATTAAATATAGTAAAATCAATATCATCATCATCTAAAAATACTAAATCTTTAGGTAATGATACATTTTGTTTTTTAAAACTATTTAATAGTTCAAATTCTTTAGAATAAAAATTTTGATTTTGAGGTTTAATAAAAACTGCATTATTTTTAATATATTCTAATCTTTCATCATAATATTCTATATTTTTATTAAAATTTATATTATTAATATTATTAATATTAGAATTATTAGAATTATTAGAATTATTAGAATTATCAATATTAATATTATTATTATTAGCCTCGTTAGCATCATTATCATTCATATTAAAAATTGTTGTAATATTCTTATCACTATAATTATCATTATTTAATTTTCTATTTGGATTACTATAATAACATCCTTTACTTAAATCTATTTTACCTAACCATGATGGTTTTAAAATAATATTATTGTACATTTATTATTTATTATTTAAAATTTTATTAAATTATTCTATTAAAATTTATGTATTTATTATAAAGATAAAATATATAAAATAATTAAAAACAACGAATGAAATAACTATATAAAAACTATATAAAACTTATTCATATAAAATTCAAATCTCTAAATTAATTTTACACCTGTTGATAAAATATATTTAGTAAAACCAATTAACATTACATACTGAACACCTAGTAAAAATATTGAAAATATTAATCCTGCCATATATTTATGCCAGTCACCAGGAAACTTCATATTAAATGAAGTTTTACTTAAATCATCAACTTCTCTTATAAAAAAAGGTAATATTTGTTGTGCCAATGGAAATGTAATACTAAATATAATTAATCCAGTTACTAATCCTAATGTAATACTACCTGATGCAGCTGAAACTACTAATGATTGCATAAGAATACCTACTACAGCTAAACCATTAATTAAGTTTGTTGAAAGAAAACCACTAAATGTTTCGGATGAATTAATTGCAGGATATAAATTTGCAAATAAATCAGGACTTCCAGATTCTGTAAGTGTTACTGCTGCCATGACTAATGCAGGTAAATAATATTTTAAAGTATCATAGTCTTCTGAAGATATTAATATAGCTGGTATTATAATTACAAATACAATGTAGAATAATATAGTATCTAAATTAGGAATACTTAAACATAAATTAATGAATTTCATTTTTATTTATAAAAAATATTATAATTTTAATTTATATTGATATTATTTTATTATTAAATATTTAATATTTCTATTATATTTTAAAACAGATTTTTTTTTAGAAAAATTATATTTATTATTTTTTATATTAAATTATATTAAAATATATTTTATTAATAATTTAATAATAAAATATATTTTATTAATAATTTAATAATAATTTAATAATAAAATATATTTTATTTTCTATTTTTCTTAGTATATTTTTGATTTTTTGATTTTATTTTAGAATTAAAATTTATTTTAGATTTAGTATTTGTATTTATAAAACTATTTAATTTAATAATATTTGTAACTGGTTTAAATAATATAACATTCTCATGACTTGTAGATTCTCTAATTAATTTAGCTTTAACTAATTCATAAAATTCTCTATGATATTTTAAATCGCCAAATTCATTCTCATATAATTGACATTCTTTCCATTTTTTTTCTAATTCATTAATATTTGATGCATAAATTAAGAAACCATACCAATTACTTTTTTTCATTAATTGTTGTAATAGTCGATATATATATATTTCAATTTTTATTATTTTTCTAAATGGTTTAATATATTTTAAATTTAAATTATAAAATTCAAGTAAATTATTTAGATTTATACCACTAAAATTCTCAAACCAAGTCCAAGATTTAATAGGTATTAAATATTGGCTCAAATCATAATTTACTGTTTTTGGATTAATATAATAAGGTGCATTATTAACAATAAAAATTTCCATAAAAGTAGTTTTTGGTTTATTAATATGATTAAAACATATAATTTTAAACATTTTTAATGGTATATTCATTTTAATATCAACATCTTTAATATTAGTATTAGATTTATTAACAATACTACCTGTAAAAACTGTTATATTATATAAGCTTTTATTGTCACCTAATTTTTTACACCAATTTTCCATTAATGCCCAAAGACCGCTATTTAAAACCATTTCTTGGGGTGTTATATTGCTTAATAAAAATGTTTCAGAATAAACTTTCATGTTTGTTTTATGCTGTCCTGCTGCTGCATTATGACCCATACTTACACCAAATTGCATATATTTTTTATAATCATCTATTGAATGTCTATATTGTTGAGGTATTAATATATCCTCTTCAAAAGGGTCATCAATTTTACTTCTATCAATTCTATTTTCATTTAATCCAGGATTGCCTGTTTGTGATGTAATTGTTTCTTTAACTAATATAGGATATTTATATCTACAACTATAAAATATATCAAATTCTGTTTTTTTTAAAAAAATTATTGATTTATCTATTTTACGATTATGTGAAAATATATTTTTATAATTAATAAGATTATTTATGTTGCTAGATGCATTTATGGTTATTTTACTTTCTATTTTACTAGATTTTTTACTCTTACTTTTTGTTTTATTTCTAGAATACATTTATAATATAATTTATAATTTAATAATACATTAGATTTTAATTTAATCATATCAAAAAAATAGTTAAAATAAAAAATAAAAAATGCATTTGGAATTAAAATTAGAAAAATTTATTTATAGTATTTACAATTTAACAAATTGTGTTACTTTTTTATGACAATTTTTACATTCACCTATCATCATTGCACGCTTATTGCCATTTTTCATAGTAAATTCTTTTTTATGACCATTTACCATTGTACTTTTTTTACGTTCATGAACGCACCATACAGTCATTGTAGTTCCTTCACCAGAAGAAGACATACTAGATTTCTTGGACATACCTGATTTCTTAGACATGCTAGATTTCTTACCTTTCTTAGCTTTCTTAGTCATTTTTTTAGAAGGCATTTTTGATTATTAGTATTTAATTTAATATTTAATTTAATTATATAAAATTATTATGTTTTGATTATTAATCTTATTATATTAAAAGAAAATAATTTTTTGATATTCTAGAATAATTAATAAAATAAAAATTAATAAAATAAAAATTAATAAAATAAAAATTAATAAAATAAAATTAATAAAATAAAATTAATAAAATAAAATTAATAAAATAAATATTTAATAAGAACTACTAGATAAAGATTGTGTATAAGGATTTTCTTTATAAGCATCAAGAATATCAGGATTTATACGCGATCTAATAGTATCTTCTGGTAATTTACTCTTAACTCTTGTTAAACCGCAATTATTTTTCTGAGGTGGTGCATTATAGATAAATGTTTCTGCAGGTTCTCTAATATTTATTTGATCACCTTCAATTCGTCTATGTTCTATATTAATAGTATCCATACCAGACATTAATTTGACACTTTCTTGAGTTGGTTCTCGTCCTAGAGCTATTTCTTCTCTATTAGGATTCATACGTGCATTATACATATCATCGTAACTCTGTGGATTATTAACAATAGATTTTGCAGGACCTTCCCATTCCCAATCATTAAGAAATTGTCTATTAGTATTTTTAGCTTCATATCTTGCTGCCAAATAACCACGTCCAGGACCTGTTCCTGTTTCACCATCAGCAATACCTTGATAATACCAATCAGTAAGAAATTGTCTGTTAGTATTCTTCATATCTACACTAGTACTTATATAACCACCTGCTTTAAGACTCTGTTGATTACTTACTTGACCAAGATAATCATTATCGATTGTAACTTCTTTAAGTGTAGTTTTTGCAATATCTTCTGGATCATAAACACGTACTGATCTAGGTTGTTGAGGATTCATATTAATATAAGGTGCATTATTATGAATATTTTGTTCTTTAATTGTAGTTCTTGCAATATCATTAGGATCATACACAGTATTTTGATTTGGACCTTTTAATTGACCAATATAATCATTATCAATATTTTGTTCTTTCAAAGTTGTTCTCATTATATCATTTGGATCATATACAGTTTGTTTAGATGGCATAGCTGCACTCATATTACCATCAGGTCTCATATTACCAATAAAATTTTCTTTACGAGTACGTCTAAAAAAATCAACAATTGGAGTTATTAGTTTTTTAACAGTTAATGTTAAATTATTCAAATGCATTCTATCTTGAGTTGTATCACGTTCATTAGGTTTATTTTCTATACTATTTTTACCATAATCACCAACACCTTCTGATATAGATTTATCATTGAATGTCCATGAATCTTCTCTATATGCGTTACGAGGTATTGGATTCATATAATTATTTTTAGTAGATTTACGATAAGCACCTTCTTTTCGTGGTTTATTTTTTTCTGATTGACCTAAACCACCAAAGTAAGGTTTTTGATTTTGTTTTTGGGTTGGTTTCATATAGTATTTTTCACGAAGTTGAGATGCTTTTACAGCTGAACTTAAATTACCTCTGTCTGGTGTAGAATTATAATATCTTTCTGGTCTATGTTTAACTGGTTTAGCTTGCAAACCGCGTTGTGCACTTTTTAGACCAGCTATAATACGACCTTCATATGTTAATCTTGGATTAGTTAATACGCGTGTTTCATCAATAGATTTTGGAATAACATAATCACGGGCATTGGCTTGATTTAAACCACCAACTGGTTCTGCAGTAAAACCTGCAGCAAGACCGGGTCCTACTCTGATATCTTGAAAAGGTTTTTCACCTTGGCGTTTCTGACTAGGAACATATCTATCAGTTCCAATAGTTTCAGTAAATGAAGGACTACCATAAACATAAGAATTATTAGGTGTTAAATCAAAAAAACTCTTAACTTCCATTTTTTTTGGTCTATAAGTTTCATCATTACCAGTATAACGACCAAGAGTATTAGTATATACATTATTATTATAATTTTGTTGATTCTTTCCTTTAATAAAAGGAACCATATTATCATGAAATGATTCTTTATTAATACTTTGACCACTTAGAGGTGACATAAAAAAATCTGTTTGATTGCTTTCTCTACGAATTGAATCTTGTGGATATCCAGTATTATTATTATTAAGTATTTTCTGATTGAATCCTGTTCTAGGTATTATATTTGATTGTGTTGCATTTTTAGCACCTTTATAATAATCATTTGCTAATGATGCTTCAGTTTTATAAACATTATTTAGAATTGATGACATAATTATTACTAAATATGTGAATTTTATTTGTTAAATTCCTAAATTCCTTATATCTGATATATTAATATATTATTATTTTATTATTTTAAATAAATTTACTAATTTAAAAGTAAAATATTTTATATATTTAAGTTATCACAAATATTTATTTTTAAAACCAAAGATTATTTATATATAAATTATATATAAATTATATATTTATTAATAAATTAAATTATAATTTATATACTAATCTAAGGTAAATAATTTAATAATTTAATAATGTGTGATAACAAAGTATCTGGTTTTAATAAAATAGATATGTCTCAAAAAATATCTACAAAAATATCAAAAACTGTAAATATTAAAAATAATATTGATAAATTTTATGATAATCGTAAAATATTATTTGATATTTGTGGAAATATAATTAATAAAGATAAATATCCATTTATTAATATTTTATCAACATATTTAGTAGATATTGTTAATTCTATAGATATTGAAATTAATAAATCAACTCGAAATTCTATGATAAATTGGAGAGAAAAGAAAAATCCAAAATTATTGTCAAAATTTATTAATAATGATGATAATATTAATATAATTAATAGAAGTATGAATAAAATAACATCTAGTAATTATATGACAATTGTAACAGAAATAAGTGATGCATTAATGCAAGATAATTTTAGAAAATTGCCTGAATATTGTAAATATCTGTTTGATACTATAATTAAAAAATGTTTAAATGATGAAAATTTTGTAAAAGATTATTTACATTTTTTAGTTGCATTTAAGGCTGTAATTAAAACAAATATTAATGAATACATTAATATTTTTATAACAGAAATATTATCTGTATTGAATAAAAATAATAGTTTAGTAAATAATGTAAATACTAGTTATTCTCTATTTATTAAAGATATAAGTCAGTATTATAATATTGGTATCATATTTGCTAATTTATATATTATAAAAAATGATAATTCATTGTCTAATAATATAATACTTTATAATTTCACAGAAGTAATTTTTTATGAAAAATTTATGTGTTGTATTCATCATATAAATAATTTTCTCGAATGGCTACCAGTTGATATGGCAGATTTAAATGGTCGTATTTATTTAATATTTGGTATAGTAGAAATACTTGGAAATAAATTATTTGAAATAATGACTGAAAATGATAAAAATATTTTTAATGATATATTAACCCTAATTTATAATTTTAATAATATACCAAATAAAATAAAATTTAAAGTTCTAGATATTCAAGATATGATTAAAAAATTTGAAAAAAATAAACAAAATGATATTGATAATTATAATTATAAAAACAAATTAGCATTTAATGCAGTAGATAGTATAAGTAAAAATACATATAGTAATTATGATAATACTGATAATAATGATATTGTTGAATATAAAGAACCTGTTATAGTTGAAAAAAAAATTTATAAACCTCTGAATTATTCATCATTAAAATTAGTACAAATGAAAAATAGTAATAATACTCCTACTCCTACACCTATAACTCCTACTCCTACAGATACAACTACTCCTATAAATGAATTTTTAATAACACAATTGCCTACTCCTGTTCCTGTAACAATAAATTTACCATCTATACCTATAGAAACACCAAAATCAGAAGTTATTAATTCAGAACAAAAATATTATAAACCAAACCAAAATTATAAAAAAATATATAAAGAACAAAAACAAGATACAAATTATGAAGTAGATAAAACTAATAAAACATATAATAAAAATAATAATAACAATTATAACAATTATAATAATAACAATTATAATAAAAATAAAAATAATAATAATAATAATAATAATAATAATAATAATAATAATAATAATAATAATTATAAAAATAATAATAATCATAAAAATAAAAATAATAATAATTTACAAGTAAAAAATAGTAATGATGATAATAGTAATAATGATTATAATGATGATAATATGAGTAATGATGGTTTTACTAAAGTTGAAAGAAAGAAAAAATAAAATAAAATAAATTATAAAAAATATAATATAAAACTTTAATTATAATATTAGTAATAAAATACTTAAATAAAAAATATAATTTAAATTATTTTATAAAAATGGATGATGAACAAAAATATAGATCATTATCTATTAAATTTATTGAAAAAAATAGAATTGATTTAATTCGTATTTATTCACAACATTATAAATCTGAAGGTGATGGTATTTTAGCTATTAATTTTACTGAAATAGAATCAAAAAATAATGTTGATGTATCTTATATTCCTATAAATATTTTAGCAATTGATATAGTTGAAAATATAAAATTACGAAAAGAGGTTAATAATGAAAATATTATATATTTTTTTTTACAAACACCTGTTGAAGAAAAAATTATAGAAATAGATATTAGAAGTCTTATGACATAATTTTTTTCTTTTTTTTTTAATATTTTTTATTAATAATTATGTATATAAAGATAATATCTTATATAATATTTATAATTAATTAAAAATGGCACCTTTAATACCTATAGAAACTATTAGTTATTATCTTTCTAAATCTGGGTTTTCAAAATTTAGAGGATGGTTTAAATCTAATGATATTTTAAAATCTATTCATAATGATTTAGAAAATCTTACTTATATAATTGAAACATCTACATGGTTAGAAGACAAGCTTAGAAAAGACACATTAATTAAAATTAAATTTTTAATACATAAACATATTGAAAAAATTATAAATAATGACCCTGAAAAATATTTTCAAGATTGGATTGATTCAATTCAAATATATTGTTTTCAAGGTGGTTATGGACATCGAATTCAATATTCAGGAAATGTTCCACATCATTGGTGTGTTAGTTGTGAAAATTATGAAATAGTGAAAAATGTGCCAGATATTGTATCATTTTGTGGTGTTATTTGTGATAAATATGTAAATTTATCTGAAAAACCTGATACAATGTATTGGACTGGATAGAAGTATCGTCAAATATGATTATAAAAATGAAAAGTAATTTTTAGAAAATCCTGATTGTAAAAATAAAAAAAAATACTTAATCTAAAATAGGCGAAGCTAATTAAGTTTTAGTATTTTACTATAATACCTTCACGTTGCCAGCTTACACTTGGTGGCATTGTTGGTACATGACTAACAGGTACTATAGTTTCGCATATTGGTGAATTATTTGGTAGAGGATATGCATTCATTTGATCTATTGGTCTAGGAACACAAGGACGATGATTATCTTTACTTAGAATCTTAGTATTAATTTGAAAATCATATGGTTCAGTAACACGATATTGAGGGTCTCTACATAACCATTCCCAACGATTCCATCCAGTTCCTCTTAATGTAGATGGTGGATTACTAAGACGACAATCTTCTGTAGAAAAACCACAGTCATTGTAATTCAATACTTGTGTATTATCTATACAAAATTTATCTGTAGGTCGGCACCCATTTTTAACTTTACCAGTTTGAGCACCACAATGAAAGCTTGAATTTTGATCTGGCATATATTTTCTATCTGGACAATCTGATAGATTACGTGAAATACCAATCAATTCACTATCTATATCAATAAGAGATGTATTTTTACTAATTGATACACCTTGAGATTGAGCAATTATTCGAGGATCATTTGGAAGACAAGGCATACATGCATTCATAGGTCTAGTTAATTGGTAAATGCCACTACCAGTTGTTTCTGCTAATTGATATTTATAACTACATTGATCATAGGGAGTTCTATTCCAACTCATTTTTATAATATTTTATTTTTGATTAATTTTATTTTATTAATTCTATTATTTATATTAGATATAAAAAATATCAAAATAAAATTTTAATTTATATATTTTAATTTATATATTTTAATTTATTATTTTTATTTTTTATTATTTATAAAAAAATAGTAAAATTATTAAAATGTTAAAAATATCAAAAATATTAATATAAACAGTTATCGTATAAATCCATTTTACAATCAAGTTTATAATTTTCATAATCTTCTTCATATTTGTCTCTTTCATACATATCCATTGAACAATCTCCGCACATTTTATCTTCACTACAAATTTCATCATATATACATTTAATTATTTGAGTACTCTGACTACTTTCATCCGTTGGTTTTGCATCCTTTAGTTTTGCATCCGTTAGTTTTGCATCCGTTAGTTTTGCATCCGTTAGTTTTGCATCCGTTGGTTTTGCATCCGTTGGTTTTGCATCCGATGGTTTTGTATCCATTGTTACTTATAAATTATGTATTATATTTATTTATTAAATAATTCAATTTTATTATATATTAAAATTTTTGTTTATATTGTAAAAAATGTAAAAAAGTTTATGTAAAAACATAGAAATAGAAAAGCACAAAAATAAAAACACAACATAAATATACCCATACTGGGGATCGAACCCAGAATCTTAAGCTTAGAAGGCTTACGCGATATCCATTACGCTATATGGGCATATGAATATATATACTTTCTTTTTAAATTCATTTTTTTGTAATTAAATTAAAATTAGCAAAAATAGTAAAATTATAAAAAATTGAAATATAAATTATAAATTATATGCATTAGTAAAGTGATTCTAGAATAAAATTATTTTTATAATGGATAATTCAAATAATAAAAATAATATTGAATATTTTACTTTACTATATTGTGAAAAACATTGTGCTGGTTTTGTAGTTAAAGGAAACTATAATAATGTACCTGAATGGCATAAAATGTGTAACTGTGATCATTGCAATTATAGTTGGTGGCGAACTAATGGAATTATTTCTTATGATGGCAATAATGTCGAAATAGTTAATAATAATCCACCTATAGATTTTAGTATTCGTGACTGTGGTGGTTTCGACTTTCCATTTTATGCTTATTCAATTTCTGAAGAAAATGGTTGTATTGAATTGTGTGATAATTCACCTCTTAAAATATGGTTTGATACATATTCTTTATAATAAAAATTGATTTTTTTTGATTATTAATTATTAATTATTTATCATTTAATATTTAATACTAAAAATAGTTTCTAAAATGGATATATCTTCTTATGCAATTCATGAACTATTGTGGAATGAATTTATAAATGATTTATATTATGTACCATCAAATAATTATAAATTATTTCCTAAAAAAGGTGATTTTTTTGAAGATGTTAGTAAATTATTTCCTAAAAAAGGTGATGTTTTTGAAGATGTTAGTAAATTATTTCCTAAATATTTTAAACATAAAAAATCAATAAATAATAAAAAATGAAATTAATATTAGTTTTTATTCTTAAATTATTAGCAAAAATTGATAAAATGACAAAAATTGATTTTTTTATAATTGCATATTTTTATTAGGAAACTCAACATAAAAGAACTCGTTCGAAATGGCGACTCATGCTACCGCGGCTGCAATTATAAATGATATCTCAATATATGGTCTTCCTTCTCATAAAAAAATAGGATTTTTATTATGGTTATTAGAACCATACGGAGATCCTATACCACCTTTTGGTACATTTGATCAGGTGATGCGTGAATACGGACACGAACCTGTACAGGCTCATGCTCCTGCTCCTGCTCCTGCACCTGTACATGTACAGGCTCCTGCTCCTGCAGCTATACCTGTACAGGTTCATGTTCATGCTCATGCTCCTGCACCTATACCTGTACAGGCTCATGCTCCTGCTCCTGTTCCTGAAGAAAAAACAAAAGTGCCTAAAGTGCCTAAAGTACCAAATTTAGGAGGTATTTGTAAAGCGACGAGGTCTAAAAAATCTGATCTTACGGTATTTCCAACCTATTGTGATAGATGTAATAAATACATAGGTATTGAAAAAAAACATTCTTGCATCAACAATCATGCTAGTAAATCTCACGGGCGCCATGAGAAGCATATGCCTTAGGTGTATTTGAATGTATTAGAGTATCATTTTCATAAAATTATATCTCAAAACTTTTTTTTATTTTTTTTGTTAATTTTGTTCTGTTTTCATTTAATTGTTTTTGTAATTTATTTTTGGTTACTTTTAATCTTAATATTTTTATTTTATTAATTAAATTATTTTCTTTTTTATTAATTTTATTATTTTTTTTTAAAGATTTAGTTTTATTATTTATCTTATTATTTATCTTATTATTTGTTTTTTTATATTTTAATGTTCTCTTTCCACCAGTTTGTAATGATTTATTTACAGTATTATTAATATCTTTATTTATTTCTTCATTTAATTTATTTAAAGCACCCTCTAATTTACCAGTTTTAACTTCTTGTTCTTCTTGTTGTCCTTGTTCATCTTGACCTTCTTGTTCATCTTGTCCTTCTTCTTCATCTTGTTCTTCTTGTTCTTGTTCTTCTTGTTCTTGATTTTGGTTTTGGTTTTCGCTATTAATACCAGTAGTATTATTAGAAGTAACAGGTTGAACTGTATTTTGAGTTGATATATTAGAAACTTGAGTTCCTAATGAATTTATATTATTAGAACTACTAGTAATTATATTAGAATTTGGAATTGAAGAACTATTTTTTATTTGATTTGATAAATTATTCATAGCTTCAATTTTATTCATATCGCTAATATATTCATCAATTGATACTATATTTTTATTTTTAGATGTAACTGTTGTGTTAATTGGTGTATTAGATGTTTTAGGTGTATTTGCTGTATTAAGTGTATTAGGTGCATTAGTAACATTAACATTAGCATTAGATGTAGGTATTACTTTTTTTACCAAAAAATCATTAGCCATTTTTGTAGTATTACTAACTAAATTTGTAACACTTGCAACATTATCTCCAATACTTCCAAAAACATTCTTTATTCCTGATGTAAATTTAGATATTACACTTTTTCTATCTTCTGGCTCTTCTTCTGGTGTTTCCTCTGCTTCAGCTTTTTCAGCCAAAGCCTGAGTTTCTTTAAGTGTTTTATCTACTTCAAAAAGACCAGTAATATATTCGTTAATTTTATCAAGATCTTGTTGTCTAACTGCATTCATATATCTTTGTGTATAATCTTTAACATGACGTAATAAATCTATTAATTCAAATTGAAGAGAATCTAATTTACTTTTAAGAATTTCAAAATGTGCAACTGTCATAGGTTGTGATTGATTCATATTTTGATATTTATATTGATTAGTATTATTATTTTCATTGTTTTGTATAGGATTACCATTTTCATTATATTGATTATTTTGATTATTTTGATTTTCTGATCTAGGTATATTAATATTTCTATATTTATCTTGGATACTATCTAAATTTTTATTTTCACCAGCGGAAGGATTCATTATATTGTTTTTTATTTGTTCTAAAATTGTAGCTTTATCTTTATCATCTATTTGTAAATTTTTTATTTTATCTATAATTTGATCTATATCTAAATTTTTTTTTGGTAACTTATCCATTTATATTTATAATATATTACTATATTACTATAATATTATATTACTATATTAGTTATATTACTTATATTACTATATTATTATATTATTATATTAAAATATTAAAATAATAAAAAGAAAAAATAATCAATAATCAATAATCAATAATGAATAATCAATAATCAATAATGAATAATCAATAATGAATATATTTATTTGCAACGAGGCATTTGAATACCTTGAGGCAAAGGTATAGGTGTATAACGAAACATTTGACTACCTCGCAAATGCATAGGTGTAGTATCAATAACGCGTCCCATATTAGAAGGATTACCTTTAATAATTATTTGACTGGGTTGACATGAATTCATAGAACCTTGAGGGCAAGGATTAAGATATTTTAGTTGAGGGCATTTGCTTTCTAGACGGGTAATACCATATAGGTCGCTTTCTAAATCAGTCATATTTCCTTTAATTAGAGAAACATCATTACCACCTACAATGCCAAACTCAATACGCGATTTAGAATAATTTTCATATCGAGATGGATCAATTACCCATCCTAGAGTTCCTACAGATTGGGCAAGTTCATTTTTATAAGCACAAGTATCATAAGATAATTTAGTAAAAGACATTTTGATATTATTTAAATAATAATTTTATTATATTATATATTAACTTATATATTAATTTATATAAATATTATAATTTATAAATATAATTTACAAATATAATTTATAATTATTAAAATATTATAAATATTATTATTTAAAAAAATATAAATTAATTAAAAATAAATTAAAAAATATAAAAAATATAAAAAATATTTTATACAGTTTCAAAATCATTATAATAATCACCAATATATGAAACGTTTTTAGTTTCATAATCACCTATAATAACATCATCTTGATAATCATATGCATAAAACTTATAATTATGAATAAAA
>Ga0214919_10001740_pt1 | contig 35200 bp, 34 predicted proteins | sample LL1503_MetaG_FD_177994 | JGI IMG/M metagenome (GOLD analysis project Ga0214919, IMG submission 177994) | Freshwater microbial communities from Lake Lanier, Atlanta, Georgia, United States - LL-1503 | ecosystem: Environmental > Aquatic > Freshwater > Lake | place: USA: Georgia | collected...
TAAATCATACTACAACACGTGATGTGTAAAAAGTGATTTTTAATCACATATGGTGTAATTATTATTTGGTATATAATATCATTTAATAGTAATTGATTTCAATTAATTACATTATATCTAGCAGATTTAGCTTTTATGGATGTTCATAAATGGCATTGTAATTCTAAAATGGAATCAGATAAAAAAGATGACATAAACAGAATATCATTTGTATTTTATTTAAGAAAAAAAATGATGTGGACTTGTCCAAAACTAAAATCTAAATAAAAAGATTCTGTTTAAAGAAATAAGATTTTAATAACAAAAAAATGAAGATTGCTTTCGGTTTAAAAATGCGCTCAGGTAAAGATACTTGTGTTAACTATTTAATTACAAAATATTCTGGGCATAAAATTACTTTTGCTAAACCTTTATATAATGCTTTATTTAAAGTGCAAGATACTTTTAATTTACCACAAGAAAAAGATAGAAAATTTTTACTAATGGTAGGTGATTGGGCTCGAGAAAAAGATGATAATATATTTGTAAACTTAGCCCTATCTACTAGTAATTCGTTTAATGGTAATAAATTTTGCAACGATTTACGTTTTCTAATTGAGTATAAAGCTTTAAAAAAGGATGGTTGGATATGTATTAAAATAAATAGAAATACCGAATTACCACTTTCAAATCATAGAAGCGAAACTGAATTAGAAATATTAAATGACGAAGAATGGGATCATATTATAGATAATAATGGAACATTAGAAGATTTATACAATGAATTGGACAGAATAGTTGGCAAATATATATAAATAATAAATAAAGTTATTTCATTTATTATTTTTCTTCAATAGGAATATTATAAATATTATCTTCTTCTATAATTCTTTTTAATCGTCTTAATGCATATGCATTAATCGAAATCATTTTTTCATTTTCTATTAGATTTAATTTAATCGAAACTAAATCACTTATTGATGATTTAGTGATTTAGTTTAAATCTAAATGGCATTAAATCGTCGAAAAAAGGAAATCTTAAAATTAACCCATGATTTTTATACTTAATTGGTATAAAAATCAATAAAATAACCTAGAAGTATATTGGTATTTTCAAAACATCAGATATTTCCCTTGATAGCTTGCTGATGGTAAGCTCGGATAGCTCAGTTTTACTGGCGAAATCTTTAAGAGATATATCCAATCCTTTATAGCAGATCCAAAAAAAAATAACACTTGATGAAATTGACTGAGGTCTAGACCTGTTAATCTTACTTGATTTGTTCTTTATTCTTTCGTAGAGATCTTTTACCTCCTGCTTTTGTTCAGGAGTGGCATTAAATTTATCCATGATGTCATCAACGAGGTTCATTGGAGTGACATAAGTAGTGTGAATAGCCGAATCTTTAGGTACATTTAAATTGACATGCTTCAATCCTTTCAGGGCATTTTTTCGATCAAGCTTAAAAATCTTAATTAAATTCTCATGAGGTTGGGGCTTGCCATTTATTTTGTAGCTATGATACACAGATGCAAAAATTATTGACTTCCTCGAATTGCCCCTAAATATTTGTCCCTTGGTTACTTGTATGTAAATTTGGTTTGCGAGGGCAACAATTTTGTCACTGAACCCCATATTTTCCACATCCTTGTAAATATTTCGATCTTCCATTTTTCTTAGGTGAACGCGATTAGGATCAGATGTTCTTTTATTGTCAGATTGACCATAATATCTCCATTCTTTATCATGAAAGATATTTTTTTCCATTTCTATACCACAATCAACACAACAAACAATACCACCTTCCTCGATTATATTAGAATGCTTACATAAATCTTCACTTGAAACTTCAGCATATTCTTCATTTTCTTTATTATATTCATCTAAGGCTTCTTCAAATAGTGAAAAGTCAGACATTTTTTATTCTTTAAATTTGTTTTTCTATTCTTTAAATCAGTTTTCGATTTTTTACATATCGCTTTTACAGTCATCAATTGATTTTGAGAGCGTTGCACTTATCGGTGTTTCATATGGACAAGCAATTGGTTTTTTTGAATTTTCTGGACAATAAAATCCAGATGGACAAGCTGTAGGTAAAAATGTTGTTGTTTGACAATAATATCCTTCTGGACATGGTTTATTTTCTTTTAATACAGGGCAATATTTTCCTGCAGGACATCCAGAGGATGGATAAAAATTTTCCTTTATCAAAGATTTTGTATTATCTAGATAAGCAATTTTCAAAGATTTATAGTCATTCATTTTATTTTTCTAAAATATATTATTTTTCACTTTAAAAAAATAATATAACAAAAAAATAGATTTTTTTACATTTGTGTACATGATGATGAGACTGAATTAGAATGAGCCAATCCTCTAAACATTCCCAGCATCTCAGCTGATAATATTAAAAACATTTCTTCTTTTGCAGAATCTTTTAAAGACTCATCTCCCACAAAAGTATCTACATATTTATTTACAACAAAGGAAAAATCCTTATTTTCTTTCAGCTTAGATTTAAAAATTTCTGTAACATGTTTTAAATTCGCTTCTAATTCTTCCTTACTTTTAATATAAACATGATTTATACTTTCATTTAAACTTTTAATTTTATATAGATCGGATTGTAATGTATCTATATTTTTAATTTCTTTTAAAACATCTTCTTCGTCCATTCTTATTATATAAATTGTATTTTTTTAAATACCTTTTATATTAAATTGTTTATAATACGGGTTGTAGTATCTCGACGATCACTTGATAGTCGATCTATTACGTCAATTAATTCTTTTTTATTAACCAAACTTAATTCACGTTTAAATAAATTTATTTTATAGTCTACGTTTAATAAAGATTTTTCAAGAATTGACAGATTCTTCTTATATTGATTTCTTATATTTACACGAGTTTCACTATTCAACATTTTAGTTGTCAAAACACTTTGTTTTTGTAATTCTGCTTTTGTTTGCATCAATAAATCTAAATTTGATAGTAGATTATAAAGATTATTATGATCATCACCAACTACTTTTTTATATGAGAAATTCTCTAAATGAAATTCAGGTAAATCTTTAAAAAGAGAATAGTTTGATTTCATTTTTTATTTGATAAGAAAAAAAATATACACTTTAAAGAAAAAAACTAAAAAGGAAAAAATGGATAAGAAAGAATCACTTGTTAAAAAGCTTAAAAATGAGCTTTATGAAAGCGATTTTTACATTGACGAATTAAATTTAAAATTAAAAAATGAAACGAATAAATCGGATGAATTACGAAAAGAGATTAGTCTTCTATTGAAAAAAAATAAATCTCTTTCTGAGAATATATCTGAAATTGAACAAAAATTGTCCGATGATACGAAAAAGTATAAGATTGAAATTTCAGAATTAAATAACAAAATCGAATGTAAATCAAATGTAAATAAAGAAAATGAAGAGAAAATGGATAAAATTATTAAAGATCATGAGAAATGTAAAACAGATCTTAATTTAATGAATATAAAAATAATAAATTATGAAAAAGAAATTGAAAATAAAAATTCAGTGATTCATGAATTGGAAAAAGGTAATATTAAATTGTCGGATGATATTAAAAACTTTTCAGAAGAAAGAAAGAAATATTTGATTGATGAATCAAATAATTTCGCAAATGAAATAAAAATTGCTAAACAAGGTGAGGATGTAGAATTTCTAAATAAAGAAAATATTTTTTTAATTACAGAGGTAGATAAATTAAAAAAACGAAATAGTCATCTAGAATCTGAAATATCAAAATTAAATCATAAAAATTTTGAATTACAGACATGTATTAATACTATAAAAAATTCAAGACCTAGTAAAAAAGAAGAAGATTCTACTAATGATTGTTGCATGTGTATATGTTTTTAAAGAACGTTTTTACTTTATTTTTTTTAGGTGCATTTAAAAGAGGACTCTTATCACACGTTTCATTTTTAGATGGTGTAAAATAAATTATTTTCTTTTTTAAAGGAAGTTCTTTATTACGTTTTTTAATAGGAGTTGTAAATACATTATCTATATTTAAATCGTTCATAATATTAGAATAATAATTTTGTTTAAATTTCAATTTTTATTTTCTAACTAAAGGTATAAATTTATCTTACTTAAAAATCGATTATTAAAAAACAGAAACTTTTTTAAAAAAAATAAAAAATCTTTCTCTTGATATTAATAAAAAAATGTCTGGAATACTAAATTTAGAAAGTGCATTAAGAACATGTAAAGTTGATACTGCTTATCAACAAAGAATTCAATCTGATAGATTTTTAAATCCTAAAAATCTAGTTTGCCCTGTTTGGAATGGTTTAGATACCGCTGGACGTGTTGCTTGTGCTGATTCTTTTTATACTAAAAGAGAAGGTTGTAATAGCGCAGAAGATCGTGTTGGGGTAGAAAATATTCTAAGACCTCAATATATGCAATATATTAGCGATTCGTTAGGAAATAGTTATAATAAAAATAGTCCAACTGCCGAACCACCAACTTCAGCTGTTGGTGTTGAAGGTTTTATAGATTTTGATACTCCTGCTAAACAATTTTCTGACATCACAGGAAATTTTGGAAATCAACTAGCCCATAACGTTTATCCAAGAACATGTTCGGCAAGAAGATATGATGAATATAGTGATTCTGTTATGAACATGTAAAATAAAAAATATATTAAACCTTAAAATACGATAAACCTTAGTTAGAGATTTTAAAATTGAAAAAATTTTAAATCTAAACTTTAAATAAAATATATATATGACACCTAAAAAACGAAATAGATCAAAAAAAAGTAGGCGTTCAAAAAAACGTAGAGATAGTGGCACTGATGATTCAAAAATAGAATTAAAACAGGAACTATTGATCTCTAGATTAAAAAAAATTATAAAAAATGTAAATGAAATAGAAAAAAAAATCAAAAAATATGAAAAGAAATCTCCAAAGAAGAAGCAAAAAGAACTGGAACGAAATATTCTTATAAATAAACATTTAAAATCTCCAGGAAAAAGTAAAATTAAATTTGATGTTTCAATGTTGACTCCAAATTATAATATACTTTATAATGAAGAAGAACTACTAGAAGAAAATCAACAACAATATAATCTATCATCCAAACCATATGATGAACTTGGTGAATATGCTGGTCAATACGCTGGTGGTAATAATGATTTTCAAGTTTCTCCGAGCAAACTTTTACAATATGAAGATTCTCCATCAGTAAAAGTAGAAAAAATAAATAAAGGTCTAACTGAAGGTGCAGAGTTATTAATAGCAGTAGATAAATACGAACTAAATTCACAACCAGAAATAATAAAAAATGAAACTCCTATAAAAAATGTAGCACAAAAACTTTCATTCACACTCACGCCGGCTACACAGAATACAGAATTTGGTGCAAGAGCATTATCTCGATTATCTCAATTACAAACTATTCAGGAAGGAAATGAATTTATTCAGGAAACAAGTAAACCTTCTACGTCGAATACTGAAGCTGTTGCAAATTTATTATTAGATTTTAATAAATCTCCACCCCCATCCCCAGAAAAGTAAGCTTAAAGGTTTTGTATATTATAAATAAAAACATGGAAAATAATGAAATTGATATTAGAACTTTACCCACTATGAAAGATGTATTTGATCTAATTATGATAAAATATCCTGATTGGATGATTGATACATGTGATAAATATTCATCTGACTATCCTCATTTTACTAATAATTGGAATCATCTTTTACAAATTAGTAAAACAACTCCTCAAAAAATAATTCTTGTAAAACATTTTGAAAATGATGAACAGTTATCATTTTCAGAATTACTTTTTAGCTCAGGATTTATTGTAAGAACTATTCATGAATTTACAACTTGTACTAAATGTCATAGCGCGATTCCTAGTTTAATGACATATAATAAAATAAAGGATAATGTTAATATAATTACACCTAATGAGTGGAAAGATCACTGTTCAAACTGTTAAAAAAAGTGTTTTTATTATTTATTTTAAAAATAATAAAAAATATATATTACCAGCAACTTGGTGGAGGATTTTCTGTAGAATAAATAAATAACCCAGTATCATTAAAAGAATATTTACAAGTCCATCCCAATGTTTTTAATTCATCTATTATAGAATCCATAATTTCATGCATTTTTTTTATATTTCGATCCAAATAACGAATAGAAAAATTATCTAAATCATAATAATCATTTTCAGAATCTCTGGATACTAACAAATCAAATATTTCTTTATTTATCATACCCCTTATTCTAATATCATTGTAAGACTTAAACAAAACTTTATTTTTAACATTTAAAATTTCAGGTAGCGTTTCCATTTTTTTATAATACAAGTTTTATTTTTTTAAATTCATTATTTTTATTCAAACGATGAATCATATTTTATATCAACCTTATTTGTTATAATATTTATAGTAGAAGATTCAGAAGAACTTATTTCGAATAATATTCCATCTCCAGCAGCAAATCCTTTACATGGAATAATACAATTAATATGATTTTTTTCTGTATTATTTTCAGAAAAAATAAATTCCTTTGTTGAACAACTAGTTTTAATTATTGCTTTTAATATTAAACTATCACTTTTAGGTGACATTATTTCATATCTAAAACTCCATGTTATTAAATAATTTCCATAAATTTGAGGTGTAATAGGATCATCTAAGGCAACATAAAAATTATTTGATGATAAAATTTTATCGAATAAAATATCGACCGATGATTCTTTATCACTGAATGATATTTCATAAGGAAGATTGAAATTACTCGCTAGACAAAAACAATTGATATCATCATTACTATTATTATTCCTCTTTTTTTCATAAATTTTTTCGATTGTAAATTTAGTTATAGACATTTATTTTAGTAACTTTTTTTCTAGAATTCTTTCTATTAAACCTATTTTACGTTGCATCTTTTCAATCATGAAATATAATTGTTCGTTTGAATAGTTACTTCTTCTTTTTGGGGTTTTAGGACTTGGGAAATTATCAGATGAACTAGAATCATAAGAAGATGAAGAATATTCTTCTCGGTCATCTTCATCGTCGTCTTCATCATCTTCATCAGAAGAAGAAGAACTTTTTTTCTTTACTTGTTTTTTCTTAAAATCTTTTTCACCGAATGATTTAAAAAATTCAAGTCTATCCGTTTTTTCTTCTTCTTTTTCATCTTCGCTGTCCTCTCGTCGATATTTATTCTGAGAATGTCTGGGTTTTCCATTAGTTATCATATTAAGATAATTTATCATTTTGATTAACTCTTTTTCTTTTTCTAAAGGGAAAATAAAACATTCTTTTCCACCTATTTTATTTTTCAAAGGATTTAGAGAAAGTAAAAAATCTTCATGTTTTTCCCAATCACAAAATATAATTAGCGAACCATTTTTCTTTTCGTAAGATAACGTCATTTTTTTTTAAAAATACATTTTTTTAAATCTACAAAAAATGATGCATTTAAAGGTAAATTTTCAAAAATCATTTTAAAAGAATGTTTTTAATTTATAAAAATGACTCATCACTTAAAATATATTTCAAATGTGAATATGAAGAACAAACCATTTTTTTCTAAGAACTTAAAAAAAGAAAAATGGTTAGATGCAATAATTCAATCTACATCACTTAATGATTCAGAAAATGAATTAGTAATTATATGTTTACAAGATTTATATGGTTATAGAACTGGATTAATAGGATATTTATCAACTATGTTAACTTCGGCTATGGGAGAATATATTCCTTCAACTTTTGTTTTCTCTACACTATTAAATTTTATTTTTAATTCTAAATTTCGTTCCAATGATCTAGATATGTTTTCTGGAATTATATCCATTTTAAATCGATCAATTCCTTTTTTAAATTACGGTGTTTGGGATTCCAAACAATTTTTTTCAAATAGACTAAATTTATTTATAAACGAAAATCATTCCATGAATGGTATTTTAAATCTTTATTCGATTTTTCTATTTCAACCATTTTTTGATAGCGGTCTAGGAATTTTATCAAATAAAAAATGTTCTGAAAGTGGTTTTGAAAAACTAAAAAATCCAACAAATAAATTTATCAACGAAGGATTTTTATGGAGTTATTTCAAGGATAAAAATATTTTAATTATAACTTTGAATATAACTAAAAATGAAGATAATACGTCTGATTTAAAAGAACTTCTTAATTTGGTAGATACATTGACGGTGAAATTTTCTGATAATTGCGAAATTTATATATCAGGAGATTTTAGAATGAATTTTGATCAATGTAAGCATTTATTTGAAGATGATTTCAAAATATTGAATAATGATGAAACAATGTATTTGTTGTATAGAAACAATAACGTTTTAAAAAATCCTATTTATTCAAAAATAAAATTAGATGATAATGATTCAATTATAAACTATAATTTTACAAAAAAAAGAAACTTATCACCACTTCAAAAAATGTTGAGTTTAAAAAAAATAAAGTATGAACAAGAACTAAATTTTTACAATCACGGTAACGAATTGAAGGAAATTAAAGTTATTTCTTTTGAAGAAAATGAAAAAGCAAAGGATGATGATAAAATAAACTTTTATAAAAATTTAAGAATTATTACAAATAATCCATTGAGGATTGAAAATTATTTCAAAAAATCATCCGATTCAGATAAAAGTAATGTAGCTACAGATGATGAATGGACAAAGGTTGATGATCAAGTTATTTAAAAAATTCTTTTTATATTTGAAATAAAAAATATAAAAAAAACGATTCGATAGGTTCTAGTATTTTATAGCATTGTCAACATTAAATTTAACTCCATTTTTATATCGATGAAAATAACATTCAATGTCTATAATATTGTTTGTATTTAAAATAATTATTATTTTATCTCCAATTTTATAATTAGGATGACAACAACTTTTTTCGATTTTTAAAATTTCATTCTCATCTCCTTCGTAATATATAGATTCTCCTGATTTAATATTTTTTATGTATTCAATACAAAAATCATACGTAGAAGCTTTTACTATTTTAACATTTTTAGAATTTAAATATTCTATTTCATCCTTAAGTCTTTCATCGATTTTTTTCTCAAGTGAACTAAAATCATGTTGAATATCTGTATCTAAACTTTTTGAATTATCACCTCTAAAACACTCTGAAAATATCAAGTGAGGTGTACAATAATAAATATCTAATTGATTTGCTGATTTTTGAATACAAGTATCTATTCCATTCGTAGCACCCGTTTTATTTAAAAAATCCAAGAATTTCTCTGCACCTTTCTTAGATATTATAAAACCTGTTGTTCCACCCAAGGATTGACAAAATGATTGATAGACATCTATTTTACTAATCTCAGGTAATTTTTCCTTATCAAAAAATATAGAATCATTTTTATCTCTAACATGATGTCCAAGAAAAGCTAAATCCCATGATATATTATTATCCAATTGTTTTAGAAAATGTTTAAATTTCTTTTCAAAATCTGGTTGAAATTCAACATCGTCTTCTAAAATCAAATAAGATTCAATATTTTTATCGTTTTCATTAATTAAGTTGGTAAATAATTTAATATGAGACATGAAACAACCAACCATACCTCTTCTCATATTATAATCATTATTTTCAAAAATCTGTTGTAATTGTCTCGTGGAAACTAATTTCATACCATCTACTGCGCTAAAACGTTCATATTTTATAAAACCAAGACTATTCAAAGAATTTTTTTCAAAAAGTTCCCATCGATCAGGACGTCTATCTAAATTTACAACAAACATTTTGATTTTTTTATATTCTTCTTTTACATTATTCTTCTTTTCTGTTGTTGTAATTATAAATTCTTTTTCCTTTTCGGATGATGACGACTCTTCCTCTTCTTTTCCATAAAACTGTTTTTCATTATTCAATGTATATGCATTTAATTTACTTTCATCATTTCGTTCACTTGTCAGTCTCCCTATATGTAAACAACTAATTCCTTCAAAAAATGTTGAAATATACCCTCTATTGAAATATCTATGTGCATAATCCATTTCAAAATGAGAAATTTTTTCATTGAATGATCCTACATTTTCAAAAATTTCTGTTCTTAAAAGACTAGGACGAAAACTAAAATGAGGCCAGTAACTACTATTTTTATAAGTTCCATACTTTTCAACCCATTTTTTTACTTCCTCTTCTGTTTTTGCATACTCATGAATAAAATATCTTACACCATTATTCGTTGTTTTAAATACACCTCCTTTAATATCTATATCTGATTCAATTTCAGCATAGTTTTTATTAAAAAGACACTGACCTATTTTAATATCACATGAAAGAACATCGAGTGCATCTGTTATATAATTTCTTTTAGAAAAAAATTTAAAATCATCTTCTGAATGAATTAGATAAGGAGTTTTTACTAATTTTTTTATTATATTCATACTTTGAGGATGACCCTTCTCTTCCTTTGTTTTAAAATAAAATGTGAAAAATGGATATAATTTTTTCATTTTTTCTCGATCTTCATCGGAACTATTATCATCTATACAATACCAATTATCTATTAAATGTAAGTCATTTACAGAATTTAAAAATGAATTTATTGTTTGTTGAAATAAATCAAATCTTTTACAACTTGTAATTGAAAATGATACGAGTGGTAAATCACTAGATTTTCTTTCCAATATTTCTTTTACAATACTTTCATTATAAAAAATATATCTATTACAAACATGATCAATGCTAAAATGTTGATTGAATAATATTTTCCAACTTTTTTCCTCTGATAAACCTCTCATATTTAAACCTTCTTGTAAAACATCAAATGCTTTATTATGCTGATTGAGATAATATGCACTTATTGAATATTCATCTTTTAAATCCAACACATAGGGAAATTTAGATATTAAATATTCACCTAAATATATTGCCAAGTGATACATATTTTGACCTCTAACAAATCGAAGCAAATTAATAGCGTTGGTTTCATTAGGAGTGTTTATAAATTTCAATGATAGATTATCGACTTCCTGAATTATTGACATTTTTTGTATAAATTCTTTTTGTATTTTAAATTGAATTTCATTTTGTATATATAAACTATTATATATACAAAAAAAATTAAATATACATTGTAATTGTTCTTTTATATTTTGTATATTCTTCATATGTGCAATAATATTTCTGTTTTTTTATAATTACTGACTCGCAATCATTATCTTCTCGTTTTCTTTTCAAATCTTTATATTCATCATTATCCGTTCTTTTTCTTTTTTTACTCAACATTTTTTTATATTATGTTTTATGTTTTTATACCAGGATTATATTTAAATAAAAATATAAATAAAACCATTTATAAATAAAAATAGTAATATGTCCGAGATAATAGTTTGTGTTTCTGGATATTTTAACCCATTACACATTGGTCACATTGAATATTTTGAAAAAAGTAAAAAATTAGGAACGAAATTAGTAGTTATTATAAACAATGATAAACAATCTATATTAAAAAAAGGAACTTCTTTTATGCCAGAAGATGAAAGACTTAAGATAATAAGAAGTCTACAAATTGTTGATATGGCAGTTTTATCAATCGATGAAGATAGAACTGTGTGTAAAACACTTGAATCAATAAGACCTAATGTATTTACAAATGGTGGGGATCAAACCAACGAAATCATTCCTGAAAGAGAAATTTGTGAAAAACTTAATATTAAATTGGTAGACGGTCTAGGATTAAAAATTCAATCTTCCTCTTGGTTACTATCAAAGTAAAAAAAAATTATTTTTTTCATTGTGGTTGTTTAAATAAACCTAATGATAGGGATTACAAATGTAATTCATGTGGTATGGAAATACATAGAGATGTAAATGGCGCAGTAAATATAGGATTAAAACATGTCGATAAACGACAGTAGGGGTGAATAAACATCAGTACCCTGAACTGAGGGCTAGCTCTGGTATGAGAAATCATACTACAACATGTGATATGTAAAAAGTGATTTTTAATCACATATGGTGTAATTATTATTTGGTATATAATATCATTTAATAGTAATTGATTTCAATTAATTACATTATATCTAGCAGTGTATTTAATTATTCCCATCATATATAATAAAAACCAGGTAAAAATCCATATCGATATAACAAAATCGTATCGGAATATCATTTTATATAATTAAAATATTTAAAATAAAAAAATACATTTACGTTTATCATCTATTACATTTAATACCCATAGATCGATCTTGGACAAATACTAGCGACCTTTTCCTCAAAGAAACTTATATTGTTTACCTTATAAACAAAAACTCGTTTTTTATATGATTCGATATTATATATATCCGAATGATACTTATTCAACATTATAGAACATCTACGAGTTGTGCATCTTTCGCCGTACATACAATTTGTACCCTGTAAACAACAAGGACAGAAATACTTGTAACACTCAACGCATGTAAGTTCATCTGGGAAACATTTTACAAAACTGTAATGTCCGTATCTTGACGATCTTAATAGAGGAGGGGGTTCCAACTCGGAAATAGGGGCTCCGATTATAGGATTAATAAATTTATTATCATACTTAACTGCGTCGACTTCAATCCATCCTACATTTTTAATGTCATTCAGTGCTGGTGTAAAACGATCCCTATGAAAATCAAAGTCATCACAACTTTCTGAAAGAACAGATAAAAAAGTTGAAAGCTGTTGGTTGCTAAACATTTAAATATCTTAGATATTTGAATTCTTGTCCTGTCTTTTTACCTTACTTTTTTCGAAAAAAATCAATTTTTTCAAGGTACCTTTAAATTTATTGTATTATCAATTTTTTATTTTTCATAACCTTAAATATTTTATCACATAGAATTTTTCTATCAAAATCATACCAAAAGATGTATTTACGAGCCATATCAATATCATTAGTCTCGTCTATTTTATTTTTTAAATTCTTTTTCAACTTCATGGATGATATATCAGTTTTTTGTAATTTTTTCCATAGTCTATCATCTTCTGTTGAAGGATGAATTTCTAATTTTTCCAAAATATCTATAAGTTCAAACATATCAAATGTATAACAAACTTTTCCCGATGGAATTTTGTTCTTTTTCGTTGTCTTTTCTTTTAAAATTTTTACTAGTTTAAAATTCATAACTTCAGTCTTTTTATCCTTCTCAAGAACACCATAATAACCATATTTATTATTTTTAATATTTTCAACATCTACATTTTCATCTTTGTTTATAAAAAGTTCAACTTCCTCATCTTCACAATCTTCCCAGTCATCACCAATATTTTTTAAACATCTCAATTTATTATAATTTTTAATCTTTTCATCAAACAACAACCATGAAATATAAATATCATTTATTTTTTTAAATTTTCCAATAAAAACCTCTGTCAATAGATATTCTCTATGAAATTCATTTGTTTTCTCACCCTTTTCATCTGCTATTATACAATATTCTAATAGTAATTCCTGTGATTCCATATCTATTTTTTTTAAAATTCCAAGCATTCTTTTTTTGAAACGTTTATGTTTTACATCCAGTTTAAATAATGAATCTATCAAATTTGGAGCGTTTTCCATAGTTAATTTTTCAAAATATTTATCAAATGCATCAAATTCTGAAATATTTGGATTTTTGGTATAAAATTCTACCAATACATCATTATCCGAAAAATCATCGGTTAGAAAAAATATGTTATTGTGTTCTTTTAGGTAGCATTGAATATTATATTTATTTAAAATTCTTTCCTTGTCCACAATTAGATCATATAAAATTTGAAGCAAATAATTTTTTTTCACAGATGGAAATACTTGTTTCAAAATATCAAAATCAATCTTGAAAGTTACTCTAAATATATTTAAAATTTTACTTTTAATATCACTGTAATTTTTTGAATTCTTAAAATGATAAATAAAGTTTGTTGTATCATCAACAACTGGTTTGAAATTTTTTTTAACATCATCACATTCATACTGACATTCCATATATTCACATTCTCTCAAATCATCATATCCAGCCAATAAATTTCTTTCTTTATTAATTGAACAATCAACCGCCGCTTCTTTCATTATTCTTTCTATTTTTTTAATATTCACGTCCTTTATTTCAGATATTTTGTAAAATTCAATATCAACTGATGGTGTTTTTTTATCATTTGATAGTGCTACGTACTGAAAAATTTTTAATACAGGAAATTCAATATTTTCCGTTTGACAATCTTGAATCACTTGATTTATATCTTCTAGATTATCCAAATCATAATTATATCCAAGGTCATTCAATTTTTTTTTACAATCCTGAACTAAATGCATATGAGATTTAAATCGAAACCCTCTTGCAATTGATTGATCAATTTCAGCATAATTATAATGTGGAGTAATTATATGTTCTTCTAGAATATTTTTAAAAGAATATCCTTCCGATATTGATCTAGAACCAAGAACTACACTAATATATTCTCCATGTCTATTTTCATATTTGTTAAATTTATCTTTAAGATTGGAGAAATCTGAACCACTAGTTAGAAAAAATGCAAAACGTTTACCTTTAGTTTTTTCATTACCTGATGCACTAGAAAATCCAAAATTTTTTAATAACAATGAAAAAAGTATTAAACCACTTCCAGTAACTGAATTACAATAAACAAAAGAACATTTTTTATTATCATAAGCTTCTAATAATTTTTTTATTACTTCTGCATATTTTGGAGAATACTTTTGTAATTTTTCAAGTTTTTCTTCGTTTGTATTTCCTGAAAGTGCAGTTATTATTTCATTGGATAAACTAAAATTTCCATTTTTTGAACGTTTTACATGTTTTTGAAACCCACCTTTTCCATATGTATAACTTCCATCTGATTCTGGAAATATAAATAATGATGCTTGTCTTGAATGATAATAAAAAGATGAAGTTGAATCATTATTTGCACCATCAAATAGTTTTTTCTGACCAACATTTTTAAAAACATCTCTAAAATTTCCAATTCTACCAAATCTTCGTCTAACTAAATTTCTTTTATTGTCATCTTCTTCTTCCTCTTCTTCTTCCTCTTCTTCTTCATCTTCTTCTTCCTCTTCTTCTTCATCTTCTTCTTCCTCTTCTTCTTCCTCTTCTTCTTCCTCTTCTTCTTCCTCTTCTTTTTTTTCTTTTTCTGATAAATCATTTAATATAAGTGTTGCAATATCTTGTAATTTATTTGATTTAAAAGAGTATTCTATGTTTTCTTCAGAAATTTTAAGTATATTTTCATCTTTAAATTTAAAGAAAACTTTATCATCTTTAATATCGTATTTTAGTTCAAATACATAAATGTCGTTTTCATTATAATTGGTAATTTGAAAATCCTTATATAACTTTTTATCTAAAATGAACCCGTAACCAATTACATTAGAACCAAATTTAAACTTAACATATATTGTTTGATCGTCATCTTCTTCCTTCTCATCCTCTTCTTTTTCTTCTTCTTCTTCCTCTTCTTCCTTCTCTTCCTCCTCTTCTTCTTTTTCCTCTTCCTCTTCTTCTTCTTTTTCCTCTTCCTCTTCTTCTTCTTCTTCTTCTTCTTTTTCCTCTTCCTCTTCTTCTTCTTTTTCCTCTTCCTCTTCTTCTTCTTCTTCTTCTTCTTCTTTGTCTTCTTTGTCTTCGAAATCTCCCTCTTCATCATTTTCAAATTCTTCATCTTCTTCATCATTCTCTGTTGATAAATCTTCTTTGTCAAAATTTTTAAATTTCTTATTATCTTTTTTATATGCAACCTTATAAACTTCTGACTGTTCATTTGACATTGTCACTGGGTAAACAGTGAAATATTTTAAAGATGGAACTTTTTTTCCAACAAATTTTTTTTGTACTTCTGATGTAATTGCTTTTAAATATGAAACACGACCTTTAAATTTATCCTTTAATTCTGTCTTCTTTGAATCCTTAATTTCATAAAAATCCCCTTCCTTTTTAAAATACAATCGTGTAAAATCAGCTTTTACAGGCAATTGTTCATCCATGGGTAATATTAAATTCATCACACTAGCTATTTCTTTAAAACTATCTTTCATTGGAGTTCCAGATAATAATACAACCTTAGAATTTTTAATATTATGTATTAACCTATGAAATTCCTTATATGGATTTACATTATAAGGATGATTTTCTTGAATTGAAGAGTCCTTATTGTTTTTGTAAACAAATTTATTATTTTTATCCTTAACTGCAACCCAACTTTTATTCATTTTTTTTGGTCTATCCGATGAAGACATTTTTGTTAATGGATTGAACCATTCCTTTTTTGTTTCATTATAATACCAAATATTATTTGTATTTTTGTTTAAATCTTCTCTAAGATTATGAATTTCATCTATTGTAATAATTTTATTTGAAAATTCTTCTTTAATTCTTTCATTGCTATACCCACTCAATGTATTTGCAAAAGTTACAAATGTTTTAAAACTGTAAAATTTTTTAATCGAAGCATTCAATCTTAATTTTTGTAAATTTTCAGATAAGTTTTCGTAATTAGGAGGATAATAATCATCCGTATATTGGACGATTTCATCCTTAAAATTTTTTAAAATAGATTTACCTTTCCCAACTATAATAGCTCCATCAAAATTATAATAATTTTCTTTTTTTATATTCTCTATTGCTGAAATTGTTGCTCTTGATTTACCAACCCCCATTTCATGAAATAAAAGCAACTGATCATATGGAGTATAAGATGATAAAAATTTCATTACAAATTTCTGAGCTTTAAATAATTTTTCACCTTCGACAGGAATATCATTTTTAAATATTTTTTCATCGAGAAATTCTTTTTTTGACGCAATTGACAAGTTAAAATTATTGTATGGATTCAATAGATCATTGTCAAAATTATGAATATTCGAATACTTAGGTAAAAATTCTAAAATATCATTTTCCATTATTTCTTTATTTTAATGAAAATTTATTTCATAAATTTTATATTTACATAAATCATAGTTTTTAAAAAATCCATTTGTCGTTGTTATATTACAATATTAAAATTTCGCAAAATAAAAATAAAAATGGTTTATAAAAAAAACTATATAATAAAAAAATGGATTATTTAACAAGACCGGTATCTTATTTAGATTCAAATGATTTTGATGATGAAGGAAATATTATAAACCCACTTATACCAAAAGATAAACCTATATTTATAATGATGCAAGCGAATTTTTGTGGATTTTGTAAAATGGCTAAACCGAATTTTCAAGAATTTGCTGAAAAAAACCCAGATTTCTTTGTTGCAACGATACAAGCAGATAGTCAAAATCCGGATGTTGCAAATTTTAAAACTAAAATCAATAAAATTTATCCTAATTTAGTAGGATTTCCCAGTTATATTCTTTATGCTCAAGGAAACCGAATTATTTACAACGGAGGAAGAAGTTATAGAGATTTACAGGCTTTTGCTAACGAACTTAAAGATTATTTAAATTCTATTTCTGAACAGACTCAATCATCACCTGGTCAATAAGGCTAAATAAACATGAAATTTATTTAAATTACTTAACAACTACAATTTGTTAAGTAATTTGTTTCAAGCATTTTTTTTTTATTTTTATAATGGAAATATAAAAAAAAATTTATGATAATAAAAAAGGATAATAATGAATGTATTTTTTAATAACAAACGAATTATTATAACAGATCTTGATTCAGAAAAAACTATAAAAAAGAAAATTAGTATTCAACTTGGAACATTACCAAAATATTTATACTTCCAAAATGGATTTCCAACATCTTTTAAAGATAATGAAAAATACTTAGTAGAAGATTTACTTGAAACAATAAAAAATTATGTTTCAACGAGATATGATTTTACAGAATTATACAACACAATAAAATCTAAATTTACTATGCAATTTAGTGTTTATGAAGACATTATAACACCATTCATCATATATAACAAAAATTTCACTGATAATCTAATAACTTATACTTCAATGGGTGGTTTTGTTGATATGTTTATAAGTAGTATATTAGATCAATTATATATATCTCTAACCAATCTACAAATATCATTTGATAGAAAAGAACTACTTTCAAAACTAACAGACTACCAAAAATACATTCAAGTATTTGAAAAAAATATAAAAACAGAATTATCAAAAGAAAGCAAAATATTAAACTCTATTAACGAAATTATGGATTTAGAAGGTATTAAACATACCGATTTTCAATTAGAAGAAAATGTAATTGAAATAAAACTTGATATTCCTCCAATTTTTTCTATTCTTGATATTTTTAATTTTATTGAACTAAATACAAATATTCAATTTGCTTCATGCAATGGATTTTATAAAATATTTGGTAATTTTATTGCACCTGATCATTGGATAATAAATGATGAAGATAAAATAGTTCTATATATTTTAAAAACCAAAAGAATCAAAAGAAAAATTAAAGAAGAAAAAGAAGAAGAAAAAAAGAAAGAGGAAGATGACGATGAAGAAGATGAAGAGGAGGAAGAAGAACAGGAAGAAGAAAATGAAAAGGAAAAAACAAAGGATGAGGCAAAATTTGAACAAAAGATTAAAAAAAAGTTAGAAAAAGAATACGATTCATCATTCGTAAAAGTTGTTATAAGTAGCGATTTTAATGTAATTTTCGATTTCAATATAAATCAAATTTCTAAAGAAAATGTAATAAACACCTTTTTTAGTATATTTCCAGAACATGAAGTGAAAATAATATCTGAAAAATGTAGCTTAATTAGAGGTATATTTGATTTTCCAAATAAAAATTTAAATAAAACTGTTTTATGTGATCTTATAATGTCAAATGAAGTTTTTAGTAATTTTATAACAATCGATGAAAGTAAAGGAATTCCTTTTTCAAAAACAACTCTTCATTTTAACCACGAAAGTACAGGTGAAATGACTGCTAGTATAATAGAACAAAAGGATGATAAGTATAAAAATAACGATGATGAAGATGATGAATATTTTTCAAAAAATTCTTACATAAGAATTCATATTACAAAATGTTCCAATGAAAAAAATGTTGAAAATTTCCAATACATTATTAGCAGGTTATTAGAAAAATATTACCTAGAATTTGATAATATCGCAAGAATATACAAAATATATTTAGATGATTTTGAAGATACAACAAAAAAAAATAAAAAACAAAAGGTAAATACAAAATCTCTAAATTCAAAAGCAAAAGATTTGGAAAAATTAGAACCTGATATTTTCATTAAAGGGAAATATATTAGAAATATTTGTCAACAATATCCGCAAAATATAGATAAAGATTATGAAAATTACCAAGAACACTTATCTACTGGAAAACCATTAAGTCCAAACAACTTGTACAAAAAATCATTAGACGAAAAAACAGATATATTAATATTCCCAAAGAAAGAAATGAACGGTTTTATACCTAGAAGATATATTTGTAATGTCGATAGAAATATCAAATTAGGAAAAACTTTCCCTGGAATGAAAGAAAATAAATTAAAAAACAAACAACTTTTTAAACATTTACCCTGTTGTTTTAAAATACAACAAAATACAAAAAATAAAATAAAACATTTGAAAAAAAAATCGCCAAGTATATTTAATTTATTTAAATTTGAAAATAATGAAGAAGAAGAAGAGGAAGAAGAGGATGAAGACGAAGAGGATGCTGAAGAAGTTGAAGAAGAAGACGATGAAGATGAGGAAAATAAAAAAGAATATGTTGCAAATAAAAAAATAGAAGATATAAAAAATGAACTCGTAAAACATCAACAAGATAAAATTAAAACAAATAAATTTGTCAAGGAACTATGTAGTGGAATGCTACCTCCTAAATTAAACTTATTCTTTGAAAATTTACAAAATGATATCAATTATACATTCTATAGATTTGGTGTAAAAAAAAGTCCAAATAGTTTTATAGACTGCATTCAAACAATTCATCTTTTATCTGAAAAGGACAATAGTTTTTGGTTGTATACAGAAGATTTAAGACGTCAATTGTTTTCTAAAATGGCTATATTATCTAAACAAGAAAATGTTGAAAGCACTGTGAAAAATATTCAAAACGATATAAAACAAATCAATATATATTTTAACCCATTAAGCTATGTCAGAATACTCGAAGAATATTATAAATATAATATTTTTATTTTTGTTAGAGATGATGATAACAATGAATATCTAAAAATGCCATTTTTTAAAGAAGGATACTATAAAAAAGAAAATAAAAACAAATGTGTGTTTATATACGTTCATAAAGGCAGTGAAAGTGATGCATCGGAATACCCACAATGCGAAATAATTGCTTTATCAAATAATAAATCTGCACATGATATCCAATGCGAATTTGATTATGATTCAGAAATTTCACAAAAAGTTATAAGTATGTTCAATAAATTAGACAATGTATACTATATCAAAGAAAATGATTACGAAAAAATAGAAAAATTAAACATTATATCACAATTCATAGACAATAAAGGTAAAACAAGAGTAATAAACATCAATTATAACAATACAATTTTTTCCATGATTTTGAAAAATCCATTCGTTCCACTAAACATCAATAACGATGACAAATATTTTTCCATATCAAATGAAAGATATCTAGAAGAATTAGTTATCAATTATTTAAAACTAACTTCAATAAAACACTTTGTTTTGAATGATACATTTTCTGAAATTCACGGAAAATTTGGAAATTTAGATGTTATTATCATGTGCAATGGGATATCAAATAATCTGAATTTTGCAAAAAGAATAATCGAAAAAACATCACTGACTCTTAATAATTTAGTTGATTCAAGTAGTCAGATTGATTCATTTAAATTCAATAAAAAACTTGCAAGATATCTCACAGAATATATTTTTTGGTTATATTCTGTGTATATTCATCAAAAAATGGACGAAAATCCAATTATTAACGTAGAAAACGCGGATCAAAATCTAATAGAAGGATTTGTAAGGAAGTTTATATTAATTGACACTAGTTTTTCTTATAAAAAAATGAAAAATATTTTCTCTCTACAAAACTCTGATATAATGAGACAACAAAAAATGGTCATAAATTCAAACGAAATTTTGAAACGACTTTTATACAGTCTGCGACTTGAAATAATAAGAAATTTTCCTTCAATTCTAAGCTACAAGGATAATACTTTTTTAAAAAACTTTTATTTAGATACTGAAGATTTTAAAAATTTCCCAAATCAAGTTGTTTTAAAAAATCAAGAATTTACTTTAAAATGGTTAAAAGAAAAAGAAGAAACTACTGAACTCAATAAATATTCTCTATATGATTTTATAAATCCAAATTTAATACAACCCTATTTTTTAAAAAATGATCGAATTAGTAACCAGATTTTTATTGCTCAAAACACAAATAGTTTTGAAAATGCAACCCAAATTGCTATGGATTGGACAAGAAAAAAATATAACTCAGGATATTATGTTGAACCTGAAAAAGATTTTGAATATTTTGACTGTAATTTATTTGCATATCAAAATCCTTCTGAAATAAATAATTTCTATGTAAATATCAACAATGAAAATTCACATGGTATTAAAATTGTTGGATATAAAATCAACGGAGAAAGTTATTTCACCACTCTGTTAAAATTTTGAAAAAATATGTTTTTTTATACTATCAATTAGTATAAAAAATTCTACATATGTTTATCGATGTACTGGTAAATTATAGTTTAACCATTCAGCTATATTAACATTACTAATTGGAGAAATTCCATATACGAATTTGAAAATGATACAGTTTTAAAATTACAAAGATCTATTTCACGTAATCCTCATAGGGAAAAAAATTTAAAACGAATTTAAATAAAAATGAATTTATAAATAAATTATAAATGAGTGATAATAAAGATGATAATCTTGATAAGTATTTTTTAAGTTTTATAAACGCGTTTAATAATTATGAATTAGAATTAACAAATTTACTTCATAAAGTTGTTATTTATTATATAAATGTGAAACGTATGAATTATGATAATGCTTACAAAATTTATGATGAAATAATGAGCTTAATAGTTGAACACCAATTAGAATGTAGTACCGATTTAACCGACCCAATAAATGATATTTATAATGATTACATTTGTTTCCATTATTTAAATAAATTATAAGAATAAAACATGGGTGGTATAGAATCTAAAAGACTTGGACAGTTTAAGTTTGAAAAATATTCAGATATCATTACAAAATGCACTTGAAAAAGATAAAAATAAAAGAAAAGAATTACATCATAAGCTAGCAAATTATCTATGTTCTAACTTTAAACATATAATAATTCCTAGTTATGGTATAAAATAAAACTGTAATCATTTTATTTTTAGAAATAATAAATTTTAATAAATTAATTACATTATATCTAGCAAGCAGCTAAACCTGTAATAATTTTTTATTATAAGAAAATATCTTTGAAAATTTTCATAACCTTTACAGGACTATATTCCTTATAACAATTTAAATCCTTATTTTCATAATCTTCTTTTTTAAAATTTTTTAAAATTTCAATCAAACCTTCCTCTTCATAATAGTACATTGCCTTATCACCAAGTATTTTTTTATAATTATCATTCAAAACAATACCCCCATAAGTTATTATAGGCTTATTATTTACACTAAAATCTGACAAAGAAAGTCCGAATGATTGTCCTAAACTTTGAGCTTCTAGACAACAATCGCATGTATTTATAAACATAGCTTTATCTTCAATCTCAACTATTTTATTTAAAAAAATAATTCTAGGATTATTATTATCGAATCTTGGAATATTGACAAATAAAAAATATACATCAGGAAATAATCTTGATGCTTTTTTCACTGCATTTATCGCAAAGTGAATATTGAAAGAATCACTTCCTCCATGATAACCAAAAACTTTAGATTCTAACGGAATTCCTAATTTTTTTCTAAGATTTTCTTTATTTTGAAAAGGTTCAATTACCATATGTGGAACATATAAATTATTATTCCCAAATTTGAAAGCAATTTGTTTAGAAACTCCTGCATACACATCACCATGATTTTGAGACATGTCGAAAACACAATGCACACATGTTTTTATTTTAGTAGAATACACACCATCGTTTGAACCATATTTTATAACATATAACATATCACAATCTTCTTTTTCCAATATATTATCCAAATCCATCATATCATCATAATAAAAAATTTTAAAACGTTTCTGAAATTTTTGAAGAGCTATATCAACATTTTTATTTTCTTTTATCGATGATTTTGGTGCTACAAAAATACTTTCACATTGTAAAATAGATTCAGAATAATTAGCATAGTCATACAACGCTGTACTTGTTCCCCTAACACAAAAAAAATATATATGAAATGCAATTTTTTTTACATTTCTAAATTTAATAATACAAGAAACATCTGTTTTTATAAAATCAAACCCAGATCTTTTCAAAAAATTTATAGTAAATCTATACAAGAGAGTATTTTCTTCCAAACCTTCTATTATTACATCTCTATATATTTCCACATTATTCAAAATGTGTAAATCAAAATTATTTTTTATATTCAAATGTAATACTTTTTTCATTGTTTAATTTTGTTAACAGATGTCTTTAAAAAGAAATCTAATATATTTTTTTACATACTTTTTTGAAAATTTAAAAATAATAAAAAACTTTAAAATAAAAAAAATGAAAGATACAAATAATCAAATAATTATTGGAATTGTAATTGGTATTATTATTACAGGTATCATCTGTCTTATTCGTTTTGTAATAGCTGCTAGATATAATGTAATTAATTGAAATCAATTACTATTAAATGATATGATAATACTTTTGATATAGAAGATGCCCCCCTTCTCAACAATTTATAAAACACCAAATAAAATGTCATATAATGATTTAAGGGATTTTCAACAGGATCTTTTATATCAGATAGTAACAAGTTTATTTAGTAATAATATAAAAATTATCGATGATGATTTAATTAATTTTGAACTATGTTCTTAATATTTTAAAATTTTTTTTGAATTTTAAAATTACTTGACTTAAGATTTTCTTCGAATTGGCAATTGAATTGGCAATTGAGGAGGTTTTTCATAAAATTCTTGTTTCACACTATGAGCATGTTGAAATCCTTCTGATTGTGTTTGACTTGGCATTGTATTATTATTATTATACATAGGTTGTTGAGGAGGTGGTGGTGGAGGTGGAGGTGCTTGATATTGAAAATTTGGTTGTAATTGAGGTGGTAAAGGTTGAGGAGGTGGTACCATCTCAGGAGTTGGTGGGGGAGGAATAGCTGGATTATTTGAATTGATTAATTCAATAATTTTATTCTCAACCAATGTTATATCCGCACCTGATATAACTGAATCCAATTGACCATATAAAAAGAATTGAAAAGATGGAACAACTTGAATATTAGGAGATAATTTAAGATCAACATTCTCTTTTGCAAGAATACAAATACCAGGTATATTATATTTTGTAAATAACTTAGAAAAAAGAGGTGAAACAATTTTACATGGACCACACCAGTCTGCATAAACATCTATAACACAAACTTTATAATTTTGTAATAAAAACATCTTATCCTCAATCTTTAATATTTTAGGAATAATTACTTCTGGCGATTCAGTTTTTTTTTCACCAAAAGTTGATAATTTTTTATATTGTGACATTATTTATTTTAGTAGTTTTTATTTAAATCTTTAAATTCAAAATATATTTTATTTTGTTGTATCTATAGGTGCTGATGCTTGTTCTGGTACCGGTACAGATGTCGTAGATGACGTTGTTGATGCTGGTTCAGGTGAAGACATACAATTAATTATCAAGAAATAACCTATTAAAATAGATATAAAAACTAATAAAATAATAAATAAATTTGAAGAGTAAAAATTACCCTTATCTCCATCTTCGTCGTCATCATCATTATACGTACATCGACGACGTCTTTTTGGTTTTACTTTTACATAATCTTCTTTATCCAAATGAGATTTGTCAGAATGTGATTCATCGTCATTCTTAGGTTTTTCATAATGAGGTTGCATTGCATTATTGACTACATTTTCTTCAGTCATTTCATCAAAAGTTTCCTTTTTCTTTTGTGCATCTTCCTCTGCGTCGGAAGAATCTTTATTATCTGTAAGTTTACTCTCTCTTTCATTATTTTTTTGAACCTGTGTTTTTAATTTTTCAATATCAACTTGTTGATTAAAATTATCATTAAAAAATTTTACTGTAAATTGTTCAGGTGTTAAGCTTTGACCTTTGGTAGGATAAATTTTATTCAAAAATAAAACATCATAAGGCGAAAATTGCAAATTTTGCTGTGTTCCACTTCCACAACAATCCCCCTCATCATTATTAACTAAAGTTCCGGGGAAAAAATATAACATTATAGATTTCCCGTCATATTCAGAACCATTTATTTGATCCTTACTATATTTCTTTATTATATTTGTGTCAGTTGTTTTAGCATCCCATCCCTGACTCTCTTCAGCCCATTGATGTACGCGATCCACGTTCCAATTTATTGGTTTTCCAAATGGGTTCTGATGCTCGTGAACCATGGCTAAAGCGTGACAAAATTCGTGTAAAGTGGTCGGGACGTCAAACCAACCTAAATTCATTGTCGCCTTATTTTTTTCTTTTCTTGTTTTTGTATCAAGCATATCTTTACCTAATAATGACCATGCTCCACCTTTTGGGTCAAATGATATTCTAATATCCGCAACGTTTGGATTCCATAATCTCTTACTTTCTTCATCTTCGTAAAAACTTAATTTAATATTAACAATCGGTTGTAATCTTGTTGTAATTGTATGAATAATAGCCGGAATTATCTCCATATTATCAACTTCTAATTGTAGTGGATCCAAAGGAATAGATACACCATTTTCATCCACTGCAGTTTGCATTTCACCTGTTGGGGTTCTAATCAAATCATCAGGTGGTTGATGTAAAAATGCACATTTTAAAATTGTATGAGCCCTCAAAATTTTACCTTTTAAAAATGCGGCTCTCATAGCAGGTAAGTCAAACTTTGAACCTGTAACAGGACTTTTTGATGGAATTGGTGAATCCTTAATTTTATCGGCACAAGTCTTAATACCTTTCAATTCAGACTTTGATAATAATTTAGATGACAATTTTGTAACTTTATTTTTATTAGCTGACATTTCTTTTTATTAATCCTTAATTTATTTTTTTTATATTATTTTTTTTGAAAATATTTTTTACCGTCAATTTTTACAAAGTTGAGTTAACAACTACTCAAAAGAATCACAGTAATTTTGACGATGTTTTTACTAACATGTCTAAAATACCCTGGAACATAGCCTTATTTAAAAATACAAGCTTAAAGACTTGTATTTTTAAATAAAAAACATGAACAACAATAATGAAATCAATTTGGTGGTTGACGCTACCCAACCACCAAATAATATTTCACAAGTCTTTAAACCAGAATTAATAATTTCTCAAGCAATTAATTTATCTGAAGATTTTATTCCGATAGACGAGATAAAGTTGGCAGAAATCGCAAATTTTACACCAAAGGAAATAAGCATGTTAAAATTATTTTGGAATCCATGCTTCAATTCAACATGGATTTATTTATCAGATGAAATCATTCTTAATTTTTTGACTAATAGTAAAACAGAAGACGCAGTAAATAATTTTATAAGAAAAGTTTTAATTACAAATAATGAAAAAGAAATTGATTATCTACAAGTAGATAAAAATCATGAAATTGTAAAAAATTGCCCGTTATTTATTACGGGCAAAAATGGAGACATTCTTCAGGTTAATATTGAAAAGACTAAAAGAGTTGCTTCAAACAAAAAGTATTATATAGTATCAGGAGAATGTTTCAAAAATCTACTTATGCAAAGTAGATGTGAGGCTGGTAAAGAAACAAGAAAATATTTTTTGAAAGTAGAACAACTTTCTAGACTGATGTATTCGTATATTTCAGAATTGAAGGATAAAAAGATAGAAAATGAAGAAAAAAAATATAATCTTTTATTTAAAAACCATCAAAGTTTTTTGAAAAGAAAGAAAAGGACTGCTTATGAAAAAGGCGATTGTGTTTATATATTATCTAATCCATACCGTCAAGATGAATTAGAATTTAAGATCGGAAAAGTTGATCAAAAAGATAAACGTGATGAGGCAATGTCAGCTTTTATAAACAGATTATCAACATATAATACAGGATTACCAGAGGATTACTTAGTTGAATACGTATGTTATGTAAAACATCCAAAATTGATAGAAGAGATGGTAAAAGCAAAGTACGAAGAATATTATAAAGTAACTAATAAAGAATGGATTTTCACTAAAGAACTTGTAGAAGTTTGCGAAATAGTAAGAAGCTGTTGTAACTTTTTAGGTTTTGAATTTGTAGAAAAAATCCCTAATCTGAAACTAAAAGCTCAATTAGAAATTAAAGTTGAAGAAGTATTTGAAGACCCGACAACAGTAGATTATGAATCAGACGATGATGACGAATTTGACGATTCTTCATATGAAAGAATGAAAGAACTAAATTCAACTACAAGCTTTAAACAGATTAGAAAAATTTGTAGAGAAAACGAAATAATTCAACTTGGTGGAAAGGCTGATATGATAAGAAGAATAGTTAGATTTGAAAATAACAACAATAGTGCAGATACAGATGAAGAAAGCGACGAAGAAAGCAAAAGTGATGAAGAAGATGATTCTATTGTTTATCAATATAATAATAAAGGTGAATTTATAGCTCGATTTAAATGTCTAAAAGATATAAAAATAGATGGTGTAAATAAAAACGATATTAAAGAATGTTTAGAAAACAAGACTACAAAAGCTGGAAATTTTATTTGGAGAAAAAAAGAAACTAAATTTACAAAAGATGAACTAAAGGAAATTAATCGGAAGAATTGTATGACTATCATTAAGATTGACAAAGATGATAATGAACTTGAAAGATATAGTACAATAAAAGAAGCATCGGAAAAAAATAATATTGGTAGAGGTGTTATCGATAGAATGGTTGAAAGTAAGGAATTTAGAAACGGTATTGGTTATAAAATTTTAAATAGAGAAAATAAAGTCAAAACTTTAAAACCAAAAGACAAAGAAAATTTGGTACAAGATTATAAGAACGGTATGTCAGTCGACGATTTATGTACAAAATATGGTAAAGTAAGAAAATATATGCTAACGTTAGTAAATAAATTAACTTCGGATACATAATCCAAATATAATGACATTTTATAAGCTAAATTCTTATAAAATATTTCTATTTTCCAGTTTATAATAGTTTTCTGTATTTTAGAGAAGCCTTCTCGTGAAGAAAGATATCAATGCATTGAAATGAAATAAAGTGTCATTTTTTCAATATTCTTAATTTAACAAATCTTCTCAATTCTAACTCCTTTTCCATCGTAAACCCAGATTTCGCATTTATATCCTAAATCCTCTAATGCTTTCTTCGTGAAAACCACTTTCTCTTTATTCTTATACAGCGTCCATGTGCTTTTTACTTCTATGCATAATTTTTGAGATTGGATTAATACATCAACATAATAACGATGATTTTTATCTTCCGAATCTTTGTAAAAACATTCAGGGACTTCTGTTCTCTTAGTTATAATATCATCTTCATTTATGTTTTGTGCAAGTAAATCATCTATTGCAAATTTTTCATATCCTTGTATTCTGATTGTTTTACCAGACGGAAGCTTATAATCATAAGCTTTGTAGGCATTATGTGAAGCTTTTTCGCTATATTCAGAGTTTTTCATAGGATGTTCAAAACCGTATCGTTCCATAGATGTTGCTTTACATTTATCTCTAAAAACTGGGTCTTGAGAAGCATACTCAACACCGCGTAGTTTCAAGTTAGTTGCTTTACCTTTTTCTCTTACTTCAGAGTTCTTCATAGGATGTTCAAAACCGTATCGTTCAATAGATGTTTCTTTACCTTTTTCTCTAACACCTGGATCTTGTAAAGAATATTCAACACCGCGTCGTTCCATGTTAGTCGCTTTCTTTTTTTCTTTAACATTTGTATCTTGAGAAGGATACTCAACACCGCGTCGTTCCATGTTAGTCGCTTTCTTTTTTTCTTTAACATTTGTATCTTGAGAAGGATTTTCAACACCGCGTCGTTCCATGTTAGTCGCTTTCTTTTTTTCTTTAACATTTGTATCTTGAGAAGGATACTCAACACCGCGTCGTTCCATGTTAGTTGTTTTCATTTTTTCTTGTTTATTTTTCTCTGTGCATAATTCACAATAGCTCCCGCTTTTTAAAAGCTGTCCGAAAGTCTTAGATGACGAATTTTTACACTTATCAGTTAAACATTTTGAAATAATAGTAGTTCCTTTATTAATATTTCCTGAATATTTTTGAAGTAATTGAATATTGTTATCTTTTACATAAGATTGTAAATATTCAAGTTTATTATACCTCACACCAAATCTTTCAATACATGTTGTTTTCCTTTTTTCTTGTTTATTTTTCTCTGTGCATAATTCACAATAGCTTCCGCTAATTAAAAGTTGTTTGAAAGTCTTAGATGACAAATTTTCACACTTATCAGTTAAACATTTTGAAATAATAGTAGTTCCTCTATCAATATTTCCTGAATATTTTTGAAGTAATTGAATATTGTTATCTTTTACATAAGATAGTAAATATTCAAGATTATGTCTTATTTTTTGTTTTATGACGTTCAGTTCATGTGATGAGTCATCTATATCAAGAGTTTCTTTTTGTTCCATTTTATATAATTTCTAGTTGAAGTTTGGAAATGAGTTGAACTTTTTCAAAAAAATCAATTTCTTTCTTCCTATTCAAATAATATTTCAATTTAACCTGATGGTTTGTTTTATGGGATTTATTATTATTAAAAGTAGAAATTAATTTTTTCTGGTAAATTTCTATTTCATTTTTTTAACATATAAAGATTTTTTTTGTATTTAATTTATAAACTTTATCCAAATATAAATAAATAATATAATAAATAATGTTATCATACTCAGCAATTACAAATAGTGGAAAAGTTACTCTACCTTCAGTTGGGTCTTGGGGTACAAATATGAATATAATGAAAGATCCACCAAGATCTATAATGATGAGAAGAATTGATAAGGTTGGTGACAACAATGAAATCACAAAAATGATTGATAACTCAGATCGTTCTGCAGAATCAATTTTAAGATTCGCAAGAGGTGTAAACCCCAGTGTAAGCGTAAATTACTCAAATTTCGGAGGATCTCAACAAAATTTTGGTAATAAACAAGCTTTCTTACCTTACACAATCAATAAAGATGGTGATTTTCATCCACCTGTTCAAGCTCCTCAAGACTTACTACCTCTATCAAGAATGCCAAGAAATACTACTTTTGCAATCACAAATCCTGGAATGCCCCATAATACAAAAGAATTAAGCAACTCTAGAAATGTAAACGCAACCAGAAATGTACATGAAAAAATAGTTTCATCACAAGTCAGAGCTACAAAAACTTATATGCTTCAAAAACCATTTCAAGAACCATTCGTACACACTAAAAGTAGTATACAAGAAATAGCTCATAAAAAAGCCACTCCAAACATTAGCAGTATGAACAGACATACAGAACTTTTTGTACAAGACCCAACTAAAGGTATTAACGAAAATTACACAACTGTTTCCGCTCAACCAAATCTACAAGAAGTAAAACATCAAACATTAAACGAAGAAAATTTTAATTCAGATAAATACATACAAGACACCAATGCTCACTCTGTATACAGTAACATTGGAAGTTATGTAGACAACGGAGTATTTTTAGACGAAGATATGCTAGATTTAAACAACTTGAAAACAAAAGATACAAAATCAATTAACTATACCACTACACTTTCCGGTATTGAAAAAACAAATCACATTTATGAAAATTTTGAGCTACTTGACAGAAATTTACCTGAATATGAAGCTCATTCAAATTTAATGGGTGATAGTAAAAAAGTTTCCTATATTCACGATGATTTAGAACTTGAAAGAAATTTACCTGAATATCAAACGAGAACAAATACAAATGGAACCAGAAAAAATGTCAATTTCATACACAAAGACCTAGAACTTGAAAGAAATTTACCCGAACATCAAACGAGAACAAATACCAATGGATCCAGAAAAGATATAAATTTTATTCACAAAGACTTAGAACTTGAAAGAAATTTACCTGAATATCAAACTAGAACCAATACAAATGGAACTAGAAAAAATGTAAATTTCATACACAAAGATCTAGAACTTGAAAGAAATTTACCTGAATATCAAACAAAAACAAATATTATAGGCAACGCTAAAGTTTCATTCATACACAAAAATATTGAACTTGAAAGAAATCTACCTGAATACCAAACTAATACAAATATTAAATATAATACACAGAAAAACATAAAACCTGAATATGTCAGAGAAAACGAAAGAAAAACTGTGGCTACAAACTTCTTTGCAAATGAAAATAAAATGGGTGAATCGAATATTTCAAGCAGAAATTACTATTTAGAAGAACGAAGACAAAGAGGTGGTTTTGAAAATTCAGGATCAATCCCAACATTTGAAAGAAAACAAAATGAAATGAAAATACCTGAAAGTGAAAAATCTATTATGGGTAAAAATGTAATGAACCAATTCCAACAGAGATACTCAAGGTAAGAAAAAAAATTTATTATTTTTTAATAATAAAAATTAAACTATATTTATTTTTTGCATTTAATCATATTAATTATCTCCATCTAAAACTTCCATACTTTGGTCACCTGAAACAAGTTCTGGCATTTCATCATCGTCGTCATCAATATAAGTTTGATTATCATTCTCGTCATCTTCGGCTGGATTTGGATCATTTCTAAATAAATGGTGATGTTGATTTGAATGAAATACATGATGATGCATTAGAAGGTGGAGATGATCTTGCCGCTGTTGACGTCTCTGAATACCATCCAATTCGTTATACAATTCATTATATAATACATTATACGTAATAGATTGCTCGTATGAACGGTTTAATTGACCACCATGATAATCTATATCATCATCGGATATTTCACTCTCAAGAGCAGGCATTTCATCGTCATCGTCATCTTCATAGTTGTTATTTAATGATTGATATACGTAAGGAGACATTTGTTGTAATGTGTGTGATTTTTTAAATAAAAAATATATTTTTTTCAATTTTTTTAGAATATATTTTTTTATAACTCAAAATTAAAAATTCAACATAGTTTCAAAATTTTCTTTTTTACTCAAAGAAAGTTGTGTATTTTGTTCATATCCATTTATGTCAAGTCTTCCATTTATTTCTTTCAAAATATTTCTTAATTTCAATACACCGTTCCTATATCTAAATGTTCCATCGTCCATTTTTACTAAATTTTGTTTCAAAGTTTCAAGTAAACAATAAGTAAAAGCACCCTGTCCTTTGTTATTGATAAAAGCATCAGCTGACGTTTCCTTATCTTGACATCCGGAAAATAAACAAATATTACCAACTACATCCTTTGTTCTTTCTATTGAAAAATTAAAACTGTCAGACCATTCATCATTTTTATAAGTAATTACATTTTCTGTAAGTTTTCCTTTTTTAAAAATACAATTTGATTTATAATTATATTTCAAATCAATCGCTGTTCCTGAATGACAACTGTCAAAGAAACAATTTAAATTTACACCTTTTGGTACTTTAGAAACCATATTAGTAAATAACCAGTCGTCGGTTATTTGTTCAGATGTTTCAAAATCTAAAGGAATTATAGTCTCATCACGCCCATCACTTTCATCTAAATTTCTATCTCTAATATACCCTCCATGTCCTGAATATAAGAAAAATAAAGTATCACCAGGTAAATTATTTGATACTAACCATTTTATCCCATTTACCATATTACTTCTATTAGGTAAATTTAATGAATCTTCGTCAGACAACATTTTGATATTTTCATTTTTAAAAAGACAATTATCAGTTAAAAAAGATCTAAGATTTTTAGCATCATTAATACAACCATTGAGTTCGTATTCCGTTCCTATGTAATTTATTCCAATCAATAATGCTTTTCTAACCATTTTTTATTATATAGAAAGATAAAAGTTAAAAGAAAAATATTTTAAATACAAAAACAATTTATAATATATATAATATATATTATAATATTTAAATAAGGATTGATTTACAACTAACTATCTTCTTCGTTCTCATCATCAACTATCACTATTTTTGCGAAATCGCCATCACAGCCTTTTCTTGACAACTTTTCCATCAATACTCTATGTCTTTCTGATTTCTGATGGTTTTTCATGCAGTAATGTGTTACAATCATTCCACATTCACATGTTTCTTTTGCTTGCCTTTTAACCGCAATCTTCGTTTTATAATTTTCTTTATAATATTCCTTACGTTCTTCTAATATATGTTCCTTATTATCTTTATAAAATTCTTTCCTTTCTTCTAAAATCTCTTCCTTTCTATCATAATAATATTCTTTAGCACTTTCTATCAATTCTTCTCTGTTTTTTTCATAATATTTTTTATTTCTTTCTAATATTTTTTCAGGATTTTCTGCATATTTTTCACGATTTACTTCATTGATTACATCTGCATTTATTTCTCGATATTCTCTTTGTTTTTCTCGGATCTCATCATAATGTTCCATTCGATACACTGCATTTTTTTCTCTTTGTGCTTCCACATCTTTTGTTTGTGTTCTTTTAGCATATACTACATGTTCCTCAAGTACATTTCCATAAAACTTTGCACATTCATTAAATATATTTATAAATATTGAAATATCAGACCCTGGTAGTAAAAAAACATCTCTACCAGCCTTGCACCTATATTTTCCAAGTTTCATCAAAACAGATGCCTCAATTATATCCATTAATTTTGAATTTTCAAATGATATATAAAATACAATTTTGAAGTCATGTAATTTATTATGATTGTAATCTTCTTTTCTATTATTTAAGTCTGTTGCTTTACCTACTACATATTCGCCAACTTTTTGTGATTCTTCAGTAGTCATTAAATATACAACGTTCTTATCTTCTATTACTTCTTTTGGAGGCTTTACATATTTTTTAGTTATTTTTATTAGTTCTTCCTTAGTTTCTTCGATAATAGTTTCTTTTGCTTCTAATTTTTTACTTGTTTCTTCAATAATATTTTCTTTTGCTTCAATAATATTCTCTTTTTCTTCTAACTGTAATCTTAGTTCGTTACTTTCTTCATCTATTACTTCGTGAAGAGTTTCTTCTAGTTTGATATAATATTCGTGGATTTCATTTGCTTTTGAAGTATTTGCTTTCAAACACATTTTCTTAAAAGTTTTTATATTTAGCATAATTTTTTCACTTGGTCTTCCTTTTCCTGCGATCGCAGGAAAAATGTTTTTAATTTGATAATTGACATCTTTTATAAAATGTCTTTCTAAAACCGTTTTAGCATTATCTTTTCTTGTAAAACCTAACCATTTCCAGATATCGTCAAAATCAACAACAAAATCATTTGATTTATAATTTAAATAGCAATAAAAGCTTGAAATAAATAATTGTTGTTCATCTGTAGAAAAGATCTCCTTTAATTTATTAATTAATTTACCTTGATAAGACTTAGATAATTTAGTATTAGGATTTTCCTCGATAAGCTTAACGATATTAATTGACTGAGACATTTGTTTTTATTAGTAATCTCATTTCTTTAAACCATTATTTCTTTTTTCTAGAAAAAATAAAAACTTTATAAAAATTTTACATTTTTTATAATAATTATCAATAAGCCTTATTTCAGAAATTCTGAAGTGACTGAATGATTAGTTTCACTTTCTGTAAAAGAAAAAGGTTTTTTCTCTTGAGAGAAAAAACCTAAGATAGTCTCTATATACTAATCAATATAGAGATAACCAGTTTTTATTTTTCTAGAAAAAGAAATAATATTAAAAGATGATTTAACAGGTTTTAAATTAATAAAATATAACCTAATAATTTTTTCACTTGGTCTTCCACCGGAGAGGTTTTGCGGCAGCTGCAGGAAAACTATTTCCGAGATAATTATGTTAAAAAAATAACTAAAAATTTTACATTTTTTACAAATTTTAATTTAAAGTTTAAAATATTTATAGTAAAAAATATGACTATATTATTCAAAGCCAAAAGTCACGAAGCTTATTGTATTAAAATATTAGCTGAATTATTAGCAAATAATATTAAAACAGC
>Ga0214919_10001741_pt1 | contig 35164 bp, 38 predicted proteins | sample LL1503_MetaG_FD_177994 | JGI IMG/M metagenome (GOLD analysis project Ga0214919, IMG submission 177994) | Freshwater microbial communities from Lake Lanier, Atlanta, Georgia, United States - LL-1503 | ecosystem: Environmental > Aquatic > Freshwater > Lake | place: USA: Georgia | collected...
TTGAAGCAAATTCATTACTAACATTTTCATACCTTTCTTTTATATTTTTAATTTCGGGTGATTCGGGAATATTTATTTGATTAATTAAATCAATCATTTTTTTCATTAAAGAAATTTCATTCTCCAAAATATTTATAAATAATAAAGAAGAAGTAGAATGTTTTGTGTAATTATTAAAATGATACAATTTTAAATCATCTTTTTCATAAATTGATTTAATATAACTGTATAATTCTTCATTAGTAGATATAGACAAATTACTATGAATCTCTTTCAAAAGCTGTTCTAAAAATTTTTTTATTTTATCTAATTCATTATTTAAGATGACTAGGTGAGGAATACCATGAATAAATTGAATATTTTCTATACATTGTTTAGCAATTTCACTTATTTTGAATTTATAATTTTCAATCTCACTTGGCTGTCCGCCTTTTATTGTCATTTTTTTATTTTTTGTATTTGTTTTCCTTTTTGTATTTCTTTTCCTTTTGGTATCAATTTTCATTTTGGTATTGGATTTTTTTGATTTTTTATTCATTATAATATCAACATATTTTATCTTTTTTAGGTCGAAAGAAACCGAAATCAATCAAACTGAAAACAATATAAACCGTTTCCCGCTTCCATTCTCAATGCGGATTTCAAAACATATTGTATATTATTACAGTGAAAAAACAAAAAAACGCATAGACTACTTGAACCAAATCATAAACGAAGTCGCCCATTATCCATTTGAAACAGACATTTTTATCCATACAAATGCAGATGGAAATGTCCAACGGTCTTTTTTCGACGAAAACGTCAACGGAAAACTTGAAATCATCCATCACGACTTGACGGGAATCCATCCTTGGTACCTGACATGGAAATACCGTCCCATCATGGAAAGCCAGAGAAACGATTATGATGTCTTTATATATTTAGAAGACGACATATTAATTCCGAGCAAAGCGATTCAATATTGGTTTCGGTTTAAACGCCGGGTTATGGCCGAAAATTACAACTTGGCATTTTTCCGTATAGAAGTCGGGGAAGATCAACACGAGTATCTTACAGATATTATCGAGCCAATGAGTCAATTCATTCAAATAGACGAACATAGATATGCATGTAATACATCTAATCCGTATTGTGGGTTTTGGATCTACGACAAGACCGAATTCAATCGTTTCGTGGAAAGTAAATTCTGGGATTTACGGAATATCAAAGGGTATTCCGTAAGAGCGAGTAGTGCAATCGGGTTGCATGGACTCGACACGGGATGGTATAAATCATCCATCGTGCCCATTTTAAACAGTAAAATACACATGGACTCTCGTGTATACCATATTCCGAATAACTATGTTTCTGACCCTCAAAATTATTTCGCGTCGATGCGTTTAGAAAAAGCTATTCGTTAAAAATAAAATATAAAATCAATATATAAAAAGATGGCGAATCCTTGGATGGTTTTCTTACAAAAACATCGGCAACTCAATCCCAATTTGTCTCCCATTGAAGCAGCGAAAAGCGCTTCGAAGCTCTATAAAATGGCAAACAAGAATGTATCTTCCACTTTAGGAAAAACGATGAGTCTCCTTCCGTCATCAAAGAGCAAAAAGAGAGGGAAAGCACGCCGAGGTACTAAACGTAGAAGGTAAGATCATATGCGTGCATTTATCATTTCTTTACGAATTTTCATCAATTCAATATCGGGTTCCGTTGGACTCCCATATTGAACTAATCGTTCTAGTTTGGCCATTTTCGTGTGTACCAACATGGTCGTTAAATCAGAGTTTTGAATAAATTTTGACCTGAGTGCTTCCATTCGGCATTCGCGGATAATATCCGGGTCGAGTTCGTGTATTTTTTTGGACTTGCTTTTCTTACGTTCTGCCACTTCTTTCTTGGCCTTGTTAAGATCGGTTGAAATAACTGATTTACTATCGAGAGAAAGCTGATCAAATAAAGTAGGGTCCTGTTCTTTAAAGGTCGATGCCAACAAATAATGGTCTACTGATGCCCAATGTTTGTTATGAACTTCAAATTGAGCGTCTGTCCAGGAATCATCAAACATGCGTCGCCAATATTTTCTCTTTTCGTCTTTTGCAATAAACTGCTCTAATTCCAAGAAATATGCATTTTTTTTATAGGAACTGCTTATTTTATCCCCATTTGATTTACCGGGCAAATCTTTTGCCGCTCGCCCGTGGATCCTTAAAGTCGAAAACTGGTCAAAGAGATCGTCGTATTTTATTTCCAAATCATCCGTCGGCTCTTCATGCAATCCCAGGTCATGTTTCAGCTGTTTGAACTCATTCATGTGCATAAATTGACCGGCATCTTTTTGAGAGCAATGCTTGATAATCATTATTTTCAGGTCGTACGGTAACTCAGTAAACGTCAATGCACCTTTTTCTTTGTATTGGACAAGTTCGTAATGCCCAGCCCCGGCAGTAGTATGGTTAAGAATGATATAAAGTTTCGGCTGGATGATTTCTCCTTCTGTATATTTCACAATACATGTGGAATCTTCGGTATCTGTCAAAATAATGGTCTTCATTCCTAGCACAGATTCCAATTTCGAGATGGCCCAAGCATCTGCCCAGAAATCAGATGTAGTTACAAATATCCTAGCTTTTTCAAGTACAGTCATGTCTTTATATTTTTCGTCGTCCATACCGTAAAGAATTGTATCCATGAACGCAAAATCTTTCTGATTACTAACATTCACCTCTTGTTCCATACTCAATCTCTTTAAAAGCGCCTCTGTTTCCTTGTATTTGTTTACGATTGCATGGACTTGATTTCGATTGATGGATGTTTCGACTGATCCTTTCTTCAGTTGAACGAGTTCTTCTTTATGTTTTTTGACTTGTATTTCTAGGTTCTTTTTCTCTTCTTGAAGCATTTTATGCAAACTTATATAGGTGTCGATTTGTCCCATGTCCAACTCTTGTGATAGGATTTTCCTTAGTTTTTCTACAGACGTTTCCATTCCAATCGTTTCCATGCCTTGGACTATGCTTAAGAAAAAACATTCTCCTCCTCCACTGTTTTGAACGATGGAATAATGTGGATTATTCATTGTTTTGTTTATCCATGAATCCGTTGGTTTTTGAACATAATTTTTACGGATTCTCTCTGCGTCTTCGAGAGTTTCTGGAGCTAGTTTTTCAACAATCGTTTTGTCTTTTTTCGTAAAAACATCATCTTTTCCCAAAAAGTCTGTTTTGAGCGGGCTCTTTTTACTCTTTGGAATCGGAACACTAAAAATTTCATCAGTTGTGTCAGCAGTTTCTTTACCTTGGTCTTTACCTTGGTCTTTACCTTTGTCTTTACCTTTGTCTTTAATGCCATCTTCTTCATCGCTGGTTTCATTTTCAACATATCGTTTACCAAATGTCGTCAGATACTCCGTCGTAACATAAGGAAACAGTAAGGGTTTACCAAGCATGCTAATTTTAACATCTTGGTCCTGGTCTCGTATAGAGTTAACACGCGAGGCTTCAATCTCAAAAACACCAATTTTCCCTTTGATTTTATTTTTGATACTGATCAAGTAAATGGGGAAATAGTACATTCCTAAATGAGACATGTCTGACCGCTGTTTCCCAAGCGCGATCCGATATACGGTATCGATTAATGTGCACGAATAGACTACAGTTTCATGTTTTCGGTCATCTTCGTACATTTTCCGACTTTCGTCATATTCAACTTTATCCTGTATTCTCGACTTTACCATATACCTAATAAGGAGACAATTTATATTATACTTTTTCCCAAATATAAATAAATTCTTTGTACTCGGCGTTTTTCGTCCGTTTCTTTTTTTTGAGAATGTGTTTACTGTGACATTCCCCAAGTATCGGCACACAAACGGAACGGTAAATATCTTCCGGTACATTCAAACAATAGTGACCGTTTATTTTCAAGTGTTTCCATGTTTTTTTAATGATGGGGTCGTAAAATTCTTCGTTCCAATTATATTTTTTCATGTGCCTGTACTCTTCATAATCATAATAAGGAGGCGACGTGAAAACAGTGTCATAATCTAATGTACTATAGTCGACCTGTAGCGCGTCTTTAAAAATAAGCTGAATTTCAGTTGGTTTGTTCTGGTCCTTCTCTCGTTCTCTTAGAAAGGAAACCATTTTTGTATACGGCTGACGCAAGTCTGTATTTATATCAATGCCAATATAACTTTCCAAATTTAAAACATGTGCTCCAAGAAGTCGACCTCCCCAACCCATAGTAAAGTCGAGTACTCGTCGAGCCGAAATCTTGCAATACAATTCCATGGCCATTAATGGTCGAAAAATAGAAATGGAACTGAAATAAAGGTTGAAAATATATTTAAATTTGCGTATTTCATCCGTGTCTCTAGATTCATAAAATCTCAGCATTTTCTGAATATAGGGTACCTTCTTGAAATAGGCTCTATGTTTCCAAAACGTATAAAAGTCGATTTTCTGTTGTCCTAATGTATGAAGTCGTTCTCTCAACGTGAAATAATCGACAATTTTATTTCCGATGCGCGTTTCCGCTGATTGTTTTCTACACGAAAGATTTTTCAGTTTGTTGTATTCAACAATAAGGTCATCACTATTTGTCCGATTAAGTTTATTGCATATGATATCCTTCTCTTTATCAGATGGGAAATATGTGGGGAAATGCTTCAGGCCATGTTTTTTTTTCGTGGTATTTTGACCCGTGGTGGTTTCCTTGTGTTTTTTGGTATTGCTCATATATAAGAACTAATGATATGATTTCCTAAACTAAAATTCACATTACCATTTTAGCATAAACGATTTCTCTAGGAGTATGTATATAGATGAAACACTTTGTTGCTCATTTTTTAGAACTTTTTTTAAAAGAAGAATACATCAAAGTTTTTGGTCTTTTTTCGACGACTATTGCCATTCAGGTAATTCAAACGAAAGGAATTTCGGAAACATCGTCGAAACTCATCGATGCAGTGCATCACAATCGAATGGGAGACATTATGAACATTTTTTACTTTTACGCTTTTTTGATGGCCATTATGCTTCTTCTCTATCATCTCATGTATTCTCTTGAAAACCAAATCCTTACGAAATTACGTTCATGGGCTAGGCATAAGATTGTAGAAGCGGTTATTCGAGTGAATCATGATATTAATTTCAGTGATATAAACTTTACCAAATTGAATTCTCCGATTCACCGGTTAGCCGATTTATTTTCCAGTATTTTGAATAGAGTCATGTCAAATCTGCTTCCCAACTCGATATTTTTGTTTGTGGTGAGTGCCTATTTCTTCCAGATCAGTCCCCTTTTAAGTATTTTCTTTTTTACAGGAAACATATTGATAGCGGGATATTATTATTACTTTTTCGATCAAATTATTGAAGATAATGTGAAATTCGAGAGTTTGCTGTTTCAAACAGACGCCCACATGATTGATCTTTTGAATAATATCGATAAAATCGTATATAGAGGTCAGGCAGATGAAGAGGTTAACACATTTCTGGAAATGTCAACTCGAAATATAGATACAGGCACTCAATTTTATGAAATGTTGAATAATCACAGTACGATAGCGTCGCTGGTAATATTTTTCATCATGGTTTCTTCGATTTGGTACATGTTGAAACTCTTTATGAATAAGAAAATGACTGCAGTATTCTTTGTGACTTCGCTGACATTGTTATTGCTGTACAAGGAAAAATTGGAATGGCTCATCAGTCAGATACCAGATACGTTTGCGTATATCGGGAGAGTGAAATCAACCCTCCAATATTTCACACAACTAGAAGAGTCATATGATTTAATGATTCAGCCGTCAAGATTTAAAAAATATAACTTGGAGTTCAAGGAAATCGAATTCAGAAACGTGACGTATAAGTATAAAACAGAAGATACCTCTGTTTTTCAAGACCGGAGTTATATTGTGAGACCTGAAAACAGTAAAATTATTGGCATTACTGGTGTTTCTGGTAGAGGCAAGTCAACTTTTATCAAGTTGATGTTGAAAATGAACGAATGCGAAAAGGGTGAAATTTTGATTGATGGCGTGAATATCCATGGTCTTGACCCTTTGTACATTCGGAAAAATATTACCTATGTTAATCAAAACTCGAAGCTGTTTGATAAAAAGGTGGTTGAAAATATGTTGTACGGATGTTCGAATCGCGAAATATGCGATTACTTTTTAAAGCAGATCATGCAGTATCCACACATTGCAAAACTCTATAAAAATGTAAATATTGAAGAGAAGAATGCGGGTTTAATGGGAGAGAATTTGTCCGGGGGACAGCGACAAGTTGTGAATATGATTGGCGGGTTAATTAATCCTACACGTATACTGGTTCTTGACGAACCAACAAATGGTCTGGACCCCGCACTTAAAAGGGAAGTGATTTCGATCATTAAAGATTTCAGTAAATATAAGCAAGCCGTTTTTATCATAACACATGACAAGGATGTTTTCAAAATTTTCGATGAGGAGCTTCGTATTTAATCTGATATAGTGAATACGGGGTCACTGGTATATTCCCATGCCGATGCTTCGTGTACTAAATCGAAAATCTGTTTCGGAACATGATAAGTAGAGAGAAACTCTGTAAGAATATCCCATTGTTTCTCTCGCATCAAGGCCATATTAAACGGATGAGATAACTCAATACGAGAGATATTATTTGGATTTGGAAACTGGTCTTTTATAGTCTGCCATGGCAAACGAACTTTGTGGTGATGAATCATGTACAAATCCAGAAAAATGTAAAGCAGTGAAATCATGTCGTCGCGTTTGGCAGGTTTCTGACCCTGGTGAATCCAAATACTCATAAATCTAGGTGTCCCAGTAACAGTCGAGCTTAATTCCGTAGGTACAATGTTTCCAACATGCCCGGCCATTCCGAAATCAATCAGGTTCCATTGTTCGTCTTCTCCTTTGATAAAATGAATGGGTTTAATGTCTCGGTGGATAATTCTCGCTTGATGGATCGATTGAATGATGATAATGGAGCATTTAAACCAGTGGACAACTTCGTCCCAAGACATTTTCAAATACAGATCATCGAGAGAAGAACCTGTAAAAAAAGTAGTGGTGATGAAGCGCCAGGGTTCATCAGATCCATACCAATACAAGGAAGGGACATTGCTCACCTTTCTACGAAACAATACATGTAAAATATAAGCTTCATGTTGGATGGTATTATATTCGGCCTCGATATCTTCTATTTTCAAAGCGTATCGTTTCTCTTTGTGGCAAGCTTCGTATACTTTACCGAAACGGCCTTTACCAAGCGGCTTTATCAACTGGTATTTCCCGATATAGAGCAGCGTTCTCTCAGTATCATCCATAGAATAAATATAAAAATTATGATTATATTTATTATAATAAACAATGTCTCTGAACGAGGAGGATTTTGAAACATGGTTGAATAGTGTAGTCGACAAAACAGATAAATATGAATACTTGGAAGGAGTAACTCATAGTTATTTACAGAAAGAGATTGGCGATGTGTTGGACTCGATGAACCTTACAGAAGAAACACGGGACAAATACAAAAAAGAATTGCAAACGTTCCGACTTGTAGATAATATTTGCGATTTTCGTATAAACACATTTGTAAGGCGAATGTCTCGTGAGGAACCACACACGTTGAAACCACTAGCTATGTATAGAGGTCTGTCATTCAGTAAAATAAACACCCTGGTAAACATTCGATATCATAACAAACCATTGCATTATGGAATGAACCGATTTTATACATTTCAACGGATGAGTCCTGAGGAATGCCTGATTGTTACTGCAAATGATCTTTAATTTTACGTTTCGTTCTTCTTTTGTTTTTTTTCAACTCCTTGTGTGTTTTTGATTTAATAACGGGGTCATATTTCAGAGGCGGTCGTTTCCACGCCATGAATTCTTTCAGATGATACATGAGTTGTTTCGAAACCAATAGATCTTCGTGTATATTGTTTTTAAGATTTCGCGGGCGACTATAACTCCGTTTATAGTTTGAAAACCAAGGAATCCAAAATTTGGGTGAAAATAACAGCGGTCGTTTTAAACGGTAACTTCTCACAAGAGGCGAATCGGTTAATCTCGTTACAAAATCTTCAGCGGTAAGCGCGTGAAAGTAAGGTCTCGGGCAAATATAATAAACCCGTGAGTTCTTCATTTCTTGGTGTTCGACGTCATCGATAAAACAAATGTCTGCTTCCTTTGATAAAAGTGTACAGTTAATGAGATCGTGTACGGATTTTTTATGACTTGAACGTAAAACTTCTACTGATTTATTGTTAATTCGAAACGCGCAAATTAATTTATCAAATAATGGTTCAGTTGGTAAATTGATGAGACCTTCGTGTGTCTGAAAAGACTTTCGCACTTTAAAACATAGATATTGAGTAATTTTTTTCACCCAATCTCCACTACATTGATTGTTCGTGTATATGAAAATTTTCTGGCACTGTTTTTTCTGTTTTTTTTTGTATAAATATTCCAAAATAGTCAGTACTCCGAATCGAATGCATTCAGGGTACATATCGGCTAAATCATCAAAGCGATCGAAATCTTCAAAAAGATGTTTAATACCGCTCCACAGAATATACAAATCTCCGAATGAACCTAGTGTTTCGTCTAAATCAAAGACGATTATTTTTTCAGGTAAATAAAAGTGCTTGGTTTCAGTAATTGATACGTAAGAGTTTCCTTGAAAAACTTGGCAATTGTTGTCATCCATACACTATTCCCTTACTTTTTCTTTTGCCCCTTCTTTTTCTTTTTCTGAGTTGTCCCATCAATGGATTCTTCGTTTGAAACGGATTGTTTTAAAACAGACTTTTTATATTCACGCCAGGTAATCTTGTTTTCCTCTACTTTTTCAGTGCTGGCCGAAGTTGTTGTTGACTCTGGAATATTGGCGGCATCCTCGTGTTTGATGGCATTACTTACGAAAACCTTGTAAAACAATTTTCCCATGTGAATAGATCCCTCCTGCTGGTTAATTTTTCCCGTCTCGACTTGTTTCAACGTTCGTAGTGCTTCCAACATCAAATTAACGTCCAATTGATCTTTTAAAAGCCGGTTATAAATATCGGTATAGGCATTAAACAAAAAAGAACATTTATTCTGACATAAACTAGCAAAATCGTCAGGAGAACTCGCGCGCATAGATGCATGGCTTTTTTTCAATTCTTCCATCTTTTTCATATCTGCTGCAATCAAATCGCTGTGTTTCAGACGTCGTATTCCGTCTGTATTATCGACATAATCATGCTCTCCCGCCTTCATCAGTTTCTTGAGATCTAATCGATCACTTGGATTCATGTATGATGTAGAAAGAGTCAACTTGTTTATGTATTTTTCAACGAAATAAATATATGAACTTTACAATAAAGGATTTATAATGGATTCTGCTTTTCAATCTATTCTCGACACGTATCATATTTCCGTTGTTCATATTGGAATCATCGTCTTCATTCTTACTGGTATTGTCATATTCTTTGCATTCGAAGAAAAGATCAAGGCGTTTTTAAGAGAAAAAGTACGCAAAATATTGTTTCGTATTCAAACCGGAAGAAAAGAGAACGAAGTCAACACCACATATAAAACAGCCGAGAATAAGTGGAATCAACTTTTAACATATTTAGAACAAACGTGGTTGGCACCTTCAGACGAGAAATTACGAATGTCTTTACCTACGAATGTACATTTAGACGACTCGTACCGTATCATGTCTACCGAAGAAGAAGAAGAAGAAAGTGACGAAGATTCTGTTGAGGAAGGATTTCGTACTCGAGATGTTTAGTAGAAAAATTATATGTTGAAAGAGTATAAAAGAAAAGATGAAATTCAAATTAGCTCCCGAAGTTTTGGCGGTATTCGTGTTGTTTATTGTGGTGATATTTATTGCAAATTATGGAAGTTGTCGAAGGGAACCAGTCGCGGCCAACTCAGTAGGAACGTATTCAAGATATAGAGAACGATTTGAAACTGCTCCTGCTAAAGACGTCAAAAAAGAAACGAAAGTTGAAAAAGAAAAGAAAGTTGAAAAGAAAGAAGGATTCGTCACTCTTTCGCCTGGATTGGTTGACACGTCATCCTGGTCAACCATCGATGTTGTAGGAGGTTTGCCTTCATCCGCAGAATGCATTGGCAATTCGTTAGGATATACCAAGGGTGCTGGTGGAGTTTGTTTCGACGATCAAACGAAAAAGCTACTCTTTTCAAGGGGTGGTCAAGGGTTATAAAAAGTTAAAAACTCATTTTGATAGGTTTATCGCAGATTTCTTTATGCATTATACGCAAAGCATTTGTGCTTAGTTCTTCTCTTTTCTTCCTCGTTTTACCGACATTGACTACTGTTTCTTGTATCGTGTATTTTTTCTTAATGGTATTAAGACGCGTGACCATATCTTTTTCAATACATTCATAATGTTCGATAATGTATTCAATGACTTTATTAATAATGGCCCATTTGAAAAAATGCAATTGCCCAATCGTGGTTTCAATCTGCGTAGTCTTATCATAAGGAATTAAAATACGCTGTTGACGGCAATATGGGTCAAACATTTGTTTCGAGTAACTGTCTTCTGTAGATTTATAATTTGTCCATACGAAAAACCGTTTGGAAGAAGAGGGAATCTCGTAAACTGTAAAATGTTGTTTCGCGTAATTAGTGACGAACCAATTCACGAGTCGTATGGATAACTTTTTGGAGGAGTCTCGAATAACGAATTCTCGGTTTACAATTTTCTTGAGTATATCCAGATATTCTTGATTTTGGTAAAATTCTAAGAGATTAGCCAACAGCCATTGGTTTTGAGTGTTCATTTTATTATAAGAATTCACAAATTTTATATGATTTTTCTGCGAAAATGATATAATTATTTAGACCACAACACACTCATCTAAAATCCCTTCCTCATCTTCTTCATCTTCATTTTGATCTCGTTCTGACACTATATCCATATTATGAAAAGATTCCAAGATTTGCTCTGGATATTTCATTTCCCTTAATATTTTGATGGCACCTTCTCGTGTGGATATGCCTTTGATAATCTTGTACGTATTTTCCTCGACATGTTCAACTTCCAACACCTCCATCTGGTAATTCGATATTCTCGAAGGGAAAACCCGTTCTAGTTTCGTGCATATCGAAACATAATGTGTGGTTAAAATCAAATCCACGTTTTTGAATGAACTAATATATTTCATGAATGCAAAAGCCGTTTTCGTGGCTTCGTTCGGGTTCGTTCCCGAATACAATTCATCGAAAATACAGAAATGACGAGACTCGGGTCCATTTACAGCAATACTATCCAAGATATCTTTGCATCTACGTGATTCTGCTTGGAATAGACTATCTCTTCCTGAAGTGTCGGGGATGTTCAAATACGAATGAATATTGTGATATGGCTGTAGTTTACAAGACTTATAAAAGCCAATTCCAAACTGTTGCGTGAAAATGATATTAATGGCAGTAGATTTCAAAAGAGTTGTTTTCCCAGATGCATTCGGACCTGTAAGAATAATGTTTTTATCAAGCGTCACGTCATTTTTAACGCATTCGTTACCACTAGAAGGATAAAATTGGTCGGTTATCGACGTTGTGTCTTCAAAGTCGTCCTCCAAATAAAATGTTGCACGATTCAAGAACCCTGATTCCAAATGACGAGAGGCGCCTTCAAGTAACTGATAATATCCATCAAAGCCGAAACAAAATAAAATCGACTCTTCATATAATGTATTCGAATGAAGTTCATAAAAACATTCAAGCATATATCCTATTTCCACCGACTTTGCGAGAGAACAAGTAAATGGACAAACATTTCGTAATTTTTTCAAGATGGTAGATAGCTGCTTATGATGTTTGGCGACTAACTTACAAAACGGCTTATACGTTTCCAAATGACCATTCCATTTTAAAAAGCTTTCCATTTTCTCCACGTTGTGACTGATGTACGTTTTCCAATCACACAACTCTTCATTCATTTTTTGGGTATTGCGGTAAAACCGAATACATTGCATCGAATTGTTGTACATTTGCATCAAATATAACCCCAATAAAGACACAAGATAAATAATATTCGAAACGGAAACCTTGTCCATGGTCATGATTGCTTTTCCAATGAAATGGTTTTTGGCTATATTTTTAAGCACTTCGATATATTTGAAAAAAGATATAGGAACTCGTTGGATTTTCAAGATGATGAATGGAAATATGAGGAATAACAATGGAACAAAAAAACTCATCAGTGGGGACAAAATGTGTGCAATCGAAAGCGACTGGAGAAACGACGCGTTTGTATTGAAATGTTTCAGCATTTCCCATTCCAAATATCCATAGTGTTCGCAAAACTTGTCGTCATGTCGAACCGTTAACCAATTCGCTTTTATTCTTGCATTCGTAACGGCACATGGGGTCGGATTACGGTTTCGAACATTGTCAATTACGGTTTGGCTATCTTTAAGGAATTGAGTATTTGTAGTATATAACTTTTGACACGATGGAATGAGTTCTCTCGCAAACAGATTATCTTCTGTTTCACCATTGACATTAAATAAATGTGAATACATATTGCATGATTCAGTGGTTTTTACGAGTTCCAAATCATCCGCTACGATTGTCGATAATGTATGAACTTTTTCGGTTTGAATGGTTTCAATAGGCAATCGAAATACTTTGGTGGTAAAAGTATCCTTCTTCTTCACATCTACTTTTTGTGCCATAACCTCCTCCTCCTCACGTTTAAACTCCTCACGTTTAAACTCCTCACGTTTATCCAACATGACTAAATCTTTTTCTATCTTATCAATGCATTTTTGCATAAAGTCCATGTTGGTTTATATTTGTTGGATAGTTTAATATCATGAAAGGAACGTATCTATATTTTCCCGTCGAAACTTGCGGGCATTTCCCGGATTGCGATTTTATAGCTTGCCTCTATCTTGTGAATATGTTGCATATCGTATCTGGAGACCAAGTTGATCGCAAATCCTTTCCTACCCCACCTTCCACTTCTACCAATTCTATGCAAATAGGTATGTTCGCTTTTCGGAACATCGAAATTCACCACCACACTCACTTGCTGGATATCAATTCCTCGCGCGGTAATATCCGAAGAAACTAGAGCACGCTGTTGACCATTTCGAAACTGATTGAAAATATCGGTACGTTCTTGTTTTTCCATACCGCTATGAATACAACAAACCGAGAAACCATCTCTTGTCATACTCTGCCCTAGAGTTTCGACTCGTTTCACACTGTTACAGTAAATAATACACTTTGATACACTTATTTTCGCAAATAAATCTTTCAAGACACTATATTTCATATTGTCATCGGTAACAGCAATATAATACTGGTCGATGGCTTTAAGACTCAGATCTTCCTGTTTGACTCTTATGTGGACCGGATTTCTTAATATGTTCCTAGTTAACGCAACCATTTCATCGGGCATGGTTGCGCTAAACAATGCAACTTGTGTTTTTTCAGGGAAAAAACTTTTAAACATGTACCGGATCTGGCTTCCGAATCCTTGGGTCAGCATTTCGTCTGCTTCATCCAATATCAGCAACTTTAATTGTTCAGTATCAATATATCGTTTCGAAATCATATCACATACTCGACCAACACACCCGACAATAAGATGCGGAACATTTGTTTCCATGGATAAAACGTCATCTCTTACAGATGTCCCACCAATGATGGTTTTCACGACGAGACCTTTCATCACAGACCCGATACTCTGTACGACCAGAGTTATTTGTCTCGCAAGTTCATGAGTGGGAACGAGTATTAGAACTTGCGTCTGCTGAACGGCAACATCGATTATTTGCAATGCTCCGATAGTGAATGAACCGGTTTTTCCACTTCCCGATTGCGCTTGGGCGAGAAGATCCCTACCTTTCGAAAGAGGTATAATGGCTTTCTTTTGGATTTCACTGGGTGTTTCAAATCCATTTGAGTAGATGCCTCTTAAGAGATCATCTTTTAAATTCATGTCGTCCCAAGATTTGACCTGGGGTTCTGGTTCTTCGTCACAAATATTGTCCTTGTCCATTATGTTTTTTTCTGCATTAAAGTTTATATAGTTTCTTAAGTTATATAAAAAGAAACCTTTTGTTCATTAAAGTAACAACATGGTCATTCAGCATTACAGTTTGGAACAAATTCAACAATATGAATCTAGTGGTGGCCAATTTCAACTTCCACTTGAAATACGAGCATTAATAGACTCGGTCAATAAACAAATTGTTCCGATAGTATTGGATAAGAACGAATCGCACAACAAAAAGGTTGGACATGTGACTACTCAAACTATAAATAAAAAGGGACCAAAGAAGGTTTCATCTGTACAAGAAGAAACTCAAAAAGATCAATCGTGGGAGCGAATACGTGAATTCAAAGCTACTCCAATCGGTACTGCTCAAACTGGACCAGAGAAACTCATCCAGGACGTACGTTCAGCATTAAACAAGATGAGTTCTAAAAATTATGAAGTTCAGAAAGATCTCATCCTTACTTTATTGAAGAACAACTTGAATGATATTAACGCCGATGTATCTAAAACCATCTTTGACATTGCAAGTACGAATCGTTTTTATGCTGAGATTTATGCGAAGTTGTATAAAGAACTCGTTGCACAGTTTCCAATCTTCAACGACTTGCTGAACAATTTCATTGTGGTGTTTGTGAATAACGTTCGTGAAATCGAACACGTTGATGCTGATAAGGATTATGAAATGTTTTGTGCATACAATAAACGGAATGATATGCGTAAAGCGATGACTGTCTTTTTGGTTTACCTCATGAAAGAAGAGGTGCTGTCAAAGTTGAGAATCATCAACATCATTCTAGCATTCCAGGAACTCACTTGCAAGTATTTGGATGAACCTAATCGAGTTAACGAAGTGGATGAAATAACAGAAGTACTCTTCTTGTTCTTACAGGAAGGAAAAGATAGATTCCAAGATATCCAAACGGAATGGATTTGGAAATTCAAAGTGGTGCCTTTCGTCCAGCAGGTGGCGAAATATAAAAAGAATAACAAACCAAGTATAAGCAGTAGAACGATATTCAAATATATGGATATGATAGAGTTGTTGAATCTTTGAGGGGAATGAGATTTTGAGGGGAATGAGGTTTTGAGGGGAATGAGACATATCACTATTTCATTTAGTAAAATTCCCCTCGATGCTTGATTATCAGTCGAGGGGGATTTTATTAAAGTTATAAGACCTTGTATCTTTTCCCCTCGAAATATTTCTTTAAAAAATTGATTTACAGAAATATATTAAAGAAAGATGAAACAATTGAATTATCAACAACAATGATAACCGAACCGTTGTTGCTCAGGCAACAAAACAACTTTAAAGTTATACGAGCACCTGGAAGTGATATTACCAAAAGGTCTCCGTATCGTGAACAAGTGTGGATTGAATGGGAAAATCAAAATCCTGAATTAACCACGAATATCATTTATCCCATTTTGAAAAGATTCATCAGCGGAGAAAACATACTGAATGGAAGGATCATAAGTGAGGACATAGATACCGATTTACCATACTATACCAATTCAGTCGAATGAAACAACCCTCATTCTTGTTGGGTTAAACAACGACGACCAAAAATACCTTATGTTGGCATGTAAACATATGGGATTACAGTGTGTTCCTCCTTCACCTCCGAAAAAGTGTTGTTGTTGTTGTTCTTAATGGATTTTTATTGTATCATAACATTATACGATGGCGTTGGTCATTTTAGTGTGTATTCTATTTTTTATTGTGTGTATTTGGGAGTTTTTGCCTTCATGGCAAATGGCTGGGCAAATGATGATGGAAAGTTTCGTAGCAAATAATCCAGTCGATGTAAAAGGAGGATTTGCTATCGGGATGAAAGATGAACAGCTGACTTTATCTAGGAAGCCTAAATTTTCGTTTTCAATGTTGAAACAGTCATTGGAAGCATTAAGTCCTGACAACATGAGTATTGTGTTTGAAGTGACTCTGAATGAAGAATTCATTCCTGAACAAGATTTGATTAGCTTTGAAACATTGACACATAAGCATCGTGTTTCCTTGATGAAGAATGGACCGGAAAGGAAAATAAAAGTCGTGACTGAGCCATTTCCGCCAGAAACAAACTGTACGACTAACCACTGCGAGTCTATTCGGTTGTATGAATTTAATTTATATGTAGATAAATCGAAAAAGGAATTGGAACAACAAGTGAAAAAGGTAGAGGAACCATTCCTCGTCAAGAAAAAGTTTGAACCCATCACGGTACAGTATGCCCTCGTTTATGAAAAAGAACACACAATACTTTGGGAAAATGGAGTAGAATTACCTAATGTTTTCTCTCAGGTCAACCAAGTTGATCCCATTTCAAAGGTAATTGATTTTGGGAAAGAAGATGTACTCGTGTTTGTTGGGAGTAGTGACGTTGAAGAAGATGGGGGATATTTAGTAAGAAACCTCGTTCTCTATAATCGTCTCTTAACGGAGGTCGAACTGAATGCGCTTGCTATGAAACCCCGAGGAAAGAAATAACGCAGTAAAAGACTCAATAGTACCTGGGGGTTTTCACCCTTAGTACGTAATAAAAATATGATGCCCACCTTGAAACTTAACGAATGGAACCATATAATCTTCATAGCCCAGTTAGAACTGATGTTAACAAACAACAAATCATAACTGAGGACCAAATTTCTCTAATAGTTATGAAGCATGTTCAAAAGGAATCACAAGGTCCATTTGGGTACAGTAATCTCAAAGATAAATGCTCAGAAATCTGCTTCAACAGCAGTAAAGAACTTCGTTGTTGTTACCAGTTACCCAGAATTAAAAGTCATCCACCTTGAAGGAAACTGGATAGGTCCATGTCAGCGTGAGAGCCAAAATACAGATCACGAATGGCTTAAAGTTGTCTTTCCAGATGAAACTGCGTTACTCTTCGACCCTTCATATGTACAGTATTTGGACGAAGATTGGTCATGGGATGGATGTAAGCAAGCAATCAAATATTGTCAGTTAATTAAATCCCATGACCCCTTGTTTACGGATGCATTTCGTAGTCGATGCTCAGAATATCCATACTAATTTATAAAATTCCAGTGTTTAGCAGTAAATTGAAGTATTTCCGGTTTATTATTGCGTCGAGCTATGAACACTGCATACGGATCCCATGGACAACCTTCATTCAAAACGAACTTGAGAATATCGAGATTTCCGCCAATCGTAGCAGCAACAGTCATTTTATCTTTATCCCACATGCATCCTTCTTGTCTTAGCCATTTAACCATATGAAGTGTTCCGTTTCTAGCAGCACAGTAAATTGTGTCTTCGTTCCATGGCGAACCGTTGTTCCGACACCACGATATAAAGTCAGCATGTTTCGAAGGCTTACCGTACCAAAATATTTGGATGAGTTGTTGTGCCTCCTCATCGTTCAAGAGTAACTTATGATGCAAGACCATTTGTAAGCTTTCGCTTTTGCGGTGGAAAATGGAATACATGACAAGTTCATTTAGTAGATGCTTTTCAGACGGTTGAGATAAGATATAATGAATTCGAACAGAAAGGGCCGTAGCAAGGCTAAATATCTCATGGGCATTTGTCAAGTACGATGTTATATAACGTATAACATCGATAGGTAGCACACTAATCATATGTTGAATTAAAATAGCGAATGTCTTTAAACGTTTAGTAGTCTTAATCATATTTTTATGGCTTCAGCATAGAAATCATCAATCGAAACACAAGACTTTAAAAATTCGTTTTCATGGTGAGAGGCCCGTTGTTCTTCCTTGGGATACTTTATAAAATACCCGAGTTTTTCTGAAAACCTACCGGCTTCCCATCTCGTTGCACCGTTTATGTTTCTAATGCAGTATGATATGTATGGATACCTTTGAACCAGAGAAAACACATCATTTTCTTCAAGATGCATTTTAAGAATTTGTTCCATATTCCAGTTTTTCTTCGATTCAATGTTTTTATAGTATTTATTCGATTTTTTATAAAAACTTTCTAGAATGTTGACGTAAGGTTCAAAATTTTGACGGGAAAGTACAGCTGTCCTGTCACAAATACCGAAATAATCTTCTCCGTCTGGTATCCATATGTATTTGGGGTCGAGATGTTTCATTTTGGGGAAGGGCAGTTTATACAAGTAATCACTTCTTGAAATGATGAACCGGTCGTATTTTTCGAGTATACGGAATTTTTTCATGTTACGATGTAAAAACCACAAAAAAAATGTATGAATATAAGTTGAAATTAAAAAATTTGTAAAGCTGTCGGGGTTGCTTGTTTCAGTGAAAACGCGATCCTTAAGCATTAAAAAGTATAAGTAGTGTTTTTGATCTGAAGCCACTTCCGTATTTTTGTATGAATATTCAACCGATTTCGCGAAATTTTTATCATCCTCTTCATTGTAAAGAAACCGATGCTTTGCTAACGTATAATACGGGTTATTGTAATCATAGTCGTTTTTGACTCCTATACATACGCACAAATCTGCAGATAATTCATCAATGACATTCTTTTTAAAGTTGTCGAATGTGAGTTCATGACATCGAGTTTCCGATAATATAATAACCAGTGTTTTCTGATGATTCATTTATATTAGCCACGAGTCATATACTTATATTGTTATTCAGGACACAGACAAAAGTATGATATTTGAATAAGACCATAAGTATTTGAGACCCAAAATTCCTGTTCTCCTTCTGCAGTTATTCGAACTTCGGTCAGAACTCCGTAGGGGTATCCTGACATTCCGTACACGGTTTTACCAATATGATCTTTCGCAGTCAAGTCATCATTCTTAATTAGTTTTGTTACAAGAACAGCATCTGGTGTCATTTTTTATACACTATGGAATTTCTTTTATATTCATTATTCGTCAATATCATCTACTCTCTCCTTCGACGCACACGCGAACTGCTGGGTGGCTTCTGCGAACTGAAGGGCCGTCTTGGCGGAGTGTTCCGATGCTGCTTGACGTGCTTTGTGTGCTTCCGAAATGGTATCTAGCATATCGTTGAACTGCTTTGTCATATCGAGGAGTTTTTCCGATGCCTCTCGTAGTTTCTCCGTGAGATCATCGATGTTGTCGCGGTAATGCTGTTCGACTGCGATTGTGAGTTGTTTGTGGGCAGTTACAAGGGCTTTCGATGCTAAATTGACATCATTGCCCTTGTCTTTGAGTGCTTCTTCCGCATGGGTGATGTCGACCTCTGCCTTTCTTAGAGCATCGGATGCTTCGGTGTCTTTGCGTTTACAAGTCTCGGCTGTCGCGAACGCCCTTTGCACTTTCTGTTTCGCGTTCTCAAAATTATCTTCTTCGGCTCGAGACCTTTTATTTGCTGATAGTTGTTCTTTGTCTTTGCTTCTTAGAGGTCTTTCTGTTTGGGGATCAGAAGAAGAGGTCCCGGTAAGGTTAGTCTTAGGAGGTCGGCCTTTTCTGGCCTGCTGCTGAGGAGCCTGCTGAGGAGCAGTTGCATCGCTTGAGGGAGTCGACATTACAATTTTTTCGAGTTTATAAAAATGTGTATCGGGAGTTCGCTCTAGAGTCAGAAACGAGAATTTAAGCTGCAAGATGAACTAGCCCGGAAGAAGAAATAGGCTTATAATTAAGTAAATTTATTCTATTCAAAATCGCTTTGGGTAGAATAACTAAACCAGGAAACATGCGGGAACATAACAGAAAGCATCAACTTATTTTCGCGCAGCGCACGACTCATGGCCTGATCCATGCAAACCTTTCTGACACTGGTGCACGTATTCGCAAAGGCAACCAATCCCTCACAAGTGACATCGGCACAACCTACGATCCTTAAAACTCTGAGATTTGAGCAGTGTTTTCCGATCTTCTCGAGGGTAGAGTCCGTTATTTTTGTCAGCGAAAGGTTGAGAAACAGTAGGCGCGGGCACGACTGGGCCACTCTAATGATGGCTGCATCCGACACAGCATTACATCCTCGAACATCCAAATGTACGAGGTCACGACAGTAAGTTGCTACGCTCTGCACCACCTCGTCTGTGAGTCTATTTTCAAATTGGCTGAGATTTAACTTTCGCAGCTTCGGACACGACTGGACGATCTCTACTATATCCCTCGATGATTCGTTTCCTTTGGCAGCAAATGCCACTAGCCCCGTGCAGCGCTTGATGTGCGCAGCCGAACTCTCGGTTAGACCACTATATCGAAGGTCGATGCACGTCAACGAATTGTAACTCTTCTCAAGAATGGCTGCAAGATCGGCGTCTTTGATATAGGAATCGCCAAACATGTCAATCGTTTCGAGTTTGTCGAGGTGGCCTTCGTTCAAAAGATCTGTAATAGCGACATAAAATGATTGGATCCATTTAGAATCCACTGACTTGGAGAAATAATTCAAGTACACACGAAGAGTAGCCAAGTGGATGCCTCTCTTCAGAATCCAGTTCAGCGTTGGTAATTCCAGATGTTGGTGCGTTGATGTACAAAGATTAATCCCAACCAAGACGTCGATTTCCTCCCTGTTGAAACGCAGGACCTTGGTCGAAACCAGTCGCAGAAAGGGTGGTCGCCATATCTTCGAACACACCGCCGAGTCCAGTCGACACACATCCTTAAGACGTAGCCAGATGGTATAGATGTCTGCGAGTAGGTCATCTGGGATGGCGAACAGCGCGCCGGGTGGGAGTTTCGGACGAGAAGGATCGAGCCAGTTGGACATGTTAATGGCCACGAAATTGTTTTCAGATGCTAAAAGCTCTGCTAACATGTACTCTTGACGAACATATTCCTTTTTGCTGCCTACGATCAGCCTTTTTGTCGGAACTTTTTCTGTGCTTGCGTGAAAAGTTTGTTTGTGATAAAAAGTCTCAATCAGAAGAAATTTTATAAAAAATGCGTTAAGGGTTCGGCAGTTTCATTTTTACCAGCTCATCAATTCTTATTTTTTTCTGTTTTCTTGATGATGAAGCGATGTGGAATTTGCAACGAAGCGTTCTCTTCGGACGAAATCCGAAGTCACATGGGAGAACATTTGAAAGTCGCCTGCTCGACAAACAACGTCGAACTTATGAAGCGCAGTATCCAAGATATTAATTACACCGACCGTCATGGTGTGTCTGCCGCATACGTCGCCGCAGAGTCAGGTCATTGTGATATTCTTCATAATCTGGGGGATCTCGGTGCGAGTCTTGAAATTGCTAACCAAAACGGCTGGAGTCCGATCCATGTGGCTTCGCAGCAAGGTCATTCTCTAGTAATCAAATCACTAGCAAAAAGAAATGTGAGTCTCAATTTGAGATCCGCGAATAGGAGCGGTAGCTCCCCCATCATCCTCGCTTGTACAAACGGGCATTTGAGTACGCTCATAGTCCTACTTGACTTGGGGGCGAATCTCGATTCGAAGAATAGTTTGGGGCAGGGACCTGTACATATCTGCTGTATGTACGGTTATGACAAATGCCTCATGCTTCTTCTCGCTCGAGGAGCGGAATACACAGCATCCGACACGAATGGCTTCACACCGATAGAATTTGCGGTAATGTTTGGGCATGACGACTGTATTAGAGTACTAATGGAACGAGGTATACAAAATCCGGGTCTAGAGCAGCTCCCACCAGTTTTGCCTGCGCAGAAGGTAAGTTATCTTAAATGAAAGTCTTTGAACTTTGCATAACAGGATATTCTTACAGCAACAGAACAGAGAAATCATCAAAGCGGGAAGAGCACGACGGCGGGCGGTCCGTTTTTGCAATGTTCCGGGTTGCTGTAGGAAGGATCTCAGGGCGTGCAGTTCTTGTGGAATCACTTTTTATTGCTCGAGAGAGCACCAGGCCGATGATTATGCCAAGCACAAAGTTATCTGTATACAATTCACCTGATAGAGTTTCCTTTCCTTGCTCGTGTTTAGAATTCCCCCTCACCGCATTTTTTTTAAAACATGAAGTACAGCTGTAAATTTTTTGCAGTAAGATATATGCTTAAAGATAATATTCTTGAAGATGGTATGTCAATCATGTCATTCAATATCGGAAAACTAATCGTCATCAATGACGAGAGAACAGATGTTAGTACACTCAAAAAACATAGAGGACCTTATTTACAAGCACACGCATCTGTGTTAAGTAACATTGATACTCTTTCTGCTGATGTGTCGAGAGTGTTCAGTCTTTCCTTCGCAAGTATTCTGTTTGGGCGAAACAAAGATTCAGAAGAATGGGATACACCAAACTCTACTATTTTTGCAACCCTTCTTTCCATGTTCTCTCTCTTCGATCAATGTGCTGTACTCTTGTGCAACAAATTGGGCGAGATGATAAGTCCTGAAGAAGCAGTATTCTTTGGAGTAAAAGCAAATCAAACAGTTATAGAACTTGCTAATCGCACTCGACCGGAACACGTAGGCTTGCTCTTATCTGCATTTGGCTACGGTGGTGCGGATATGGAAGAAGAAAGATGGCGCAGTCTTTTGACATTACTACGTGGAAGAATTATCCATCGACAAGGAGTTTTTTTCAAAAGTGATCTGGAGAAAATATCGCATTTCATCATCGAAAAAGGATTCAAAACAACAGAAAGAGATATCTATTTGTCTAATAACGGAAATAGACACATTCACGCTTTTGATTTTATGTGTTTCTTAGTATTTGCTTCAGAAAAACTCACCTCTCTGGTCAGACTTATTCAATGCTACTAGAAGCATGGATAGATATCGCTTAAAAAGCTTCGTATTTCGTGTTGTTGGACTTGCAACGAGGCATTAAATTGCCATCCTCTTCTCCGCGATCTACTCGAGGGTTGTACTACATACTTAGCGCACACCTCTCGTGCGCCGCCCTTAACCAGGCTGAAAAAAGCACAATACAGTTTCCTTTCCTATTTACTTTTAAACAAAATTGCTACATTCTTATCCTACATTCTTTGTACATTCGATTCCTCAATCCTTCGCTGCTGCTGCTGCCTTTTTCGACTCAGTGGAGAACAACTGGACCGCTTCTGAATACCGACGGGACGTCGCAGAGGAGTGTTCTGACGCTTCGTGAAGTGCCTCGCGTGCACCAGAAAGGGTATTCTGCATATCGTTGAACCGCGTTGTCGCCGAGTAGAGGATTTCTGTCTTATCACGTAGTTCCGTTTGAAATTTGGTCACTCTCAACGTAATCTCGTCTCCTCTTATCGCCTTGCCGTGGCTTCGTCGGTGCTCTGCGAGATCAGATTCCGCGGTTTCGACATTTCCTCGTGCAGCGCTAACTTCTTCAGACGCTACGTCAAGTTGCTCTTGGAGGTCGTCGGCTTGATTCTTTAGTTCGTCGACTCTGGTCTCTGCCGTTATTAGAGCTGCTAAGGCTTCACTGTCTTCACGTTTACGCGTGTCGATTAAAGTTTGCATTTCTTGCTCTTGCTCTTGGTCTGGCTCTTGCTCTTGCTCTGGCTCTTGCTCTTGCTCTGGCTCTGGATCTTGAACTAGAACTGGATTTGGATCTAGAACTAGATCTGGATTTGGATCTTGCTCTTGGTCTTGCTCTAAGTCATTTCTCTGTTTCTTGCTCTGTTTCTTGCTCTGGGTGCTCTGGGTGCTCTGTTTCTTGCTCTGGGTGCTCTGGGTGCTCTGGGTGCTCTGGGTGCTCTGGGATCTGGTTGTTCTGGACCCTTCCTCCCGTTTCTCTGAGGGTTTCACGACTTTAGTCCCTTTTGGTCGGCCTCTCTTACCACCCGACATAGAACTAATGTCGCTTTCGGGAGAAAACATGAAAATGAAAATTTATAAAAATGTAATCCGGGTATTTCTGGATTGCAGAAGCGAAGTTTGGATTGCAGAAGCGAAGTTTGGATTGCAGAAGCGAAAACAAAACTTTATAACGTCTGGTTGGCTTATTTACAATATTTAACATAATATCAGTGCTCATATATACCCTAACCCTACACAAAAGAGCAAGAACCACGATTACGCGCACAGCTCCTCGCACACGCTCTCGTGCGCCGCCCTGTGCCTCCGCATGTGCTTCTTGCCGTAGCAGTACGCCGCCACGCCGCACTCAGAGCACGTTATAACTGCTCGCTCCTCGCACCCCGGGTAGTCGCAGGTCCGAGTCAGCTCGACGCAGAAGCTCTCGTGCTCGAGCATGTGCAAAATGGCGTGGCTCTTGTCGCAGTACAACGCGACCCTGCACCCTGGGCATTTGTGTAAGGTCAAAGCCTTGACCTCGCACGCCGGGTACTCGCACTGTCTGACTAGTCTCTGTAGAACCTTCGCTGCTTTGATTATTACAGGCACTTGTTCCTGGGTAAACAGGAGCTTAAATATAAATTAGAACGACGGAGATAATCATACCTTCTCAAGTTCTGTCATGATACGAAGGTCTCTTTTGTTCATGCCGGTGGCTCCGGTCACGATGAGCAGTTCGATGCACTCACGATGTTTGTACATTCTAGCATAGTCCAACGGAGTATGGCCACTTATATCCTTCATGCTGATATCGGCTTTTCTAGCAATTAGCAGTTGAATGATTTTCACCTGACCAGTTTGGCACGCTGAATGGACAGCCGTAAGGCCATATATATTCGCCAGGTTCGGATCTGCTCCCTTGGAAAGGCAAATCGCAAGGCACTTCACGTGGCCGCTCATGCTGCATATCATGGCTGGAGTGTCTCCATGTTCATCAGACACAGGCACATTCACATCAACTCCATTATCAACCAAGAGGGTCAAGCATGCGTGTCTGCCGTGTAGACAAGCAATGTGGATGGGTGCATGTCCACTGTTCTTCGCTTTTCTAATGTCGGCACCGTGTAAAATAAGACGATGGAGACAAATATCATGTCCTTCTTGAGCTGAAATACACGCGGCAGTAGCTCCATGTTTAGATTCAGCCCAGTTGACGTCGAGTGCGGGTTTTTGACGCAGAGCCTTGTCAAGTTCATTGTGTTTGCCCTGACCACATGCGGTGTATATATCCGCTTCGTTATATCGCTTTGTCAGAGCGGCCATGAGAGACCCCATGTCTACCAAGCCTTTGACACTGCCAAGCGCTGCCTCCTTCGCCTCCTTGTCCTTGTCCTTCTCCTTCTCTCGCTCTTTCTTCTCCTTCTTGATCCTCGCGCAGTCGGGTCTATGCAGAACCCAGTGAGCCTTTTGACACTGGGTGTTGCAATACGCCACGGTCCCGCAACCCGCGCACGTATTACACGATGGCGCGCCTTTCTTCTTGCACATGGCGCATGACATGACTTGTTCTTGATGATGATTCGAGATCGAGATCGGGTTTGACGTTTTGACCCACATTTTTATGTGTGTGGTTCGGCACATCGACCGAGTGACATGAAATAAAAAATTCCCCATGAAAAATGACCGACTGGCTAGATCCTTCTCGTCCGAAACTCCCACCCGGTTCTTTGCTGGCCATTGCCGACGACCTCCTCGCAGACATTTACACTATCTGGCTACATTTGGATGATGTTTGTCGTCTGGACTCGGCGGTTTGCATGAACTGGTTGCGCCATCACTTCCTGCGGCTGGTGTCAACCAAGGTCCTGCGGTTCCTCAGGGAGGAAATAGAGGTCGTGGATGGTGAAAATATCTGTACAACAAATCACAGAGCTCTGGGATTGCCGGAGCTTAATTGGATTTCGAAGCGAGGAATACACTTGGCATCTCTTCGTATGTCTTCTTTAGGTCAGGTAGACGGTGATTATGGCGACAAAGTTTGTGATGTGGTTTCTACACTAGTCTACAAAGACCACCTCAACGACCTTGAAATGATCGATATCAAAGGTTGTTCATTTATGGACGCCGATGATATCGCATCTATCATAACAAAGAACTTCAAGACCATCAAAATCATCGACATTCGAGCACGAAGACCTCGAGACAATGACGGAATTCCAAGTGGTTCGATGTGGCGACACATTAAACGTTGTTCAGAACTTGCTGCGTTCGCACCAGAAGGAACCGAATCTCTGGAGGATTTATCAACTATTTTCAAAATGTGCCAGAAACTGCGAAAGTTGAATCTCACGCGTTTTGACAACAGACTTGACAATGATGATGTCAACTCTGTGGCTGAAAACTGTGGTCTCCTCGAGAGTTTCAATATAGAGGATTGCACTTCAGTGTCGGATGATGCAATCACGCTGCTTGCAAGGTCTTGTCGATTTTTGAGTTGGGTGAACCTTTCGGCTACCGACATTACCGACGTGGCCGTGATTTCCCTTTGCGATCATTGCCCCAATATCCGAGCATTATATATGGGTCGATGTATTTTGACCGACATTTCAGTTATGGCAGTTGCAGCCAAGCTGCGAGGACTCATCGAGGTCGGCCTTGAGATCAAGGCGATCACAAACTCATCTGTAGTGACCTTGGCGAAATCCTGTCCTGATCTCAGAGTCGTCCTTCTCGACTACTGCGATGGAGTCGATGACGATACGCTTATGGTGGTCGGGGGTACTGTAGTAAACTCCGAGAGTTGTCTGTTGTCGGATGTGCTAGTGTTACGACTATAGGGTTGAAAGCTATAAAATCACTATGCCGTCACCTGGGATCTGTAGATATAGACAAACGCCTTGTTCCTATGATGAAGTTGGAGTATTCGGATGTTTCTTGGAACGGCTTTAATTAAAAACTTTTAATGAAGATCGTCATTAGGATACTAAAAAAAACATAGAGGACCTTCTTGCATCTGTGTTAAGTTACATTGAAACTCTTTCTTTTGGAAGTTAATCCTGTTACTTCCAGTTAATCCTGTTACTTCCAGTTAATCCTGTTAATCCTGTTACTTCCAGTTAATCCTGTTACTTATTACCTGGAACGATTTCGTGAGGTTGCAACAACACACAGACCCTTCATCAAGCAATCATGGATTGACAAAGAAAGGAAACTCTTAAGTAATCATTACATTACAAAGTCTTTGCTAGAAAGTCCTCTGTTTCATCATGTATGAAGGCATTCAAGGCATCCGTGGTCAAGGCATCCGTGGTCAAGGCATCCGTGGTCAAGGCATCCGTGGTAAAGGCATCTTTTACGAAGGCATTCAAGGCGTCCTCTTCGCATATGCGCTTGCATCGTCTGATCTGCGACGCGACCCAGTCTTCGACGACTTTCTCTGCAACACTTCCACTGATGGTCAATATGCTCATTATCTGTTTCACGTCAGGTAGAGTCTCCGACTCTTCAAGGAGAGCCTCGGATTCTTTCCGAAGTGTCTCGGCCTCTGTCAAGAGGTTCTGAGCTTCTTCTCGAAGAGCCTCTGAATTTTTCCTAAGCGTGTCTGACTTCTTCTTTAGTTCAAGTGCTTGTTTCTGTTTCATGTTGAAGAACTCGGTCATTCTTAAGGAAACCTCAAAGCGCGCGACGAAAACGTTTCTTAATCCCGAAGCTTTCAGTATGTCGTCTGATAACTGTTGAATTCTAATCAGAGACAGCAGAACGATCACGACAACAAGCAAAAGAAACAAAGTCGACATGATTTTTATTTGACTAGAAACTTTTGAAATTGTGTTGACGAAATGTAAGGAAATCTTTGGCGGTTTTTTTATTCTTAAGCTAGTATGTCTGGTAGCGTTTCGAGCGAGTCGATTCTACCAACTCCTGACTCATTAGATGACAGCTTCAGATCGGTCGAAGATGAAGAAAGTGTCGAAGAGCAAACTGAGGTAGAGCTAAGTTTCGCCTTCCTTACCGAAACCAAGGGCTTTACCGAAGGCTTAACAGAAGGCTTAACCGAAGGCTTAACCGAAGGCTTTACCAAGGGCTTTACCGAAGGCTTTACCGAAGGCTTTACCGAAGGCATGACCAAAGGCTTTACTGAAGGCTTTACCGAAGGCTTTACCGAAGGCATGACCAAAGGCTTTACCGAAGGCGAAGGCGTGACCAAAGGAGCAATGCCGGCCAAAGGAGAAATAGTGACCGAATGGAATGAAGGAAAAGTTACCAAGGAAAGAACCAAGACACCAAGAAGAGTTCAAGAATCAAGAAAGAGGAAAGAATCTTTCGATTTTACGAGACTTAGAAATAAAAGAAATTTAAGATGATTGCCTCTTTTTTTAAGATTTATAAAAAGCAAACAATGTTTCGTTTATTCTTTCTTATCTACATCATCGTCGCTAGAAGGAGCATATTAAAAAGTGATTGAAGGGATGTCTGCCTTTAGAGAAGCCGGCTTCTGTTTAGGTGGACGCCCTCGTCCTCTCTTCTTGGCAGGCTCTTCTGGGACGTTTTCTGGTAGCATCTTCTGCTGCTCATTGAACATCTTAGCCTGCTCTCCGAGAGTATTAATTTCTTCGACATTCAGTTCATGCTCGAGACTCCTCATTTTCTCGTTCAACGCCATTTTCTCGGTCAACGCTTTAACGAGAGTGCCGTAATTTCTTATAGAGTCAGCTACGCTCTGTTGGATGCATTTCAACTCTGCACGAAAACTTCCGAACTCGCGATTATTTGTTTCATTGTTAGCTAAGCTCTGTTCGAGGCATTTCAACTTTGCGTTAGAGTGCTTAGCATTGTCAATCTCTTCATTCTTTCTGACAGGAATTTGACTTCCGAACTTGCTTGTGCTACGAAGATCCATCCTTCGCCAGTTTATGAGGAGTTTTGGATAAAAAGCATCTACTATCGACCGTTTCGTGTAGAAAACTACGATCTTTTTATCTTTTTCTCTCTCTCTGTGTGGCGGCGTCTTTTTCAAAATATACACGTACAACAAAGCTTACTTATCATTCTTATTCGAGACAGGAGGCTACTTTTGCTCGAACGCAGATTTTACGGCCGTTTCGTGCCGTCTAAGTTCTTATTCTTTTTCATTCATTTCGAATCAACTTCTTCATGGAACAACTGAACCAGAACCTAATAATTGCAGAATGCTTGAACAAAGCAAATCAAGATGCTTTAAAGAGTGTTTTAAAAGCCGAAACAAACAAAAATCTGCAGCAAAAACTATATGAAAACGCAGCTAATGAAAAGAGGATAGCAGTAGCTGAAGCAAAACAACGAACTGACACTGCGACAAAGTCGAAGGTAGATGCGCGAAATAAGGAAGAAATCTCTCGTATAGCTTATGCAAAATTGTATGATGCAAAAGCGAAAGCAGAGAAAGCTCTTCAACAACTAGAGAGTATACATGCATCTGTAAATAAAGAAGTTTCACATTTCGCGGAGATTGGAGAAGAAGCGGAAGGAGCGGCCGTTTCGGCCAAAACAGCGGCCGATTTGGCTAAAACAGCGGCCCAGTGTGCTGCGGAGTCGGACCTTCGAGTGTTAACAACCACGGCTGCAACCGATACAGCCATGAACAACTTACTGCAGATGCAATTCGAACTTGAGCTTGCGATGGACACTGGATTTGCGTTAAATGAAAAAATATCCTCCATTGTTGGTATATTGCGTGGTGGTAAGATATTTCATCTTATCGTTGGATTATTGTTTTCTTACAGTCTTCTCTCCCTCCTTAGGAGAGTCTGTTATGGAGGATTACCCGATTGAAGGCGAGTTACTTTCATCTGCCTTGTTCGAAAACGCGAACCTCATGGACCACCATGATGATTCGATTGTCACTACTCCACTGAAGCGCCCGAGGCAACGAGCCTAAAGATGTTATAAGATGTAGAGGCCCTTACTGCAATCTCTTAAAATTTTTAAATTTTTTATTTTCGACTGTTTTAGATGTTCGCACTTTGTGTAGAAGAAAAGAGTTTAAGCCGGAGGTTATGGTTAGAGTTAGGAAATGCTCTGCAACCCCTTTTAACAATCTCCTCTTCTCCAACATTCTCATCCAACAATCTCCTCTTCTCCAACAATATCCTCCAACATTCTCATCCAACAATCTCCTCTTCTCCAACATTCTCCTCTTCTCCAACATTCTCCTCTTCTCCAACATTCTCCTCTTCTCCAATATTCTCCTCTTCTCCAATATTCTCCTCTTCTCCAACATTCTCCTCTTCTCCAACATTCTCCTCTTCTCCAACATTCTTCTTATACATCCTCTCTCCAAGCGAAAGATTTTTTGGCTGGGAATGTCTTAAGAACGAATGTAAACCAAGGCAAGTGAGGTGAATGTACTTTCATTTCAAGAAGTCGACCCTACATCATCAGACTTTAATATCGAGAATAATTTTCCCTTAAATTTTCTTTTTATTATTCTGCTCACAGAGGTTTTGCATCTATGGCGGATTTTAAGGATCTTGCGGACTACGCACAAACGTTGGCTGACACTCGCGATCAAAGCATTGTGGCTGAGAATGCAGAAAAGAATATTTTGGACAATTGTCTACGTATCGAGTCCGCTAAGTCCAAGGAATTATCGATTGAGGAAAAGAAATCGGCCGAGCTGGGGATAAAGATTGAGGAGTTGACTATAGCGAAAAAATCAGCAGACGCGAACGTCGAGAATATGAAAGCGTCACTAGATGTCATGGCCAAGGGCACTGCTGCCGCAGAAATCAATTTTGGTCTGGCCCGTTCTGCCACCAGGACAGCTGAAGATAACATCAGTAAATTGCTGATAATCTTATCACCACGTAAGACATTTTCGTTGTTTTTTAATTGAGCTTACAAGTTTTGTTCTTTTCAGCGGACTACGACTGGAATTTGGCCGAAGCACCCGACGACACCGACTCGTCCGACGGCACCAGCGACGGAATTGCCTCGATGTCTAAAGACTTATCATCGCTCAACCACAAGAAGAGACAAAAAACAGTTTAATTTTACTCTTCTCTCAAAAGCTGTTTGTTTTGTTAATTATTTTTGGCGGGTTATTTATTTTAAATCTATTTAAAAAACTCTGAACTCATGAGCTTCATGAAGGTAGCGTCGCTGATGTGGAGAGTGCCATCAACATCTATGTACATTAGCTCTTGAAAATCGACGACGAGTGCTTCTATGCTTGTAGCATTTTCTATTGTTTTCGTAGATATATGAAAAATCTTAGGCGCAGTCGTCTCTTGGGTTAAAACCCAAGCCCTCCACAAAGACAGCTCTATAATGCGGAATGTATGAATGAGGAATATATTCACCGAACGAAACGTCTCTTTGGAATTATATCTGTTCACATACTTGAGCAACGGGCACGACTTGATCACTGTCCTGATGGCTGCATCCGACACTGCAGTACAACCTCCTACATCCAAATGCTCGAGGAGACGACAGCTAGCTACCACGGTTAGGTCCAAAAGACGCCCACCAAATCGTCTGAGATTCAATTTGCGAATCTTGCGACACGACTGGACTATCTCCACTATATCCGCAACTGATTCGTTTCCTTGGGCAGCAAATGCCTCCAGCCTCGTGCAGCGCAAGGCCATCCGCACCATGTTTTTTTGTTTACATCCTAGGTCGATACTTAAAAGAGAGCCGTAGCTCTTGTACAGAACTATTGCGATTATTTCGTTATCCAAACAACAGCCATTTATATTCTCCAGCTTGTCGAGGCGGCCTTCGTCGGCGAGCGATTTGATTACACCGATGGCACTATGCGTAGTTGCCAGATTGAGCGATGCCAAATGGATGCCTCGCTTGAGAATCCATTCCAGCGCTGGTAATAACAGAGCTTTGTGCTTTCTTGAACATAAATTTGTACTATCCAAGACGTCGATTTCCTCTCTGAGAAATCGCAGGACCTTGGTCGACACCAGCCGCAGAAAGGGTGGCCGCCATTTATTGCTACACAGAGCCGAGTCTAATCGTCCTATGTCATCCAGACGGAGCCAGATGGTATATATGTCTGCGAGCAGGTCGTCGGGGATGGCGAACAGTGCGCCTGGCGGGAGTTTCGGACGAGAAGGATCCAGCCAGTATTTCTTTTTGTGAAATTGGATAATGGCAACAATTGCAACCGAGAATAAAAATTGTATAACCCTGAACGAAAGCAATGCGATTGATAGTACTGTCAAGCAATACGCGACCATTTTTGAAAAAAAAAATAAAATATTTTCAGAGTGTGGCTCGGTTGCTTCGAGTCTTTCTTCGCCGCCTTACAGCACTCTTTGTTTTTGCTAAAATATCTAGCAGGTCTTTTTCCCATTTTTGTGTAATGATATCCACAAGTTTTTCTTCCTTTGGATAATTTTGTAGTGAATAAAATGGCGATAAAGTATCGTGTACGCTTCTCAACAATAAATCGATAGCTATTCCTATATGAATAGGATTATTGTATTGAAAAATATCATGAAATTCATTTATACCATCATCACTAAATCCGAGATTGAACATGGCATTTTCTATCGCGGATTTGTCATCCTCATCTAAGTATTGTCGGTTCGTCAATTTATGTAAAATACTTTGTATGGACGGGTTCTTAACCATTTCTACATTCACTTTCTCTACACCATTATTCTGAAATAAATCCTTATACTTTGGGTCATGAAATGCAGAAAACGCCTTTGTAGCGAAATCATTGAATTCATGTAATTTGGTTTTATCCTTGCAAAGATTAGCAAACAAGTATATTTCTTTACCGGATGTTAGTGTAGCAGTTACGGTTATACCATAAGTAGTATCTCCATCTTTATTGATAGTCTTAAACTCTTTCGCACAAGGGTAACCTAATATATCACCCATAAGTTCCAAGGAAATATCTTTTCTTCCATTATAATCCTCCGTTTTAGAAATGATAATACCTTGATATGTTTGATAGTGTTCACTATGTTTTAAGTCTGGGAAATTTTGTATAATTCTCGCTATAAGAGCTTCATTATAATCTACAGTTTGAACCAACATGGCTGGTCTTACACCTTCATTTACTAAAATAGCATTCAATAGGCTGTCTTCTATCATTCCGCTATTATATAAAAAGAATATATAAATATATAATCTAAGACGAAGGTCGGTAAAGAAACGTCCCCGAAACTCCGTAATTGATATTATCAGACACATAACTCAAATCCGAGAGAAATTTCTTGATGAATGTCTCGTTTTGGTTTGCATGAATAGATATCGCGATAACCGGTCTATGTTTTTTTATAACGGCAACACATCCTTGCAACGCTTCGTATTCGTGTTGTTGGACGTCGATTTTCAAAAGACATATATTTTCGGTTGTCGCGAGCAAATTATCTAGCGTATTTGTTTGATTCGAAACGTGTCTCAGATCAGAAGTGGGTTCAACGTCGGTCTTCATCGAAGAAGCCCCGGTATTTTTTAACGTATATGACATTTCACGTGTCTCTCCCACTGAATTCGATGCCAATATAGATAAACAGTGCACATTTGAACATTGATTCAACGCAATATTCTCTCGCAAGCATTCGAAATTAAAGGGATTGCCCTCGATTGCAATGACTTTTTCCGGAGTACAAAATTTACTGAAAAAAAGACTGTGATTTCCGTGATGCGCTCCTACGTCGATATACGTTCCATGTAAAACCATACGCTTTATTTTTTCCAGTAATCTGTCTTCGTAAAACTGATTGCGTCCCCAGGTTTTTCCGATATGGTCGTCCCTGATTCCATGGAAAACGACCTTTTTATTTTCATACATGACCTCATGTACTTCCTTTTCGAGCGCGAAATCGTGGATCTGTTTTAGTCGTTCGATGGTGTTTCGGATGAATACATTGTTTTTGTTGTTGTTGTGATTAAAGTTGACAAAAAGACCAGACGTTGAATTGTCCTTTACACACCAAGGTCGAGCCATTAAGAAACAAGGGACATTATTCAACACACGAATCAACATGAACCAGATATCATCTGCCGTTGAGCATGTCTCGAGATATATTTTATTTTCGAATATAAGTTGTCCAGTCTTGTGAAAGAAGGAAGGATGATATAGGACACCACCTTTCCCAGTAGGAAAATTGTAAAGATGCTTGTGATGCTCTGCTTTCGACACGTATTGCATTCCAATATTCATGAAACGATTATCATATGTCAGTTCGCTAATATGTTTGATATTGGGCACGAATCCACGGTATGAAATCACACATTTATGTATCATGTAGTCTTCGACCAAATTCTTAATCAGATCAGGGTGATATTCTGTATCGTCGTCAATGGTAATGATAAAGCAATCTTCTTCCCACTTTTCTCTCAATAAGGGAAGCAATTTGCCATAAGGACCTATATCTTTTCCCCAAGCAATATGTATCAGATCTTTATGCTTGTCGAGAAGAGATATCAAGTCCTTTTCCGTGATTTTTTTATCCAGGAACCCCGCGTCGAAGAAAGAAGGCTCGTCCGACAGATAGAGAAAGATTTTGTCCGGTTGTCTACTCTGCTTCACGACAGATTGTAGAGTGAGAAATAATTCTTTCTGGTTTCGGTATATGGATGTGAGAGAAATATAGATTGCCATTAGATTCTAACCGAAAGTTCGTTTATATTGTTTTTTAGATGGTCTTCAGGAGAATTTGTTGGCTTTATGAAAGTAAAGGCGCGCATTCACCAAATCTATTTCGTGGAATTGTCCACAGCTCCAATCCACGAGAACCTCTTTCGCGTCTGCTGTTTGAACCAAAACAACAGTATGTGAACAACCCGCTTCGCCTACATCTTCCTCTTGAATATCGTCTGCTTCCCAAACGGTGGAATATTGGTACCTGAATGACTGCATATCGGGTGTTACCACAAGGTCTGGATTCGACGAAATCCTATCGCCATCGTAGAAGCGAAGAGGATGCTTTTTTCCTTCAAACCGTGAAGGTATCAAAATCGCCTTGATTGTTTGAGCGTTCATCAATGTATGATAACTTGTGAAAAACGAAAGGGCTTCATTCGACGCGTTATGGCCTTTTTGGTTGAAATGTGGAAACTGGTTTATCTTCTTTCTGCCGAGATTCATTAGTTCAGTTGACGTAAGCATGGATAAGGTTTGATTCCTACATGTAATGAGTGTGGTTATCGCTCTTTGATTCAATATTTGTCTTTGATGTTCTTCATACCTCTGTTCTTCTTGTATTCGCTTTTGGTCCATATCCATATTTATACAACGGTGAATATAATCGTCGAGCTTTTGATCCATCAAAGTCAGTTTTTGCAAAACGTCAGTTTTGAACTTTTCGAAACTTTCGTCCATTTATTTCTTTTGTATAGCGAGAATCATCTTTAAGTCGATAAAATCTTTAAGTCGATAAAATCTTTAAGTCGATAAAATCTTTAAGTCGATAAAATCTTTAAGTCGATAAAATCTTTAAGTCGATAAAATCTTTAAGTCGATAAAATCTTTAAGTCGATAAAATCTTTAAGTCGATAAAATCTTTAA
>Ga0214919_10001742_pt1 | contig 35163 bp, 52 predicted proteins | sample LL1503_MetaG_FD_177994 | JGI IMG/M metagenome (GOLD analysis project Ga0214919, IMG submission 177994) | Freshwater microbial communities from Lake Lanier, Atlanta, Georgia, United States - LL-1503 | ecosystem: Environmental > Aquatic > Freshwater > Lake | place: USA: Georgia | collected...
GTCGAGGCAGGAAAAACTCAGGTAGAGCCTGATCTAGAGCCACCACCAGAACCGCCAGTTTGGGAAAGACCGCCAGCATCGTGGAAAAAGGATTACCACGAAGCGTGGACAACGGCTGATCCAAAGCTGAAGGAATACGCTTGGAAACGTGAAGAAGAAATGAAGGCAGGCGTGCAACCGTTGCTTTCTAAAGCACAGTTTGCAGATCAAATGCAGCAGGCGATTGAACCCTACATGAATAATATTCGTGGGTTGGGTATCGAAGCACCACAGGCAGTCAAAGCCTTGATGGAAGCTGATAACGTCCTGCGGCATGGTTCAGCACAGCAAAAACAAGCATATTTTGCACAGTTAGCGCAGCAATACGGCATCAATATGGGTGACGTTCAAACCACGCCGACTGATCCAAACTTTTACGCTATTCAAAATGAACTTGCACAAGTCCGTGGCGAGGTGTTAAATTGGAAGCAACAGCAAGAAAATGCACAGAATCAAGCACTTTTGAGCGAAATTACACAATTTCAGACAAAAGCAGAGTATTTTGAGGAAGCACGCCCAACAATGATCCAACTGCTTAACAGCGGTGTGGCTAAGGACTTGGATGATGCGTACCAAAAAGCAATACGCCTAGATAACGAACTGTTTACGAAACATCAGCAAGCCTTACAGGGCGCAGCAGATGCAGCAAAACGGGAACAATCGAATAGGGCGGCGAAAGCGGCTCGGGCGGCAGCGGTCAGCGTTAAAAGTTCCACACCAGGGGCGGCAACGAGTACCAAAGCGCAAGATAGGCGTTCATTATTGTTAGAGCAATTTGACAATCTTAATGAGCGTTTTTGATAACCTAATCGGAGATTATTATGGCATTTGCCAATAGCTCGATCAGCGACATCATTGCGACTAACATTCAAAGCCGCACAGGTGAACTTGCTGACAACGTAACAAATAACAACGCTTTATTGCGCCGTTTGAAAGAACGTGGCAATGTAAAGACGTTTTCTGGGGGCAATGTCATCCTCCAGGAAATTATGTACAATGATTCGGCAACTTCGAACACTAATTCCTATAGTGGTTACGAGGTTTTAAACGTCAGCCAAAACAGCCCCATTTCGGCTGCTCAGTTCTCAATCACCCAGTACGCATCGGCAGTTTCGATCAGCGGCTTGGAAATGATTCAGAACAGTGGCAAAGAAGCAATTATTGATTTGCTTGACGGTCGTATGGCTGTTGCTGAAGCCCAGTTAGCTAACCGTATTTCGGGTGACATTTACCTAGACGGCACTGGTAACTCAGGCAAAAACATCACAGGCTTAGGCGCTGCTGTTCCTGATGCACCATCGACTGGTACTTACGGCGGCATTAACCGTGCGACATTCTCGTTTTGGCAATCTGTTGCCTACTCAGGCGTGACTAACGGCGGTTCTGCTGTTTCAGCATCGAACATCCAAGCATACATGGATGCACTTGCTGTTCAGTTGATTCGCGGTACAGACAAACCTGATTTGATCGTTTGCGACAACAACTATTACAAATTGTATTTGCAATCGTTGCAGTCGATTCAACGTATTACAGATGGCGGCAATTCGTCAGCAGGCGCAGGCTTTGCATCGTTGAAATACTACGGCGCAGGTATGGCATCTGATGTGGTTTTGGACGGTGGTATCGGTAACGCTGCAACTTCCAACCATATGTGGTTCTTGAACACTAAATACATTATGTTCCGTCCACACGCTGATCGTAATTTCGTTCCAATCGGCGGCGAACGTCAAGCCGTTAACCAGGACGCTCTGGTTAGATTAATTGGCTTTGCTGGCAATTTAACAAGTTCAGGCCCGCAATTCTGCGGCGTTCTGATCGCTTAAAGGAAACCATCATGGCATATACATTTGACGAACCACGCATTGGGCTTTTGCAAATTGCCCAAACCAACGACAGCGTTACAACAGCAGGCGGTACAGCAATTCCACCGCCCCCAGCTGTTTTAGGTACTATTGTTCGTGCATTTGATCCAACTTACGGCGAAGGCGAGTTCATCTTGCTGTTAGGCGTTGCATCAACTGTTGTCGGTTCTGTTGTGCGTTACAACGCTACAACTTACCAAACAACTTTGGTTGTCAACACCGCCGTTCAAGACGTGCCAGTTGCAGTCGCTATGTCGGCTTGCACAGCAGGTTTGTACGGTTGGTATCAGATTGCAGGCAATGCAGTCATCAAGAAAACTGCTGTTACTGTTGCTCCTAACGTAACTCTGTTCTTGTCGGCTACAGCTGGTCGTGTAAAAGTCTTGGCATCTGCCGGATTGCAAGTTGTTGCTGCTCGTTCAGCCAACTTGACTACCGTCACTTCTACGACTTCTACCGTAACCGTGACCATCAACCGTCCACATCTACAGTCACAAATCACCTAATAATGATTGAAGCTGTTCTTGATGTAGTTGGAAACACAGAGCCTGACGTTTTGTTGGGCAATGTGCAGCGATCCGTAAAAAGGTCGCTGCCTTGGTTTGATTTTGACGAGTCACCCCAAGGCAGCGTCTGTCTTGTTGGTGGCGCACCGAGTCTGGTTGACACGATTGACCAGTTGAGGGTTCGCCATCAAAACGGCGCAAAAGTATGGGCGATGAACGGTTCTTACGATCATTTGGTTGGGTTAGGCATAGTCCCAGACGCAATGGTGATGCTTGACGCAAGACCTGAAAACGTGAGATTTGTTCAAAATCCGCAGCAATCGACTACGTTTTACATTACTAGCCAATGCGACGATTCAGTATTTGATGCGTTGGAAGGTTATAAGGTTGTGTTGGTTCACGCCAATACGCCTGGCGTGTACGAGTTGCTTGAGCATGAAAAAGCTAGACCAGTTCACCTAATGGGTGGGTTTACGACTGTTGGCATTTTGTCGTTGATATTGGCAAAGTTAAAAGGCTATAAGCGTATATTTATTTTTGGCATGGATTCTAGTTATCGCAACGGCGAACACCATGCTTATAAACAAGAAAGTAATAACGCAGATAGAGTAATTGACGCTATGATTGACGATGTAAAATACCAATGCGCCCCTTGGATGGCACAGCAGGTGACAGATTTTCAGAATGTCGTAGCAGGCTTTGAAGATGTTACGATTGAAGTATGTGGCGATGGGCTTTTGCATCAAATGGCAAAGGCAATGAGTAATTAACTTAAAGGATTATTATGGCATTTCCCTCAAGAATTCAAGGCGCAGGCAACTCGCCACTATCTGCTTCAACAATTTGCGGTGACGGTGCAACTGGCTTAGTCGCAACAGGTTCAACTGCATCAGATGCGTTGCAAATCTCAGCCGTTAATAACACAATTACCACTTCGTCTGCATCAACTGGCGTTAAATTGCCACCGACTGAAGTTGGCGCACAGGTCATTATTCGTAATGATTCTGGTCAAACAATTACAATTTATCCGTACAATACAAGCAGCACAATTAACGCAGCTGCATCAAGCGTAACGGTTGCAACAGCAAAAACAATTCTGTTGGCAGCAACTTCCGCAACTACATGGGTTTCAATCACAGGGGCATAAATTGGCTTTAGACAGCGATGTTTTCAACGCAGATACTCACCTACACGTCGAGTTCTATGTTTACGATAAAGATCCTTATAAAGATAAGCCGTTTGTTAGAATCATAGTGCCAGGCGATAAAACGACGATTATTGACCAACCCGTTCGGGACGATCATAAGCAACGATTTCCTCGCCAATGGTTACATTTTCAGATGCAAAACAATAACGCAGAAGTTATTGGCGTGCCTTTGAAACAATGGGTAAAGGACGATCCTGAAAATTTTAACGATATGCAGATGGCAGAATTGCAAATCTTTAAGTTTCAGACCGTTGAGCAAGTTGCTACCGCATCAGATAGCCAATTGCAGCGTATTGGCATGGGGGCGGTGGGCTTGCGAGAGTTAGCTAGGCGTTATTTACAAGTTAAAAACCAATCTTCTAGTCAGACTGAGATAGAACATACCAAGCAGGAACTTGCTGAAGTTAAAGAGCAAATGGCGGCGTTGATGGCTCAGTTGTCAGAAAAGAAGGTTGGGAGGCCAAAAAAAGAGGACTAAATGTCATCAACGATGCTACAGCTAGTAACCCAAGTCACTAACGAGCTTGGGGTATCAACGCCAACTACTGTGGCATCAAATACCAACCAAGATGTAATTCAAATCTTGGCGTTAATGAACGCCGCTGGTTATGAGTTCTTAAGGAAACATGACTGGCGGCAATTAACAAAACAGTACACGTTTACCACCGTTTACACTCAAACGACTGGTAACGTAACTGAAGACACTTACACAATTACCGGAATTCCAAGCACCGCAGGCTTAGATACAACTTATCAAGTCGTGGGTAATGGTATTTCAAACGCTTGCTACATTGAGTCGGTTGACTCAGCCACGCAAGTAACCGTTAATTTGCCGTCTACGGGCACTTATACGGGCGCTACGATCACTTTTGAAAAGGTGAAGTACGCATTGCCCTCGGATTACGAATCAACCGTTCCTAGAACCCATTGGGACAAGTCAAAACATTGGGAAATGCTTGGGCCTGAAAGTCCACAGCAATGGGAATGGTTATTGTCTGGCTTTATCTCAACTGGCCCACGGATTCGCTATCGACTGCTTGGCAAATACTTTCAGATTTGGCCTGGCGTTTCAACCAATGAGTTGCTTGGTTACGAATATCGGTCAAATGGTTGGGCATTGTCTGACACAGGCGTTGTAAAAACATCGTTTACCGCCGATACGGATACTTGTATTTACCCTGATCGCCTGATGGTATTGGCTACAAAACTCAAATATTTCGAGGCTAAAGGTTTTGATACCACAGCAATGTACCGAAATTATATTGAAGAATTTGAAATTGTTCGGGCGCAAGATACGTCAGCGGCTAACTTGTCGTTTGCGCCACGCCCAGGCACGGTCTTGATTGGCTACGATAACATTCCTGATACTGGCTACGGGACAAACTAATGGCAAGCCGACTTGTTCAAGGCTCGGCAGCTAGAGTTCAGTCGCTACCTGCGCCTATTGGTGGTTGGAATGTGCGTGATTCTATTGCAAATATGGATACACTTGATGCTGTTCAGCTAACAAACTTTTTTCCTACTGTTAATAACGTAGTGTTGCGTGGCGGCTACACTAAATATTCAACAGGCATTACAGGTCAAGTTCAGACCTTGATGGGTTATTCAAGCGGCGCGACTAATAAACTGTTTGCCATTGCCGGAACGTCAATTTATGACTGTACAAATGGCGGTGCAGTCGGCGCAGCTGTAAAAACAGGACTAACCAATGCTAAATGGGAATATACAAACGTCACGACTCCCGCAGGTGGTTACATCATGGCGGTCAATGGCGTGGATGCGCCGTTGCTTTATAACGGAACAACGTGGACAAACCCGTCAATTACCGGAGTCACCAGTTCGACGTTATCAAACATTACAACTTTTAAAAACCAAGTTTGGTTTACGCAAGCCTCGACATTAAAAGCGTGGTATTTGCCAACTTTAAGCATTTCAGGCGCAGCTGCGGCAATTGACATGAGTTCGGTTGCTCAATTGGGTGGATATTTGGTTGCGGCGGGAACGTGGACAATTGATGCGGGTTATGGAGTAGATGATAATCTAGTATTTATAACGTCTAACGGCGAGGTTATTGTTTATTCGGGTACTGACCCTACAGATCCAACAAAATTCGCCCTAGTGGGCGTTTGGCGCATTGGTAAGCCTGTTGGCAAACGATGCTTGATGAAATACGGTGGGGATATGATTATCCTCACTTATAACGGGCTTTATCCACTTGCGGCAAGTCTTCAATCGTCTAGACTTGACCCACGAATTGCATTGTCAGATAAGATTCAAGGCGCATTTTCTGCTGCAACGCAGTCTTATGGTGATAATTTTGGTTGGGATATTAGTTTTGATCCTAAACACAATGCTTTAACTGTAAATGTGCCAATTCAAGAAGGGCAGCAACAGCAATATGTAATGAATAACATTACAAAAGCGTGGTGCAACTTTACAGGTCAATACGCTAATTGTTGGACAATATTCAATAACGAGCCGTATTGGGGTGGCAATGGGTTTGTCGCTCATGCTTGGGATGACAATTATGCCGATGATACGGGCGATATAAACGGTTATGCGTTGCAAGCGTTTAACTATTTTGATGCCCGTGGCGTTAAAAAGTATTTCACCAGAGCAAGACCGTCAATCTTTACAAACGGCACGCCGTCAGTATTTATTGGTTTGAACATGGATTTTGACTTAGCAGATACGACTGCGGCGCTAAGTTTTAGCCCACAAGTTAATGCTAAATGGGACGTTGCGCTGTGGGACGTAGGGTATTGGGCTACAGACACCGTTATTACAAACAATTGGCAAGGCGTGACAGGAATCGGATATTGCGCTGCAACACAGTTTAAGACTGCAAGTCAGGGAACAACGATTTTATGGGCATCGACGGACATTGTTTACCAACAAGGTTGGGCTGGCATATAGTGCAAGGGCCTGAAATAGGCCATTGGGTAGCAAAAAGGATAGCAGGCGAGTTCTTTGCTGAAGGATCAAGTGCAATTGGTTTGCAGAAGGATGGTGAAACGATTGCAGGCGTGATTTACGAGAATTGGAATCGGCAAAGCATTTTTTGTCATATTGCAATTGAAGGACGCATGACAAAAGCGTATTTAAAGGCAATATTTGACTATCCTTTTAATGTTTGTAATGTGAAAAAGATTATTGTCCCAGTAGTCAGTAATCATGTAAAAAGCATAAAATTAGTAAAAAAGATGGGTTTTAGCGAAGAAGCAAGATTGAAAGATGCCTCACTTGATGGCGATATTATATTTTTGACGTTGGCAAGAGAAAATTGCCGATTTCTAGGGGTAGAAAATGGGTAAGTCAGTCGCAGCACCACCAACACCGGATTATATTGGCGCAGCTAAAGAGCAGGGAGTTCAAAACCTTGCTGCTGCGAAACAATCTAATATGATGTCAAACCCGAATATGTACACACCTTTCGGGAATCAAACCGTTTCTTATTCTGCCCCAACATTTGACCAAGCGTCTTATGATGCGTCTTTGGCTAAATATAATGCCGGAAATATAGACCGTAATCAATATATGCGTGCAGGTAGTCCAGAAGGCGATACGACTACAGGCGGTACATATTTTGACCAAGCGGCTTATGATGCTGCTAATGCAAAACGAGGTGCTGCGCCAACCCGTGAAGCGTTTATGACTGGCGGCGGTGTTCCAACAGTTACCCAGACGCTTACCCCACAAGCGCAACAGACTTTAGCTTCACAACAACGTGTACAGACTGCTTTAGCAAATCTTGGCGAAACAGGCATTGGCAATGCTCAAGCCATGTTGTCACAACCATTTGTCCCAACTACAACAGAAATTAAGCATGATTTTGGCGGGTATCAAGCAGCGCCATTAGCCGATCAATATGGATTAGCGCAAGCAAAAACCGCTGCTGATACGTATGGGTTGGCTCAAAGACAAATTGATACAAGTAATTTGGCAGCAATGCCTATCAATGCGGGAATAACTGCACAAGATTTGATTCTTCAACGCTTAAACCCAACGATTACCGCTGGCGATACTTCATTCAAACAAGCGTTAGCAAACCAAGGTTTAGCGCCTGGTACAGAAGCCTTTGACGCAGCAATGCGTAATCGGGAAGCAAGCAAAAACGATTTGTACAACCAAGCGGCACTCCAAGGCATTAATTTGGATATGGCGGCTCGTCAACAGGGTTTAAACGAACAATTATCTCTAGCGGGTTTGTACAACACAGCAGTCGGTCAAAACTTTGGTCAAGGTATTACAGCAGATCAGCTTGCAAACGCTGCTGTGGGTCAAAACTTTGGTCAAGGCATTACCGCACAAGGTCAACAGTACAACCAAGCATTGGCAAAAGCTCAATTCCAAAATACAGCGCAACAGCAACAGTTAGCCCAAGATATGGCGCTAAGACAACAGCCAATTAATGAAGTCATAGGGCTAATGGGCGGTTCACAGATTCAATTGCCTCAATTTCAAGGTTATCAAGGCATGAGTGTTGCGCCATCACCTACTTTTGCAGGATACCAAGCGCAAGGTCAAAACGCTTTGCAAAATTACGGTATTCAACAATCCGGTGCTAATGCCACAACTTCAGGTTTGTTTGGTGCGTTAGCTTCTGGTGCGATGTTGGGGTCTAGATTTATTTAATTACAGGAAATTATTATGATGAATCAATACGTCAATATGTCACCACAACAGCGCATGGCTCAAATGCTGCAACAGCAACAAAGCCAACAAACCCAATTGCAAGGGCAAGATCAGTCGCAAACAAGTCAAATGGGTACGGCTCAAAACCCGTTTAGCGGCGTAAATAACGCTATGAATATGTATGGGCAATACGATCAAATGGCTAAAATGAAAGCCTATCAAGACATGATGGCTCGTCAAAGCGGCAATGGTTTACAAACCGCAGGCGATATGAGCGCACAATCAATGCCCGTAACTGGCGGTGGTTATATTCAACCGACACCTTTAGGTAGTTAATTATGGCAACCTCTCTTTCAAATCGTCAAGGTTATTTAGCGCCAGGCCCTTATGATGAGGACTATCGTTCAATAGCCCGTCGAGAGCAATTAGCGCAAATCCTTCAGCAACAAGCATTACAACCGATTGAGGCGGGTAGCTATCAAGGTATTCAAGCGCCCATTTCGCCGTTATCTGGTATTGCTAAAGTTTTGCAAGGTTATTTTGCCGGAAAACAAAGTGACCAAGCAGACCAAGCACGCCAAGATTTAGCACTAAAAGCGCAAAACGCTGAACTTGCTTTAAGTAATTTGCCACCAGTTGAAAATCCAAGAAAAATAGCGCAAGCGTTAAGTCAATCTAATGCACCAATGAGCACATCAATTTCAAACGCCAATTATGGCGAAGGTATGCCACCGACTGCACAGCCGCAAGAACCTGTTGCTCAAGCGATGCCAATTAGTCTTATGGGTGGTACTCAAGCGCCAGTTTCGGCACAAGCGCCACAAACCGGACAAATAGCGCCGCAAGCGTTTCAAATGCCTATGTTGAGTAGTGACCCACGAACAAACGCACAATTGGTGCGAGGTTTAGGCGGTCAAGAATATTTAAAATTGTTAGCAAAAACGCTTGAACCAACACCTGAAATGAAAAATATTGGGGCGGTTTATGGAAAAGATAGCCAAGAATACAAAGCATTATTGGCTAATGTTGCAACAAAATCCGGATATATTCCTACAGAAACATTTGCGCCTGGCGCAATTGGTCGTGACCCAAGAACAAATCAATTTGTTTTTGGCGCACCCAAAGATGGTATTCAACCTACTGATTTAGGTGGCGGTCGAATTGGTGCGGTACAAGTGCCAGGCTTTGGCGCTGCTCAAGCCGACATTGTTGGGCAAGAAAAATTTGCACAAGGTCAAGCGCAAATGGCAACGACACCAGAGCCAACTATAAACGCAGCGGGTGAAAAAGTTACGGGCGGCACTCAATTTAGTAATTTATATGGAACGGATAGACCGCCTGCTTTTGGCGCACAACCATCTGCTGTGCAACAACAATCAAATGTCACACCTAAAGTATTAGCAGCTAGTCCCGTCATGCAAGCAATTGAAACGGGATTAAATGAAGATTGGCGTAAAAATGTATTTACACCAACTTACGAAAAAGGACAGGCAGCGCAAAAAATTCTTGATAGTGTATCTGTTTTAAGAAATGCAAACGCTCAAACAGGATGGGGAGCGGCATTTCAAGCAAATGCTGCAAGTCTTTTTGCTGCTGCTGGCATTAAAGATGCTGAAAAATTTGCAACAACTGCACAATTATTTGAAAAAGAAGGGGCAAAAGCATTATTGAATACATTGTCCACGCAAAAAGGGTCACAAACAGAACGTGACGCAATTACGGGTGAAAAGACATATATTAGATTGTCCGATACGCCGCAGGCTACGGCTTTTACTCTTGATCTTGCACAATCTATGGCATTACAAGATCAACGTAAAGCGGGATATTTTCAAAAAGCAGCGGATATGCCTCAAGTTCATCAAGGCAAATTGGGCAAAATTAGTACAGAATGGTCAAAAATCGAAGGTTCTGTATTTGATATGCCAATTGGTCAAACGCCTGATGGCAAACCTATCACTATGCGTCAAAAGTACGGGATTCAATAATGGCTGATCCATTTGATATTGCGTTGCAACAAGAAGGGTTAAGTGGCCCGTTGGCTGAACTTGCTCGTTCAATTTATATGCAAGAATCAAGTGGCGGCAAAAACACGGCAACATCAAACGCAGGTGCGGTTGGTGGGATGCAAATTATCCCTGCTACGTTTGCCCGTATGGCAGATCAAGGTTGGGATATAAACAATCCTGAACAAAACGCTAGAGCAGGTTTGCGGTATATCAAACGATTAAATGAATTGTCAGGCGGCGATCCAATATTGACCGCTGCTGGATATTACGGCGGTGAAGGTGCAATTGATAAGGCTCGGCAAGGCATTGCAATATCAGACCCTAGAAACCCAAATGCGCCTAATACCTTGCAATACGGCAGGCAAGTAGCCGATAGATTAGCGAGTGCCACTATGTCAGATGCAAATCCAATAGCAACAACGTCGAATCCATTTGCTGCGTTAAATGAAGAATTTAGACTTGGCGCACCAAAAGCTAAAGAAGAAAACCCCTTTGATGCGTTAAATTCAGAATTTGCTTTGCCTAAAGCAGAACCTTATGTTGCACCGCCAGCGCCAAAACAGCCAACAACTAGCGAAAGCATTATGGGTGCGCTTAAAGATTTACCACGCCAAGTCGGGTTAACGGCTCGGTATGGAATGGAAGGTTTGGGCGATGTTGGTTCAATGTTGCTTTCGCCGTTTCAAGTGCCAATTAGTGCGGCATCACAAGCGTTAGGTGGGCCACCCGCGGCAACATTGCGAGAAATGGCAACAGCAGGCGCTAATGCGATGGGTTTGCCACAACCACAAGGTCGCTTGGAAAACGTAGTTGGTGACGTTACAAGAGGCATGGCAGGCGCTGCAACTGGTACACGATTAGCAGATTTATTGTCGCAACAAATTGCAAAAACAGCACCTACAAGATTGGTAGGTTTATCCTCTGAACAATTAGCAACCGCAGCGCCGACGATCAACCCAACTGTTACGCAAAAAGTAACAGAACAATTGGCTCAAGCGCCAATTATGCAAACCATTGCAGGTGGCACGGCATCTGGGGCAGGCGGTGCGGCTAAAGCGTTTGGCGGTGGCCCTGCTGCTGAAATAGGTGCAACGGTTGCGGGTGCGTTAGCGCCAGGCGGTGCAACTGCGGCAGCGTCAAAAGGCTACAAATTAGGTCAAGCAGCAATCCAACCTTTGTACGAAAGCGGCAGAAATCAAATTCTTGCCAATGCTTTACGAAACGTCATCCCTGAAGATAGGGTTGGTGACATTATTGAAAAATTAACCGCAGCAAAATCATTAGTGCCAGGCTCTATGCCCACGGCGGCAGAAGTTGCAGAAAGTGGCGGTATTGGCGCACTACAACGGTCAGCTGCCGCTGCATACCCAGAACCTTACACGCAGCGTGGATTAGAGCAAAATGCGGCTAGAGTGCAAGCGTTGCGTGGCATTGCGGGCGATGAACAATCGTTAGCAGCGGCAGAATTAGCCCGTAAAACAGGAACGCAACCTTTATATAGGCAAGCCGAACAATCAACGGCTGAAGTTGATTCAACAAGAGTGGTTAATTTAATTGATCGTTTAACTGCAAAAAACACAGGTAGACCACAATTAGTTAAAGAATTAAATCAAATTCGTGAAACTTTATTTGAGTCATATCCCGTGCAACAACGTGGGGCTGACGCTTGGAAAGAATTAGACACAGCATTAACAAGAAGAATGTCGGATGCGGATTCTGACGCTGTAAGAACAGCAAGAACCGTTATGAACCGAATTCGCAAAGGCGATATTGATGCTGAAGAAGGTTTGTCGCAATTAAAAGAAATAAAAGTGACTAGTAAAACGGCAACAGATGCCGTTGATTATGCTCGGGCGCAATTAAAAACACCTGATTATGTGTTGCGTCAAAAGCCAGAAAATATTATTTCGTCGATTAGCGGAATTAAAGATATTCTTGCAACAACAGAAAACAAGTTTTTAACTAGAGAATTGTTAACTGTAAAACGTGCGCTAGAAAATCAATTAAGCAAAGTTGAGCCTGCTTTTAAACAAGCGGAACAAAATTTTGCACAATTGTCGCAACCTATCAATCAAATGCAAATTGGGCAAGAATTGCTCAACAGGATGCAACCTGCATTGGCTGATTACGGTGCTTTGGGTTCAGAAACCGCTGCCAAATATGCACAAGCATTGCGTAACGCAGAACAAACCGCCAAAACAGCAACTGGTTTTAAAGGTGCAACATTAGAACGCACATTAACACCAGAGCAAATGGGAACGATTACATCTGTTGCTCAAGATTTAGCAAGAAAGACAAATGCACAAAACTTAGGGCGAGGCCCTGGCTCTGATACTTTTCAAAAGTTATCAATGGCTAATATGGCGCAGCAAGTCGGTATGCCTATTGGTTTGGTTGAATCTGTCGGCAAAATACCTGCAATTGGCGGTTATTTGACTCGTATTTACGGCGAGGCAGATACGCAGATGCAACAAGCCTTGGCAAAGGCATTGTTAGACCCACAAGCAACGGCTAAACTGATAGCACAAGCAAACCCAGCGGATAGAAGTCGATTGATGGCTGACGCTTTGCGTGGAACATTAACGCCATCGTCTTTTATGAACCAATAAGAGGTAATTTATGAGTTTCAACGGCAGCGGCACGTTTGTCATCAATTCAACTGGTCAGCCAGTTGTCACCGGTACAGTCATTTCATCGACAGCGTTTAATGCGCTGACCGCTGATCTTGCAACTGGCTTGTCCACCACGATGACCAAAGACGGTCAAACGACAGCGACAGCTAACATTCCAATGGGGACGTTTAAGTTCACAGGTTTGGGAACTGGTTCGGCTGCAACTGATTCGGCAAACGTGTCGCAAGTCCAAAGTTCATACGGTTCGTTTTTAACCGCATCGGGAACGGACACAATTACGGCTACGGTTAGCCCTTCATTGACTGCTTATGCCGTTGGTCAAATGTTTGCGTTTGTTGCTGCCAATACAAATACGGGTGCGGTGACAATTAACATCAGTTCGCTAGGTGCAAAAGCAATTACCAAAAGCGGCACAACGGCGTTGATTGCTAGTGACCTAACCGCTAACTATTTGTACGTTATTGTTTACGATGGTACGCAATTTCAACTTGTTGGTGTTTCATCTTCGACGTTTGCAACCTTGACCGTAACGGGCGTTTTAACCCTTTCGGGTTCGGGCGTTCAGATGACCAGTTCAGGTACTGGCGCATGGAAAATGCCTGTTGGCACTACGGCACAAAGACCTACGGGCGCATCAGGGTTGATTCGTTTAAATTCAACAACTGGAAACCCTGAATGGTACGACTCGGTTAGTGCGGGTTGGCTTAACTTTACGCAAAACTCAGGTTACGTTATTAGTTACCTTGTAGTTGCGGGTGGTGGTGGCGGTGGTGAAGGTGGCGGCGGTGCGGGTGGATTGTTGACTTCTACTGCAACCTTAAATTCTGGAACTGTTTACACGGTTACGGTGGGCGCAGGCGGCGCAGGCGGTTCTGTTGGTGGTCAAGGTGTAATTGGCAACAATTCTGCGTTTGGTGCATCCATTATTGCAACAGCAGGCGGCTATGGTGGGTCAGGAATTAGTGGCGGCACAGTTGGAGGCAACGGCGGTTCGGGCGGTGGCGGTGGATATGTTCCTATAAACAGCGCAGGCGGCACAGGAGTTTCTGGACAAGGTTATGCCGGAGGCGCTGGAGGTGGCGGTGCATTTACGGGTGGCGGCGGCGGCGGTGGTGCAGGTGCGGTTGGTACAACGTCATCGGGTACTGTTGCGGGTACAGGTGGAGTGGGCGTATCCAGTTCGATCACAGGATCTGCTGTCAATTATGGTGGTGGCGGTGGGGGCGGTGGCGATAATCGTGGCAGCAATGCTGGCGGTGCGGGTGGTGCAGGCGGCGGTGGCGCAGCAGGAACTGGTGCAGGCACAGCAGGCAGCGCAAACACTGGAGGCGGCGGTGGTGGTGGCGGGTACAACGGCGCATTTAATAACGGCGCAGCAGGCGGTTCGGGCGTTGTAATTATTAGCTATTTTGGATCACAACGTGGCACGGGCGGAACGGTTACGTCTAGCGGTGGTTACACTATCCATACGTTTACTTCTTCATCGTCCTATACTGCTTGATAAGGATAATCATGAGTTATTTTGCAAAAGTACCGTCAATTACAAACGGCAAAGGTATTGTTGACGATGTAATTGCTGCCGATCAATCATTTATTGATTCCGGTGCGGTTGGCTATCCAAGTTTTTGGTGGCAAACTTCTTACAACACGCACGGAAATGTTCATTACGGTCAAGACGGTCAACCAGATGGCGGCGTAGCATTAAGAGCAAATTATGCGGGAGTTGGTTACACGCTTGACACAAGTGTGGTTCAAGATGGCGTAATTGGTGTTTTTTATGCGCCACAACCATTTCCATCATGGATTTTAAATACGCAAACATATTATTGGGAAGCGCCAGTTCCGTACCCTTCAACGGGTGGCCCGTACAACTGGGATGAAGCTACGCAATCTTGGGTTCTTGTGACACCGTAATACTTAGCAACTTGGAAACGCATCATGGATTGGCAACATCTCATTAATTTACTTGGCGGGGCAGGTTTAGCAGTAATCGGATGGTTTGCCCGTCAATTATGGGATGCTGTTCAAAATCTTAAAAAAGATATGTCCCAACTTGAATTGTCTATTTCTGAAAATTACGTTAAAAAAGATGATTTTAAAGATGGAATTAGAGAATTAAAAGAAATGCTTGGCAAAATTTTTGACAAACTAGACGCAAAGGCAGACCGATGATTCAATACTTGAAATTAAAGTGGGCGGCATTTATACAATGGTTTAAACAATTGAGGTTTTAATGGATCCAATTACTTTACTTGCAGCGTTAGGGCCACTTGCCGTTGATCTCGGTAAATCCTTGATTGGGCGATTTATCCAAACTGACGTATATAAACCCACAAACGTGGCTGAATACACTCAAATGCGTAACGTCGATTTAGAGATGTTTAAAGCGATGAACAGCGCAGGTGGTGGCGGCAGTACTTATCCGTGGGTTGAAGCGGTTGTAAGGCTTATGCGCCCTGCTGTTGGGGCTATTGTGCTTGGCACATGGTCTTTTATGATGCTGACCGGACAAGACAACGCAGCGGTCAATAACTTTGCGTCAGCAGTCGGATTTTATTTGTTTGGAGACCGTACTTTGTTTTACGCACAAAAGAAATGAGCAACTGGGACGATGCTTTTAAGCTAATGCTCAAATCCGAGGGTGGATTTTCGAATCACGAAAAAGACCCAGGCGGCATGACAAACCTTGGCGTTACTAAATCTACTTGGGAAAACTGGATCGGTCGGCAATCAGACGAAGCAGAAATGCGTAATCTTACGCCTGCAAAAGTTGAGCCAATGTATAAAAAAAAGTACTGGGATGCTGTGCGTGCCGACGAATTGCCTGATGGCATTGATTACTTAGTTTTTGATTTTGCCGTAAACGCTGGCGTGGGGCGTTCAATTAAAACTTTGCAAACTGCTGTGGGCGTAGCGTCAGACGGTTGGTTTGGGCCTGCAACAATGGCAGCTGTAGAGGCGCTTGATCCGCATGAATTGATTGAGCGTTTTAGTAAAGCAAAAGAAGATTTTTACCGCAGCCTGCCAACCTTTGAAGTATTCGGTAAAGGTTGGATGAATCGTGTGGCAGACGTAAAAGAAAAAGCCACCGCAATGGTGGCATGAAGACTTTGTTTATTTTGTTTTGCGTTATTGTATTGGCTTGGGTTTTTGCTTTAGTGTCTATCTTAATGTAGACAATACTGAGCAAACCGACTGCCGTTTTTTTCAACAATAACGGTTTCAATGTCAAAACCTTGTTTTTTAAGTTTGTAAACAATGTCGGCTAACCTGGTTGCACGGTACAACGTAATAGCCTCCCAACTGGTTATATTTTTGCGTTTTTGAAGGTGCATATAAACTGCGTCTTTTTTTGTCATTGCATCACCCAAGATAAAAGTGGAACAAGCCCAAAAACGGCGGCTAGTAGCGTTAAACCCACAACCCATCCCATAACAGGTATTTTTTCGTCAGCCCTTGTATAGCGGCTGTATACACGTCTGTGGCGGTCTGTGCGCCCTGTCCAGTTAGAACCGGATAAATCTGTACCAAAAGGCCAGTTACTCATTGCCGTCTTCCTCGCAAACAGTTACTTTTTCAAAGTGGTGGCTTTCAACGTAAATTGGAAAAATTTTTGTAACGCAGCAGTCAATGTCTTTTCCGTCAATTTCAATCAAAGCGTCACCGTGGCGGTCAACTTTTAAGCAATCTGCAAATTGAGCAACAATCTCAGCAATCTTTTTGTCGGTCAGTTCGTAGGACAATTCCCGAAGCAACTGGCGCTTGCCCATATCGGTCAATTCATATTGTGTGCTAATCATTTATGTACCTTTTATCGTGGTTAATGGCGTTGTTGCCATAAATAGATATTAAGCTGACTTAACAATCAATGCAACAGTATTTTATAGGGATAAACCCTAAGTGTTGTATTTTTGTTGAAATGCGGGTACTCGCTGAACAAGGAGCGTGGAGGGACACGGCTTTCCCCGCATATTGATTATAAGTTGTTTTTACGCTTGTAAAACGCTAGTAGATACTGAAAGCAATCCCATGCAGAGGCTAGATCATCCTCTGAATGTTCAATCAGTTTCACATCGCCTTCAGCAGTAAAGAACACGTTGGCGCATCTGGCTGTGGGCTTGCCAAGGCCGACACGGTAAGCCGCTAGCTGCATGATTTGTTCGTGATACGGCACAACCTTATCGAGCTTATCTTTGCTTTTAAAGTCAATCACAATGTTCTCAGCAATCAAATCGACTTTGCCACCAAACCCTTCGTATGCAAACGAGCGTTCTGCCTCCCAAGTTTGGTCATGCCCAAAGTGGATTCTGATCGACGCATCAACCTGGTTAACATAAACAGGGTAATCGTCTTGTTCGCCACGGTAAAAACGCTCAAGCACCCCATGCATTTGTGTGCCACGATCCATAGCGTCACGGCCTGTAGATTTAGAATCGGACATAACCCGTTCTAGCCAGTTTTCTTCTGTTTCGCCAGCAATGCGTGGCAATGTCAGCGCAGCCAGTAACACTTGTTGTTGCAGCCAGTTCGATAAGCCAGGCTTTGCAACCAATCCCAAAACCGTAGTTACCGACGGTACTAAATTGAGTTCCCGTGCGTCACGAACTGTTGTGTTGCGTTCTTTACCGTTTTTGCCAATTATCTTGTACGCTGGTGAACCGTCAGCTGCGTACCAATGACCTGATTCTGAGTCTGCTGATTTAATTATCATTTGTTTACCTGTTTAGCTAGTGTTTTAAGCATCTCAATGGCATCTTGAAGGTCTTGCATGGCTCTTGGGTCGAGAACCATGCCTTCGTACCATTGCTGAAGCCGCCAAGAAATCAATATGGCTTGTTCAGTTTGGTTCATGTCAAAAGCATTTCTTTATGGCGTTGTTTATGGCACGGTTGACATAACCACATAACGTCCAAAGGTTTGTCATAATCCTCGTGATGTGCAAGGCTTTTGAGTTCACCACATCGAACACAGGGCATTGGGCTAAGTTCATTGTTTCTAATAGCCCTAGCAACTGCGTTATGGCATTTTGCTCTGCGTTTATCTGCCAGCCGCCATTCTTGATTAATCCGCAATGCCGATTTAATCCTGTCTGGCAATTTTGCTCTGCGTTTGTCATATTCTCTGACCTTTTCAATGTTTTTTAACCTATGTTCAAGTGCATCTTTTTTATTGCACTCTTTGCATTTGTTTAAGTGACCGTCAGCCATTGCGGTGTGTTTGTAAAACTCATCTAACGGCTTGACGGTCTGGCATTTAAAACACGTTTTAGAACGAATCATGTTGCACCCCTTTGCATGGAATACAACCATTATAGACCCGTTCTAATTAAAAGGTACATCATCTTGCATATCTTCAAGATGCACAACCGTACCCTCTTTCATTGCTCGATATGCGTTATCAGGCTTTGGTCGACTAGGTGGTGGCGGTGGCGCATCGTCGGCAGAACGTGAACCAAGCATCTGCATTTGATCGGCTACCACCTCAGTTGTGTATTGATCCACTCCGTCTTTGTTCTGCCACTTACGAGTAGTCATACGCCCCGCTACAAAGACCTGTGAGCCTTTTTTTAGATAGTCGGCACATATTCCCGCCAACTTACCAAACGCCGTGATCCTGACCCATTCTGTCGTTTCTTTGTCTTTAGACTTGTAACCGACAGCAATAGAGAAATTGCAGATTGCATTAGAGTCTGCGGTGTAACGGACTTCAGGGTCTTTGCCCAAGCGCCCAATGAACTCACAGCGGTTTAAATCGTTACTAGACATGGTTTTTCCTTTTTTCGTTGTTTATTTTTTGGCAAGTTTTGCAATTTCTAAACTGGCGGTTACGTTGAGTTGCTAGGTAAGTATTTTCAAACGTAAATTCATGCCCACGTTTGCAATGCGTCATAGCGGCATAACGCTTTTTATGCGTTTCAGCACACAAACCACGGTCTGTATTTACTTTTCTAGTGACTACCTCAAGATGATTAGGGTTTATGCAAGACGGGTTGCGGCACAAATGATCTAATTCCAACCCTTGCGGTATTTCACCAACAAAATGTTGATAAGAAATCCTATGGGCTAGTTTTGATTTGCCTTGCATACCAATTCTGCCGTAGCCTAATTTATCAACTGCGCCAGTCCAAACAAAACACCCCGCAAACGGTATAGCAACTGAGTGCCGTTCAAGCCTATCTTGAATAGGCTCACGAACATATATTCTTGCCATTATTGATTCTCCCAGTTTGCTTTATATGTGTCGTAAATAGCCTTCAAAGGAGTTTGTTGTTCTTTCAAACATTGTGTCCAAGCCAATCTAAATATGTCCTTCAGGCTTTCGTAACTGACCGCCCCCGCCATTAATTCAACGGTTACATCCATATCTATGCCTTTGGGTTTTTCAACTTTAACAGGCGCTGATTTAACCGCTGAATTTCCGTCATCATCTTCAGACGCAATGCCAAGCGCACTTTGCAAACTGTAACGTTTTGCATACGAAATCGCTGAACCGTAGCCTTGCGCATCTTGTTTACTTGCAGGGATAAACAACGTGCCACAAGACAGCTGCTCACCAGATTCATGGATCAAAACTGTTTCGACCGCTACGCCACCGTCTGCCGTATGCAACATTTGCACAAAGGCTAAACCGTTAGCAGACAAAGCAGGCCGCACAGCGTCAATGACTGATGCCAAACTTGAGTATGCAGATTTAAAGTGAGGATTTTTACTATCTTTGGCTGCGTGTGACATTGCTGCCTGAGCCTTGACTAATGCTTTAGATAATTCATTCATTTATGCACCTGTATGTTGTCCTGACGGGTATGTCAGTAGATAGATATTAAGGCATCTAAATAGATATGTCAACCCATACAGAAAGATTCTGTTAAGATTGCTACATGAATACAACAGAAATTATTGAAACACTAGGTGGCACGTTTGCTGTAGCCAAACTATGTCGTGTCAGTCCGCCAGCCGTAAGTCAATGGCGCAACAACGGTATGCCTGGTGACAAACTGGTGCTTTTAGCTGCTGAACTTGAAAAGAAATCAGACGGCAAATGGAATCGTAAAGAAATCCCAAACTGGCAACAAATCTGGCCTGAGTTGCATAAAGTAAAAAAAGCGAATAGAATTTAACTATCTATTGGATTGGTAACCCAGTAGTAGTTAAGCACAGCGAATAGAACGCCCTAATAAGGCGGCTTCGTCAAAGCTACAGGAAGGTGGTGCTTCACCTCTTGTATGTGGCAACCAAGCCTAAAGCCTCCTTATTAGGGCTTTTTGTTGTCTGTCACTTACTTGTCAGGGCGCATTAGCTAACAGAGTGACCGCTTGTACCCATTTAGGTCAAACATTGTTTTACAGTTGTATCCCGTGTGACCCGCACGCCCCAGTAGAGAAATCGAACAGGATATAGACAGAGTAGAGAAATCTACTAAAACCATTTACTCTAGGTATTGATCTTCTACACCTGCAAAGACTGCTAGTGTTTTAGGGAATCTAGGGGTGGGGTGAGTTGCCTGCCACAAAGCTAACAAGCTACAGGTCTGTCGTAAAGGATTTATCCTCAACTACTACGGTGGGTGGGTATAAGGGTAGGGGAACTATTGTCAAATACATTTAACATCTGACGGAAATGTCATATATATTGTACAAATACCGACTTTATGTATCATAAGTGATACATAGATAACAGTAGGTTAAAAACAACAGTTTAATTGCTGCTTTTTTTTAAACATTCTGTTAAGATAACTAAACAATAGGAGATCAACATGACAGAGTGGATTGTTTATTCATTGATTGCAGGAATGGTAACTTTTGTGTGGCTGTGGAAAACTCGATTACAAAAAAACGTGCGACTCGACGTTGACAAACCGTGTCATTGTTTGCATCCCATTAAATGCGACTTGTTTGATAAATGTATGCGAGGTGAGAAATGAGCCGAATTGATTTAATTATTGATGCCCTGGCATACGCTCGCGCTTGTATTGGACGCCAGTTAACCAGTAAGGTAAAACTTACACAGAACCTTGATAAATTGCATGAGGCCATCGAAGTTGCACAAGAGATGAAAGACCAGTTATATGCTCAAGAAATGGAGCAACCAACTCCGAATCAATCAGGCATCATTTCTATCACCGTAAACGCAGGACTCGAAGCAGACATTGATTCGCTCTGGGCAGTCAATAGTGCAGATATTGCAGCACTGGAAGATGCAAAAGCCACTCTGGAAATTATTCGCAAAACAGCACCCATTACATTGAATCCAATAATTTCTCAGTCACTTGCTTTAATTTATAAAGCACTTGGTATGAGTCACAGTGACGCATTTGAACGAATTATTGACAAAGCAAGGGGCAACCATGAATAAGAAAATTATGCGTTTGGCTGTAGCGGCTGGATTTCTTGATGGTGACTTGGAATTGTTTCCTGAAACTATTGAGCGCTTTGCCCAACTTGTGCGACTTGATGAACGTGAGGCTTGTGCTGCGCTGTGTGAAAAATTTATACCAAATTTTGATGACGGCGTCTTTTTTGCAAAAGTAATTCGTGCAAGGGGTAACCATGAAAATGCGCCATTACCGTAAACAATTTTGGTATTTCCCTGAATTCGGCGTTTTTATGAAGTCGCATACACGCAAAGTTAAAGAGAAGAACACATGAACACACAACAAAAAATCCTTAAATTCTGCTTAACGCCACAAACCGTTGTAGACATTGCTGAACATTGTGCGCTAGAGAAAGCGTCTATTTATTCTCATTTGCTGACGTTACAGCGATCCAAAAAGATTGAGAAACGTGGAGACGGTAAACGCAGAGCAATGCCTGCCGTGTTTGTAACCATTCAGCAAGCACCAGTTGCAACGCAACATACGGATGATTATCAAAACTTGGTGTTAATTTGGGCGCATAACCCGTTTGGGTCTAATTTGGGGGCAACGTGACCGATTATTCACCTCACCCAGCTATAGAATACATTTGGGACAACGCCCCTGCCTATGCTAAGGCCAAAGGTGAATTGGCGCAATTAGAAGCGTTTAAATCAAGCCTAAAGGCTATTCTGATGAAAAAGTCAGGTGAATCTACGGTAACGGCTCAAGAACGGGAAGCCTACGCCCATCCAGATTATCAGAACCATTGCCATGCAATCGGGCAAGCCACCGAAAAAGTTGAGTTGTTAAAGTGGCGGTTAACAAGCGCACAACTTAGGTTTGATGCCTGGCGGTCAGAACAGGCTAATAACCGCAACATGGATAAGTTGACCAAATGACAGCAAACGACACCCAAACTGGCGGCTCTCATTACCAAGTAAAAATACAACCTTGGGATTACATCATTGAAAATAACTTAGGTTATTTAGAAGGCAATATCATAAAATATGTAACGAGGTACAAAGCAAAAGGTGGTGTTGAAGATTTAAAAAAAGCGCAACATTATTTAAGTAAACTAATCGAAGTTAACTCAAAGGATTGACATGGCTATTACCTTTTATTCTGAGCAAGAAGATGGTACTGAAGTGCTGATTACAACCGAGCATGAAGGATTAACCGAAATCTTTGAAGTATTTAAAAACTTTCTCAAAGCTAACGGCTACGATCCTGACGTTTATGACTTTTCAAACGAGCCGCTAGACTTTGATGAGTAGTTGGTTAATAGTGCTGACAGGCTCTATATACGCCTATATCAGCGTTGAACAACTATTTAAGGGTAATGTACCCATGTCGGTTACTTACGCAGGATACGCCCTTGGTAATGTCGGTTTGTACTGGATGGCAAAGTGATCTATTTGTTAACGGCTTTTGTGTTGTGTCACCTTGAAGCGGCGTGGGGCTGGTGGGTAGCCTTTGCTTTATGCTTCATTTTTGATGCGTTAAGGCGTTTATGAATGACTATTCTGAATGTTTAATTAAAATCAACGCAGGTTTAAAACAATACCAAAATGCTATTTTGAGCAACAATATGTTTGAAGCCTTTAAAATTGCTGAAGATTTAAAACATTTGTGTCAGTGGCTTGAAGGTTGGACTTACCAAAAGGTCAAAAGTGGTAACTAAAGCCGAAAAGAAACACTACGACAAACTTGCCCAAATTGGCTGCGTGCTTTGTAAACATTTGGGTTATGGCGAAACACCTGCTCACATTCACCACATACGGCGGCTAGGCATGAAACGCAGCAATGCAGACGTTATACCGCTATGCCCTGAACATCATTTAGGCAAGACTGGCGTACACGGCTTGGGTAGAAAAGCGTTTGAATCAACTTATGGGTTAACAGAAGATGATCTTTTATTAACTTATTGCTCATAATTCAAGCGGATCAAACCCTAATTCATTGGCAATCTGCGCTGCGTAACGTCTAAAAGTGTCATCGTGTTTATCCCATTTGGACGTATTCCAACGCTTGCAATGGATCATTTCATGGGCAAGAGTACGAATGACTGTGGATAAATGACCGTTTTTAGCTTTAGAGATGGTAATTATGTGGCGTTCTGTCAGGTCGCAATAAAAATAAGTACCCATTGCGTCGAGTTCATTGGTAACCTTAAACTCAATCAGTGATATTTCCGGTAGATGCCAACCAGAAAATGGCTTGAGCGTTTTAAGCATTGAATAGATTGACTCAAGCATTTTGGAGGTCAGTTTCATGCTAAACCTTTATGATTTTGCCACGGAACACCACTTCGTCTTCGCCAAACACTTGAACCAGTTCGGGCATTAACAACTTGCCTCGATCCCAAGTTAACACGGCAAACCCTGAACGCCAATCTTTAGGATTGTCTTCGGTATAGTCAGCAAACTGCATATTGTTGGGTTCTGCAAGCGTCCCAGTTTGAACCCCGTACCGAGTGCCGTTGTAGTCGGTAATCGGCTGAACGGCTAAAACATGAGTATGGCCCGTAACAATAGACGTACCGCCATGCAGCGTATTGTTATAACCTGCGTACTTACCACCTTTAAAACGGTGCTTGATGCAAACGTCTTCGTTTACCCAATATGACCAACAGGGTGACCAACGAGGGAAATGGTCTTTTAAAGTGAAACCTTGAACACCTTCAAAAGCAGACGCTTGGTTAGCCAACATGGTTTCAAAACGTGCATCATGGTTACCTAAAGTCCAGATTAACGGGCATTTTGTAATGTCTTCAATTTTGCCCAAATAGAACTTGCAAGCCTCTAATTCATCTTTAACCGTGGGTTTGGAGTCCCAACCAATGCGTGGATAGCGGGAAATAGCACCACCGTCAAATGCGTCCCCATTGTTTACAATTACGGTTGGACGTAGTAATTTAATGAAATGAATCAATGCTTTAAAAGCTGTGGTGGTATCGTCAGGCCAAAAGTGAGCGTCTGAAAAGACAAGTACAACGCCTTTTTCAATGTCAATGCCACGGCGCACGTTGCCAGGCGTGTTGTGTATTTTTTTAACGTAAGCGTATTGTTGCGAATTAGTTGTAGGAAGTTCTACGTTATGCCTAAATTCAACTGCTCGTCTGCGTGCATAAACATTACGAACAGCGATATTTAATCGTTTTGCCACTAACGCTGGGCTGCCTAACTCGTTCCAGGCTTTAATAAATTCATCATCGGTATACACAAGTGACATAAAATTACCCCATGAGAGCAAAACGAGTCGATACGAATCAAAAAGAAATAATCCACGCCTTACGGACTTTTGGTGCAGTTGTTGTGGATTTATCGGGAGTAGGCAAAGGCTGCCCAGATTTATTAGTTGGCTTTAAGGGTAAGACCTATCTTATTGAAGTTAAAAAAGATAGTAAAGCGAAATTTACCGCACCACAGTTACAATTCAATGAATTATGGGATGGTGGTGTAATTGCTCGCATAGAAACGGTTATTGAGGCTATTGACCTGTTAAACGGTTGATTTATAATAGATAAAACTGAGGTAATTATGGATTATCCTGCCGTATTTGTCGCAACTTTGTTCCATAGCGGGACAAACGCTCACTTTATGCACTTGCAAACAGACAGCTACGCTAAACACGTTGCGCTGAATGAGTACTACGACACAATTATCGAACTGGCTGATAAGTGGGCAGAAGCGTATCAAGGCTGCTACGACATCATTAAGACGTACCCAAGGGATTTTCACTTAGCAACTGATCCAGTTAAATACATTGCTGGCATTAAGAAGTTTGTCAAAGACATTCGCACTGAATTGCCTGACGAGTCTGAGTTGCAAAACATTGTGGACGAGATTGCTGATTTAGTGGATAGCACGCTGTATAAGCTAAAGGCGTTTAAATAATGCCAAGCACATCCGAAAAACAAAAACATTTTATGGCTGCTGCGGCGCACAATCCTAAGTTCGCTAAAGAAGCAGGTATCCCAGTAAGCGTAGCTAAAGACTATAACGAAGCAGATAAAGCTAAGAAAACCGCAGCGTTGTTAAGTAAGATGAAAAAGTAAGCTACACTACCTCATAGACTTAAACTATCACAATTGGATAAGTTGATGAATCAAACTAAAAAACAATCTATAAATATTAAAGGTGCAGGCAGACCCAAGGGAGTGCCTAACAAAAGCACTACAAAGGCGCGTGAGGCGATTGCAGCGTTTGTTGATGGTAATGCCCACCTATTGCAAACGTGGCTTGAACAGATTGCTATGGATGACCGATATGGGCCAAAAACAGCGTTTGATTGCTTTATGGCTGTAGCTGAGTACCACGTTCCCAAACTAGCTAGGCAAGAACACGTTGGCGCAGACAATGGCCCAATTGAAATGGTGGTCAGGTGGCAAGACGGGAAATAACCCTACCGTACTCGCCTAGATCAGCGTTCAAGCCATTTCACGACAGATCAGAGCGTTGGGCGTGTCTTGTTGCCCATCGACGGGCTGGGAAAACAGTTGCGGCTATCAATGACATTATCAGGGCTGCACTCATGTGCAAAAGCCCAAATCCCCTATTTGCGTACATTGCACCGTTTCGTAGCCAAGCTAAGTCCGTGGCGTGGGATTACCTTAAACACTTTGCTAGACCAGTTCTCGCATCGAGCAATGAGGCAGAATTAACGGTTGAGTTGGTAACTGGCGGCAAAATACGACTATTTGGTGCTGACAATGCAGATGCCATGCGAGGCTTAGGCTTTGATGGCGTGTTTATGGATGAATACGGTGACTTCAAGCCTAGCGTATGGGGTAATGTCGTAAGACCGTGTTTGAGTGACAAAATGGGCTGGTGCGTCTTTGCGGGCACGCCGAAAGGAAAAAATCAGTTTTGGCAGATATTTGAGCAAGCCAAGAAAACGCCTAGCGAATGGTTTCACCTGGTGCTAAAAGCCTCCGAATCTGGACTGTTGCCTGACACCGAGTTACGAGCAGCTGCGGCACAGATCAGCGATGACCAGTTCTTGCAAGAATACGAGTGTTCATTTGAAGCCGCTATCTTGGGGGCGTTCTATGGTGAAGACTTACGCAGAATCACAGATGCAGGGCAAGTTAGGCGTGTTGACTACGATCCGCACTTACCGACGCACACGGCTTGGGACTTAGGATTTCGTGACGATACGGCGATTTGGTGGTATCAAGTGGTACGCAACGAAATTCACGTTATAGATTATTTTGCAATTTCTGGTGCAAATGTTGCAGAAATAGCTAAAATAGTCGTAGAAAAGCCGTATAAATACGGAAAACATTACTTACCCCACGATGCAAGGGCTAAAACACTAGCGGCAGCGGGGAAATCAGTAATTGAGCAATTGAGTGAGTTTTTAGGCATCAACAACATGGCGATTGTGCCTGATTTGTCGGTGCAAGACGGGATTCAGGCAGTAAGACAAATGCTGCCGATGTGTTGGTTTGATGCTGAACGGACGCACGATGGGCTAGAGGCACTTAGGCAATATCAGCGAGAATACGACGAGGATAAGAAAGCATTTAGGCAAACACCAAGGCACGATTGGACAAGCCACCCAGCAGACGCTTTTAGAATGATGGCAATTGCTTGGCGGTTAGAACCAAAGGTAAGACCACCGGACACGATTAAACCGTTGATGGTTGGCCCTGAAAACACAGTAACGCTTGAAGATATGTGGGCAACCCACAAACCAACTAGGAGTAGCAGATTATGAGTGGTGTACAACTTCCGTATGAGTATCAATATGAACACGTTGCTGCTAGTCAGACAGCACAAGTCTTAGGCGGCACAGGCGCAGTTGGTGATTATCTGCATCGAATCATCTGTACAGTCACTACAGCATTGACTTCATCGGTTCAAATCGTTGATGGTTCAGGTGCGGGCATTTTGACGCACACCGTATTGCCTGCTGCTGTTGGTCAAGGCATTGGATGCTACAACATTGAAATCAATGCAATGTCGTCCAATGGCGCTTGGAAGATTACAACTGGCGCAGGCGTTGAAGTCATGGCAGTCGGTATTTTTAGCGCATGATCGTAGCGAGTGTATTGCGTTCAGGCGGGGATTTTGAACCGAAGCACGTTTATGCGCTGCAAAAGATGTGCGCTAAGTATCTGCCTCCGCATGAGTTTGTTTGTTTGTCTGATGTTGATCTAGAGTGCAAAACCATTCCTTTGCTGCATGATTGGGAAGGTTGGTGGGCAAAGATGGAGTTGTTTAGGTTGCCAAGTGCGTTGTACTTTGACTTAGACACGGTGCTAACTGGTGACTGTACGGCAATAGTAGAGGCGGCAAAGCAACACGATTTTGTGATTATGCGTGACGTTTATCGTGGTCAATACAACCCGAAAGCGATGCAATCTAGCATGATGTACTGGTCAAAACCTGTAGAGTTGTACAAAAAATTCGCAGAATTACAGATGTACGCAGCTGGTGGTGACCAAACTTACATTGAACACCACATGAAAGGTCGGGTAACGTATTGGCAAGATATATGTGATGGAATTGTAAGTTTTAAGGCGGACGTTTTACCGAACGGGCTAGACGATGCCAAAGTGGTGATATTTCACGGCAAGCCTCGTCCGTGGGAACAAACAAGGATTCTGTATGAAATTGGTTGAAGGTTGGCAAGTTCCCGATATTGACGAATGTTGTATCAATGCGATATTGGCTGAATTGCCTGACTTAGCAATTAGTTATGTATACGTTAAGAACTTTCGTACCGTGATCCAAGCAGGCGGTAATGTGGGTGTTTATCCTGCGTCGATGGCTAACCGATTTGACCGTGTAATTACCGTTGAGCCTGATCCGGTCAATTATTCGGCTTTATTGCTAAATGTTGAGGGAATGAAGAACATCGAGCATCAACAAGCTGCTTTTGGTGACAAGCCAGGCACAGCAGCGATGGATCATATTCAACCTGAGAACATTGGGGCGCACCAGTTAAAAGAGGGAACTGGCGTTAAAGTTGTGACTATTGACTCTTACGGCGTAGAAGATTGCGATTTCTTGCAATTAGACGTAGAAGGCTCAGAGCATCAAGCACTATTAGGTGCTGAACAAACGATTAAGAAAAGCTATCCGGTTATTACGCTTGAACTCAAAGGCTTGGGCAGTCGGTATGGCTACAGCAACGAAGATACCTTCGATTTGCTTGAAGGTTGGGGCTATCAAATTGTCGGACGGGTTAACCGTGACGTAATTTTTGCGAGAATCTAAGATGGAAGCACTTACTGGCGTTCAAAAGTGGCTGAATGTTATCAGCCAGTACGACAATGAATTTAAGAAGTGGGAAGGGCGTGTTAACAAGATTATTAAGCGTTATCGTGATGACAACCGCAATCAGAACACGAACGAAACCGCTAAATTCAACATTCTGTGGTCTAACGTACAAACCCTGATTCCTGCGGTATATGCTCGTTTGCCAAAGGCTGACGTTGCCCGCAGATTTGGGGATAACGATCCAGTCGCTAGGGTAGCAAGTCAGTTAATTGAGCGTGCGCTAGATTTTGAGATTGAGCATTACACCGACTTTCGCTCAACAATGAAGCACGCAGTCGAGGATAGATTCTTAGGCGGTCGTGGGGTTGCTTGGGTACGCTATGAGCCGCACGTTCGGGCGCAAGATGAACCTGAAGACGGATTTCAAGTAACTGAAGACGTTGACGAACCTGATGAAGAAGGCAGTCAACAAGTCAAGACTGCAATGCCTGGCGTTGATGGCGCTATGGGTGAGGAAGTCGAACCACAAGAGGAAATTGAGTACGAATGTGCGCCGACTGACTATGTGCATTGGAAAGACTTTGGACACGCAGTCGCACGGACATGGGAAGAAGTCACCTCCGTGTGGCGCTGGGTGTACATGACAAAAGAAAGCCTTGCTGAACGATTTGGCGAGGAAATGGCTAAAAAGATACCTTTGGATGCAGGGCCGGAAACCAACAAACAGTATTCCACCCAATCCAAAGACTTTACACGCGCTAAGATTTGCGAGATTTGGGACAAAGAAAGCGGCAAAGTCTACTGGTTGAGTAAGAGTTGCCCTGAAGTGCTAGACGAGCGTGACGATCCGTTAGAACTAGAGAATTTCTTCCCATGTGCCAAACCTTTGTACGCCACAATGACTTCAGACACGCTTGTGCCTGTGCCAGACTTCGTGCTGTATCAAGATCAAGCAACAGAATTAGACATTCTGACTGACCGCATTGACGGGTTGGTCAAGGCTTTGCGTGTTCGTGGGGTCTGTGACGCATCACAACCCACCTTGCAGCGTCTTTTAACTGAAGGCGATAACAATACCCTTATCCCAGTCGATAAGTGGATGGCGTTTAGCGAAAAAGGCGGCTTAAAAGGCTCGATTGACCTGCTGCCTTTGGATACGTTGTCTAATGCTCTGTTGCAATGCTATCGGGCAAGAGATGAAATCAAAAACCAAATCTATGAAATTACAGGTATTTCAGACATTGTTCGGGGACAGACTTCAGCTAGTGAAACCGCAACGGCCCAACAGATTAAGGGTCAGTATGCGGGACTGCGGTTGCGTGCAATGCAAGAGGACGTTGCCTTGTTTGCTAGTGAATTATTCCAGTTAAAAGCACAGGTTATTTGTACTAAGTTCCAACCCACGACGATTTTGCAATACGCAGCGGCTCAAGCAATGAACCCTGCGGATCAAGCGTTGATCCCACAGGCGTTGATGTTGCTGCAAGACAAGCCTTTGCGTAACTTCCGTATTCAGGTTGATTCTGATAGCTTGGTGCAAATTGACGAAAATCAGAACAAACGTGAGCGTACTGAGTTTTTGCAAGCGATGGGTGGATTTTTAACTCAAGCCCTGCCAATGGGTCAGCAAGCACCGGAATTAGTGCCAATGCTGATCGAACTGGTCAAGTTTGGAGTGGGCGCTTACAAAAAAGCCGAGCCGATTGAAGGCGCAATAGATCAGGCAATGGATCAAATGAAGCAAAAGCAGCAACAAATGGCCGCTAATCCTATGCCACCGCCACCTGATCCTGAGATGATGAAATTGCAAGGCCAGCAGCAGATTGAGCAAATGAAGATGCAAGCCACGGCGCAAGCAGACCAATTGCGTGTGCAGGCAGATGCACAAAATGCCCAGACGCAAGCCCAGTTTGATATGCAAGTTGAGCAAATGAAGATGCAGGCAGAGGCTCAGTTAGAGTCACAAAAGCAACAGTTTGAGATGGCTTTGGCTAATCAAGAGTTGCAAGTTAAAGAGCGTCAGGAGCGTTACAAGAGCGAATTAGACGCAGCAACCAAGATTACAATTGCCTTGTTGTCTGCTAACCCTGATTCAAGCGTTGAAGAAGCCAATGCTCAAGCTACGCAATTGACCAATCAAATCAGCCAAAATATCAACGCTGCAATGGCTCAAATGGCAGCATCAAGCGACAATATGGCAGCAATGCACGGTCAAACACTAGCCCAGTTAGGAAGTGCTGTTAAATCTTTAGTAGCGCCTAAAAAGGTAATTAGGGGTTCTGACGGTCGAGTTGTTGGGGTTGAAGTCATAAGTGATTAAAATTGCAGAATTTAGTATGCAAAGATACAATGTTTAACATTAGTTTTCTTAATTAAGGCGCAATCATGGCAAAGTCAGTAATTACTTGCACAAACATACTTAAGCTGATCTTTAATGCAACAGCTTGGGCAAATATGGCAGACAATGCAGCGTCTTCGCCATACACGAACTTGTATGTGGGACTGTACACGGCAGACCCAGGCACGGGTAATAGCCAATCCACCAATGAAACCTCGTACACCAATTACACTCGCATTGCGGTGTTGCGTACTTCGTCAGGTTGGACGGTTTCTACCAACACAGCGGTCAATGCTGCGTTGATCCAGTTCCCGCAATGCGGCGCTACAGGTGCGACTTTGACCTATGTGGCGATTGGAACTGCCTCAACTGGCGCAGGTAATGTCTTGTATTCGGGTGCATTAAACAGTTCTTTAACAGTCGCATCCGGTATTCAACCGCAGTTTAATGCTTCAGCTTTAACAGTTACGGAGACTTAATTGGAACAGCCAAACCTCGCTAAAGGTGAATTGCCTTTGTACTTGTGTTCTGAGTGCAATGCGCCTGTATTTTTAGTTGAACATATCGTCTACAAACCTTGTGGTCACAAAGAAGCGTCTGTCTTGGCTAACCTTGAGGCGGCTTTGCGTGGCACTAGCGCAGTCAGCTAAATGGCTATTACCTCGTTCAAAGGATTTGTGGACGCTCAAGAAAACGGGCAGACGTTTATTGGCGGCTTTCGTAAAAACATTACAGCCGTAACGGGCGGTAACTCATGGTTTGACGTTACGCTATCGCCTGGCAATCCTCTCCCGTTTTACTATGCGTCCACTCCCTTGATTGGCGCACCAATGAGTCAGTCAGCAAACGGTGGGATACCGCACAATCAACCCGTGGCAAGCCTTGGTTATCAGACGTATTTAAAGACCATAGCACTTACGCCATCGGGTACGGCTGGTGTCAATACAGTCAATATTTTGTGTGATTACCTGTTTTATTATCCATTTGTTGATACAGGCACGACTGACGAGCAAGTGCTAGATAACACGCTAAGTTTGACCCGATACACAACGGGTCAAGGCGTGAGCGTCATGGCAGTGCAGATGGCGGGTATGCTCGGTACAGGTAATCCGACATTTAGGTTTACTTATTACAACCAAAGTGGCGTGTTGCAAACGTCACCTACGCAGACTTGCGGATCAGGTTCAATTGTTGGTGAATTGGCAACAGGCAATAATTCTACTACCTCGCAAATCAACAGTAATTACCCGTTTCTCGCATTAGCGCCTGGTGACACAGGCATCCGCAGCGTGCAAACCGTCACTTTTGACACGCCTGACATTGGATTGCTTGCGTTTGTGTTGGTCAAACCGTTAGAACAAGTTTGCTTGCGTGAGAACGGCGCATCTGCCGAACGTACACCAGCTATAGATTTTTTTGATTTACCGATAATTGCGGATAACGCATATCTTTCAATGCTTGTATCTACAGGCAATACATCAGCGTCCAGTAATAGCTTTATTGGCACAATTCAAACGGTTTGGGGATAGATTATGGCACTGCAATCGATGGATCAAATCATCTCTGCTATTACAGCAGGGCAATTTAACCGCACGGATTGGAACAAGAACGCATTGCCAACAACTGCTCAGACTGCGGGTGTTTGGTATGACCTATCCACTGGCGCTGGTAATCCGTTTCAGAACTCAACGCATGGATCGACTACTAACCTAGCGTTTCAAGCGTTGTCTAGTAGCACTAGCACGACTGCCACAACGGGTGCTTTAGGCGGCTCAATTGCAACCACGACTTTTACTGACACAACGCACAGCACGGGTCGCTTTACCGTTGGTATGTTGCTTACAGGTACAGGCGTAACTGCGGGTACTTACATTACGGCTTTGGGTACAGGTACAGGCGCAAACAACGGCGGTACTTACACCGTCAACATTTCGCAGACTGTTACGTCGCAAACCATTACAGGCACGGCTTATCCGAATGGTTTGTATACAGGCGGTGACGTATCGCCATCAGTTAAAAACATTCTAAACGTGTCAGGTTACTCAGCCGCAGCGACATCTAACCCTGCCGTGCTGATGCTTGTTGACCAAGTGGCAATGTTTACCGTTTCGTCGGTTACTACAACTGGCGCACAAAACTTCACAGGTACGCAAACATTAACTCGTTATACCGATGGCGCAGGACTTCAGGCATACATTGTGCCATCCGTGGTTATGGGTGCGGGTACTCCTACAATCCAGTTGGGCTATACAAACGCAGCGGGTACAGCAAGCCGTTTGACTCCTGCAAGCCCAGTCTTGCCGACTGCCACTACAACTTCGCCTGTTGGGTCAATTATTTATTCAGGTACAGGCGCAGGTAAGTACGGCCCATTCATGCCGTTGCAAGCAGGTGACACGGGTATTCGGTCAATTCAGTCAATTAACTTGTCTGCCACAATGACTTCAGGCTCTCTTGTTGTGGTGTTGTGTAGACCATTGTTTACACTACCCTTAACGACTGTGGGTATTGCCTCTGAGCGTGACTTGGTAAACCAATTGCCCTCAATGCCACGCATTTATGATGGCGCAAATCTGCAATGGTTAATGTACGCAGGTGCAGCAACGCCGACTAATACGGCTTATTACGGCAGCTTAGATGTAGCTTGGGGCTAATATGGCTTTGCTTGGCAATTATTCCGTGTACGACAAAATGCCGCTAAAATTTACTAGCGGTGCTGGCGTTCAGAATGGCGCACGGGGTAATTTTGCCGAAAGCGGTCGTGTTCGTAACCGCATGATGCAATCTCAGACCACAAATGCGGATGAATATTATGCATTGCCCAATGGTGGTTATCCATCACTTACTTGGTTTATTCCGCAAAAAGTAGGGCAGATAGGTTCTAGTAATCAGATTTATGGTTCTGGCATACCCACGGCAACTTTGGCAGGCGGTCTTGCTGCTGCAAGTACGTTGACAGGTTCAGGCACAATTTCTGACGGCGGCTTATCGCTTATTGCAGACCTGATTGCCTCGCTGACGGGTGCAGGTGACCTTTCACCACCTGCAAACTTGATTGCAATTCTTAACCTATATAGCGATCAATTAACGGGCGCAGGCGCAATTGCAGCAACTTTGACGGCTTATGCGTCCGTACAAGCTGATCTATTGGGTGAAGGCACATTAAGCCTTACACCTTATGCGGTAGGTGAATTAGCAGCCGACATTACGGGTGAATCTGCCTTATCCCCACAAAGTCTGGCAGCAGCGGTATGGAGTGCATTAGCGGCTCAATACAACGAATCCGGCACGATGGGCAATAAGATGAACTCGGCAGCATCAGGCAACATTGACTACGCAACACTAGCTGCGGCAGTCTTGGCGGCTATGAACGCAGCACCGCCAGATGTAAACATTTCCAAGATTAACGGTTATGTTGTTGATGGCGTTGGTTCGGATACAAATCCGTGGGGGCCTGCGTAAATGGCTTCAGCTTGGGGCTTATCGTTTGGCAGCGCATGGGGGTTTTCATTTGGTAAAACCACCATCATTGACATTGACACGCATGACGGTGGCGATAAGAAACGCAAGTTTTTAGAAGAAGCGGATAAAAAACGCAAGAAACGTGAGGAAATAGTCCGTTTATACGAGCAACTGGTTGAAGGTAAACCCGAAATTGCCCGTGAGATTGCGTTGCCGATACTAGAAAACGCATCAATTGTTGAATTAAAATCAATAAACTTTGATGAATTGCTTGCTGATTTGTCACGAATTGATCGGATTTATGCGGCTTGGCTTGAGATGGATGATGAGGACGTTTTGGCATTGCTATGAGAAAAACATACATATATGTGAACGGCGAATTAGTCGAGAAAGGCTCAAAAGAACACTACGACAGCCTTGGGCCAATGGTCATGCCCGACATTCAGCCGTACAAATCTATGATCGACGGCTCAATGATTACGAGCCGTTCTGTGCATCGTGACCACCTTAGACAACATAATTGCATTGAGGTTGGCAACGAAAAGATGGAAAGTAGACCGCCACCACCGAAAGACACTCGGCGGGAAGTCATGCGGCAACAACTAGGCAACATGACGCACAAGCAAGCAAATCAAATTCTCACACAACTACGCCGTAAATTTACCTAAAAGGGGTACGAATGGACAATACTGAACAACCGGATCGTCGGGAATTACTGTCACAGCAGTTCGACGAAGTTCAGAATGAAACACCAGTCGAGGCAGTAAAAACTCAGGTAGAGCCTGATCTAGAGCCACCACCAGAACCGCCAGTTTGGGAAAGACCGCCAGCATCGTGGAAAAAGGATTACCACGAAGCGTGGACAACGGCTGATCCAAAGCTGAAGGAATAAGC
>Ga0214919_10001743_pt1 | contig 35157 bp, 24 predicted proteins | sample LL1503_MetaG_FD_177994 | JGI IMG/M metagenome (GOLD analysis project Ga0214919, IMG submission 177994) | Freshwater microbial communities from Lake Lanier, Atlanta, Georgia, United States - LL-1503 | ecosystem: Environmental > Aquatic > Freshwater > Lake | place: USA: Georgia | collected...
AGCATGCAAGAAAAAAATAAATCAAATTGGTCCACCCCGCTTTTTTATGCCTTTTTGGTAATAATGGGTGTGGTAATAGGGGTGTTTTTTAAAGGAAGTTTACCCTTAAATGTTTTTAGTTCAACAACGAAAGATCCTATGCAAGAAATTTTGCAGTTAATCCAATCAAAATATGTAGACAAGGTAGATAGCGATAGCGCTAGTAATCGTTTGGCTAATTATTATCTATCTCAATTAGACCCTCATTCTGTATACATACCCCCTTCAGATTTAGTAGAAGTGAATGAACAATTGCAACCCAATTTTAAAGGCATTGGCATTGAGTTTATGCAATTAAGAGATAGCATCTTTGTTTCTTATGTTATAAAAGAAGGGCCTGCGGCTAAAGCAGGAATGCAAATTGGAGATATACTTTTAAAAGCAGACGATAGTATTCAATTGTCTGGGAAAAAATGGGAATCAGAAGAAATTAGAAAAAAAATAAAAGGACCTTCTAATACAAGTGTAAAATTATTAATTGCAAGAGAGGGTAAGCCATTGACTTTAACTATTGCAAGAGACAATGTAGCGGTTTCGTCTGTGGATGCCTTTTATTTAATTAGTCCAACTGTGGGTTATATAAGAATTAATAAATTTGCCGATAGAACTTACGAGGCATTTATGCAGGCCTTAGATTCTTTAGTGCAAAAAGGTATTAAATCATTGGTGATAGATTTAAGAGGCAATGGCGGAGGACTACTTTCTGAAGCGGTGGCCATTGCAGATGAAGTATTGAGTGGCAATAAATTAATTGTATATACAGAGGGTGTGAATTCTCCAAGAGTTGATTATTTCAGTAAAAGAGAAGGGTTATTTGAGCAAGGGGCCTTGACTATTCTAATGGATGAAACTTCTGCATCGGCAAGTGAAGTGTTGGCAGGTGCTTTGCAAGATTGGGACCGTGCTACTATTGTGGGCCAGCGTTCATTTGGTAAAGGCTTGGTGCAACAACAATATAATTTATCGAATGGTGGGGCAATTCGTTTAACCACTGCAAAATATTTTACGCCACTTGGTAGAAATATTCAACGCCCTTATGAAAAAGGGAAGCAGGCCTATGAAAATGATTTTATTAGTAGAATGCACGATGATGCAATGGGTATAAAGGATTCCAGTTATAAAGGTGAAAAGTATAAGACCCCAAAAGGGCATGTAGTATATGGAGGAGGGGGTATTTATCCAGATAAATGGGTGAGTGAAAAAAATGTATTAATGGATACAAGCTTTTCTATATTATGGGAGAAGAGTTTATTAAATGATTTTGTGTTTCATTGGTATTTGAGAAATAAAGCAGCAATGAATAGCATTGTAAGCCCTACTGAATTTCTAAAGCAATATCAAGGCTATGATTATTGGCCAGCCTTAAATGAATTTGCCAATAGCCAACAAAAGCAATCTTTAAAAGCCATCGAAAAAAATAAGGCATTAGTTCAAAGACAAATTTTAACCTTGGTAGCTAGAACAAAATGGTATAAGCAAGGTTATTATGAAGTGCAGAATAGCTTGGATCCGCTATTTGCTACTATGCTTCCCTAATAGTATTATTTTTTATCATTTGAGTAATTTCTGTTCTAGAAATTAATGGTACCGCTTTTTTATACATGTATATTCACATTATAATTATAAATATGTATTTATAATTATAAAAATTTATCAAAAAATATATAATTTAGCATATTATACAATATATATAATTAAATATAATATATTAAAACCCCCGAAAATCATGAAATCTAAGACCATCCTAACTGTTTTTCTATTTATGAGCCTTTTGTCTAATGCACAATCTGATACAAGTGCCAAAGCGCCTGCGGTCGCTACTAGCTATACTATTTATTTTGATGGTTATTATAGGAATGATTTTACAAAACAGTCTACCAATAACAAAACAAGCTTCACTAATTCTAATCAATCATTACAATTAGGTATGGCTTCTATTAAACTAGATCATACCAAAGGAAATTTTGCAGGTACACTCGATTTAGGTTTAGGTAAAAGAGCTCAAGAATTTTCTTACAATGATAATGGTGCAGCGCAAGCTATTAAACAAGCCTATATAAGTTATGCTCCCATTAGTGGACTTAAAATTACAGCAGGTAAATGGGCAACTCATATTGGCTATGAATTATTAGATGCTTATTCCAATAGAAACTATAGCATGAGTTATGCGTTTTCATATGGCCCCTTTTTTCATACAGGTATTAGAGCAGATATTGCTTTAGGTGGTAAATCGGCAATGATGATTGGACTAGCCCAACCCACCGACTTTGTGAGTGCTGATTCACCCGATAAAATGCTTATTGCTCAGTTCAGTACTAGTTCAAAGAACGATTTATTAAAAGCTTTTTTGAATTATCAAGGAGGTAAAGACAAATCACAATTTGATTTAGTATTAAATGGAGTAGTGAGTAGTCAAGTAGGTATTAACTATGATGGTACTATTGCCAATATTTCGGGAAAAAATTGGACAAGCAATGCTGTGTATGTAAATTATGACCCTTCCGCTAAGATTGGATTTACTTTAAGATCGGAATATTTTAATGATACTAAAAATGCTGTGGGCGTGGGTACTTCTATTTTTCAAAACACATTATCGGCGAATATTCATTTTTCTAAGCTAACCCTTATTCCAGAAATAAGATTTGACAATGCAAAAGATAAAATTTTCTTTAACGCCAATAGTAACTTAAATCAATATGCGGGCAATTTTTTAATTGCAGCTGTATATAAATTTTAATGGTATAGCATTGAATAAGTAATATAAAATTTTTAATAGTCCAGCTTTGTTGTTTTTTAGCAAGCAATCGTTAATCGGGCCACATTTCTATGGGGCCCTCTTTTTATAATTTAATAAGCTTAATTAAAAAACCTCCACCAGGTGCAAGTGAAATACTAAGATTTGATGTATTATTTACGACTTGATGGTTTATGCTATAGTCTGCAGCAAATTTATCGGCATTTATTCCGTCTTTACAAATAGTGGCTTTATAATTTCCTTTTTCTAAGAAAGAAAAATCAATGCTTTGTTCTTTGGCTGTCCAATTATTCATACCTGCTATATACCAATCCTTGTTTTTATTTCTAGCAGTCACAATATATTCACCCACTTTGGCATCTAGTATTTTGGTATCGTCCCAGCCTGTTGGAATATGACCTAATAAATTCATAAAATCTGGTTCTAAATAGGCTTGAGAAGGGTTGCCTGAAAAAATTTGCATGGGGCTATCAAATACTACAAACATGGCTAGTTGATGAGACCTTGTGCCGTAACTCATAGGGGCACCTTCTATATTTCTAAAACTATTTTTTGTCGCATTGTTTAAAAAGCCTGGTTCATAATCAAAAGAACCCGCTAACATTCTTGTAAAAGGCAAAATTAAATCATGACTAGGGGTGACTTTATCACTCCAAATATTATATTCAGAACCTAATACGCCTTCTCTTGTAATAGCATTGGGATAAGTTCGATTAAATCCTTTGGGTGCATAAGCGCCATGGTACATAATCATAATTTTATGTGCAGCGCAGGCCTTGGCAATACGTTCGTAAAACTGAACTGTTTTTTGATCGTCTCTATCAATAAAGTCGGTCATTATAAAATCAACACCCCATTTATTAAATTGTGTAAGTGCAGGTTCTAATTGTTTATCTAAAGTGGCCGCAATAGTCCACATGCTTAATTTTATATTTTTTAGTTTAGCATAGGCAACTAAACTATCCATATTAATTTCAGGAATGACTTTAAATAAATTTTTATAATCGCTCCAGCCTGCATCCATCATAATTCTATCAAAACCAAAATGCGCGGCAAAGTCTATATAATATTTATAGCTAGCGGTATTCAACCCAGCTTTAAAAGGAATATTGAATAAATTAATATTAATAATCCATTCATCAGTGGCCTTGCCTGGGTGCACCCAACTTGCATCTTGAATAGTAGAAGGGCTTGCTAATTGATATACCATATCATTATTAGGTAGGTCTTTATCCTCAGGTGCAACCATTATAATTCTCCAAGGCAGGGTTCTCGTTCCTTTAGTATGGGCAATGTAATTGGCTCTTTTAGTAACTACTACCTCTGGATATAATTCATTAGTTGTTTTTTCTTCTGCAGGATAGGGCGCGAATTGGGCTTGTATTGAATTTGTATTCGTGCCTTTTAAAAACATGCCAGGGTAATCTAATAAATCCGATTCTGTAATTGCTATCTTCGGAGCTTGTTCAGGAACAATTAAAAGGGGGTTATAAGCAATACTGCTAGTAGAAAAACTATATAAGGGGGTTAGCGGATAAGTTTCTTCAAAACTTGTATGAAAGATATCCTCATTTTCTCTTGGGTGCACAATGGGTAAATAAGCACTTGTCTTATAATTAAAATTGAATTCAGCTATTTCATTATGGATGTAGATACTGTCTTTGAATAAAGTTTGTATTTGATAAGCGAGTCCATTATTAAAAACTCTAAATAAAACTTTATAGGGTTGTTTGAGTTGAATGCTTAGTTCAGTATACTTATCTATTATTTTTTTTCTTCTTTCAGAAACGGGTACTTGAATAATAGTATTTACCTCTTTACTACTTATACTTATTATTTTGTTATCATGTGAAAGGCTGGCTTGGTCTTTTACTACTAAATCAATTCTATTATTAGTAAGTATTTGTTCATTTAGGTATTGAACACTGTATTGTAATTGGGTATCCATCCAAATGGCTAGTTTAAGTTTCCCATTGGGCGATTGTATATGTAATGTATCAACATTAGCTCTAAGCGTTTGAAAGGATAAGCAACCTAAAACAAAAATGGTGGCCTTGATATATAGTGGGAATACTTTCATATTCTAAAGTTAGGGATAGGGCGTCAATTAATTTAAATGATTTTTCTCAATTTATTTGACGGGTGGACTATTTTTAATCTTAAAACCATTAAATTCAATAACTGAATGAAGGCTGGAATTAACACATAAAAATAATAGTATGAAAATGAAATCTTTAGTTTTTTTAACCCTACTAAGTTTGTTTTGTATAACAACAAATGTAGAGGCGCAAACGGGTAAAACAGGTGCGGTGAGAGTAGTGGTGGCAGGAATTACGCATGGCCATGTATCTTGGATTTTAAATAAGTCTAAATCCGATGTGGTTGAGATTGTAGGTATTTATGAACCTAATAAAGCCATCGCTGAAAAAAACGCCATTAAATTTAATTTAAGTAAAGATTTATTCTATAGCAATTTAGCAACAGCGCTTGATAAAACAAAGCCAGAAGCAGTTGTCGCATTCGGTTCTATTCATGAACATTTAAAAGTAGCTGAAGCAGCAGCCCCAAGAGGTATACATATTATGGTGGAAAAACCACTAGCTTCTAATTTAAAAGAAGCCTTAGCCATGCAGGCTATTGCTAAAAAGAATAATGTAATGCTACTTACTAATTATGAGACTTCATGGTATCCTTCCACTTATGAAACTTTTAGACTTATTAAAGAAGAAAACTATGTGGGGCAAATTAGAAAAGTTGTATTCCATCATGGTCATCAAGGGCCTAAAGAAATTGGAGTGAGTCCAGAATTTTTTAACTGGCTAACCGATCCTATTGAAAACGGGGGAGGTTCTATTGTAGACTTTGGATGTTATGGTGCGAATTTAATGACTTATTTAATGCATGGCGAAACGCCCATTTCCGTAACAGCTGTGACTAATCAGTTCAAGCCATCTATTTATCCTAAGGTAGATGACAATGCTACTATTATAGTGAACTATGCTAAAACACAGGCGATATTACAACCTTCATGGGCCTGGACTTTTGCAAGAAAGGATATGGAAGTGTATGGAGACTCTGCTTATATCATTGCTGTGAATGCACAAAAAATGAGATTGAGAAATAAAGAAGCAGCACCTGAAACAGAAAAAACGGTAACGGAAAAAGATATACATGTATTCACCGACCCTTTCTCTTATTTACATGCAGTATTAAGAGGTAAGGAGAAAATTGAACCTTATGGTTTATACTCTACTGAAAATAATGTAATGGTGAATCGTATTTTAGAAGCTGCTATTCAATCGGCAAAAACAGGTAAGACTATTTATTTAAAATAAAAGTAATAGAGTCACTAAAGAGTTAGCTAACTAATTAATGTACTAACTAACATACTAACTAAGTCAATAAATAACTTATATAAATAGCAAAAAAAAGGTCTCGAAATTTCGAGACCTTTTTTTATTAATCTTTCCAGCGCCATTCGCCAGCAATTTGCAATGGCTCTTTTAAATTATTTTTAATTAAGAATGCCTTTGTTTCAGCATCGGTAAAATGTTTCGATTTAATTTCATCAGCATCGGCAACACCATATAATAACATCGATCCAAAACGAACCGTGTTCTTCATGCCATTTTCTTCTACTAAACTAAATACATCACAATCGGCATGATAACATGGTCCAGCATTTTTGGGTAGTCCACCGCCAGCACCTCCACCTGTTGGCACGCCCTGTAACATGAAGGGTTGATGATCGGAGTGTAGTCCAGCACCTGCTCTAAATAAATTAGTGAAAGTTGTATCTATGGAATGTGCAATGGCACCTATGCCTGTAAATAAATCTTTACTATCTTCTGCACTGGTAGAATAACCTTTGATATCATTACTCATATCATAGTTCATCATATATCTAATTTGATCAATTGTTTTATTTTTTATCGCATCATCTACATAGGCCCTTGATCCCAATAAGCCTTCTTCTTCTCCCATAAACATTACAAAGTCAATAGTGCGGGCAGGAGTAAGGTTTAACTTTTTAAAAGTTCTAGCCATATCTAAAACAGAAAACGAACCAATACCATTGTCAATAGCACCTGTTGCTAAATCCCAACTATCTAAGTGCCCACCAATCACAATTTTTTCATTAGGTAAAGTTTTCCCTTTTAAAGTTGCTACCACATTACGCGCTTTAATCATTCCAGAAAAATTAGACATTTTAATACGACTATATAATTTACCAGTAGCTAATTGTTCTTTTAATAAAAGTCCATCTTCTTTACCCACACAAACAGCAGGAATAGGAATTAATTTTCCAGTAACCGAAGCTGTACCTGTAAGTAGCACTCCGTTAGGAGGTGTATTAATGACTATAATTCCTTTCGCGCCATATTTAGTAGCAATGGCTGTTTTTTCAGAACGATGTAAACCTGGTGTGCCTGGTTTTGAGCCGGGTAAAACACCTAAGTACACTAAAGCAATTTTACCTTTTACTTTGTCAGGGTTAGCTGCATAATCTTCTTCCACACCATTGCCCATGTCAACTACTTCAAGAGTAAGGTCTACTTTCACAGGAGAGTGTGCTAAGGAAACCGACTTTACGGTTTTCAAATTATTAACATCCCCTCCAATGGTTAGTTCCAAAGTTCCACGGCTCCAGCTTTCTACTTCAAAGGGTTGAAAACGTAGGTTGGTAAAGCCATAAGACTTCAGTAAATCAAAAGCATATTGCTCCGCTTTTTTGCCATTCTCAGAACCGGTTAAACGGTGTCCTATAGTTTCAGAAGCAATTTTAAGTGAAGTATAGGCATTTGAATTTTCTTGCACTTCTTTATTGATGTTCGCAAAAATACCATTCCAAGCGGACTTTGTTTGTGCCATTACAGACAGGCTAGAAGCCGAGATAAGAATGGTAAAAAACAGGCTAATTTTTTTCATATTTTCTATAGGATGAGTTGTTTGAAATTTGATCAGAATGCTAATTTATTCAAATTAGACCACATTCTGGTAATCTTTTTAACAGCGGCACTACTAAATATTGTAATTTTAGTAAAATTTATTTTATGTTATTTATTTTAATTGGACTTGCTTTGTTTTTTGCAGCGGGAGCTGTTGAAAATTTTAATCTGCCTGCTTCTTTTCATAAGGGCACTATTCGTACAATTGGCTTAGTGGTTATTACAATTGGTGTATTAACTTCTTGCATTAAGCAAATAGATGCTGGTCAAATTGGAGTACAGTCCATGTTTGGAAAAGTGCAAGATGAAGTGGTGACTAGTGGTTTAAACTTTGTGAATCCGTTAATGTCTATTAATACCATTGATGTTAGAACACAAAATTATACCATGAGTGGAGTGCATTCAGAAGGAGAAATGGCAGGAGATGATGCTATTCGTGTATTAACTGCAGATGGTTTAGAAGTAGTAATTGACTTAACTGTACTATATCGTGTTCAGTCTAATCAAGCACCCAAAATTGTAAGAGAGATTGGCTATGATTTTAAAAATGTAATTGTTCGCCCTATTACTAGAACTAAAATTAGAGACAATGCAGTTTATTATACAGCCGTTGATTTATATTCTGTTAAAAGAGACGAGTTTCAAAGTAGAATTTTTAAAACCATTGAAGAGAACTTAAAACAAAGGGGTTTGGTGCTCGAGCAATTATTAGTGCGAAATATAGTTTTACCTGCTACAGTGAAGGCTTCTATTGAAGATAAAATTAAGGCTGAACAAGATGCGCAAAAAATGCAGTTCGTTTTGCAAAAAGAAAAGCAAGAAGCAGAACGTAAAAGAGTAGAGGCGCAAGGTATTGCCGATTATCAAAAAATTATTAGTTCAGGATTAGGTGATAAACAATTGCAATACGAGCAAATACAAATAATGAAAGGGCTTATAACGTCTCCCAATGCTAAAGTAATTATAATGGGTGGCGGAAAAACCCCTGTTATTTTAGATTCAAAGAATAATTAAAATTTGCTGGCTTACAAGCATTTTAATATTCATTAGCATATAGATATGATTAAACAATTACTTTTTTCTTTACTCTTTATTTCGCTGCTTTCTAGCTGTGGCTATACTACACGCAACGGTTTAGCTTCTTACTATGCAGATAGCTATGAAGGAAAAACAACTGCCAATGGAGAAATTTATAGACAAGGCAAAATTACTGCTGCACATAAAACGCTTCCCTTTGGAACCAAGGTAGAGGTTACGAATCTTTCCAATAATAAATCGGTGGTGGTGCGCATAAATGATAGAGGCCCTTTTATTAGAGGAAGAATTATAGATTTAACCAAGGCGGCTGCTAAAGAAATTGATATGTTTGGCGCCGGAGTAGCAAAGGTTAAAATAAGATACAAGAAGAAGTAGGTGATTTTAAAAATAAAAGATTTAATAATAAAAATTTATTCTAAACAATAAAATATGAAGAACAAAATTATTTTTTTAGTCGTTTTCTTATTAGGTGTGGTAGCTAATTCATTTTCTCAACAAATCATTAAAAAAGATACTGAGATAGACGCCATGGTAAAAGAAATAAGTGCAGATAGTTTAACACAGAATTTGACTAAGCTTGTAAGTTTTGGCACTAGGGCTACATTAAGTAATCAATCAAGTAATACAAATGGGATAGGTGCAGCAAGGGCTTGGATATTGAGTAGGTTTAATGATTATGCAAAGGCTAGTAATGGAAGGTTATCTGCATTTATAGATACTACAACCTATAACGCCGATAAAAGAAGGGTGAATAGACCTATTATTTTAGGTAATGTAGTAGCTACCTTAAAAGGTACCGACCCTAACGATAAAAGAATTTTTATTATAAGTGGACATTTAGATAGCAGACGTTCCAATGAAATGGATAGTGTAGGTGATTCCCCTGGAGCCAACGACGATGGCAGTGGGACAGTGGCCGTTATGGAATGTGCAAGGGTTATGAGTAAACATAGTTTTCCAGCCACCATTATTTTTGTAACAGTAAGTGGTGAAGAGCAAGGTTTATTGGGTGCTTATTTTATGGCAAACAAAGCCAAGCAGGAGAATTGGAAAATAGAGGCGGTATTGAACAATGATATTATGGGCTCTAACAATAGTAATGAAACTAATATTGTAGACAATACACGTATTCGTGTTTTTAGTGAAGGCTTATCGGTAACCGATACAGGAAAAGTAGCTATGCAAATTCGTAATCTTGGATTAGAAAACGATGGTAGATCAAGACAATTGGCACGTTATGTGAAAGAAGTGGGAGAGCGTTATGTAGAAAACTTACAAGTAATGATGATATACAGAAACGACCGTTTTTTAAGAGGGGGTGATCACACTGCCTTTGTGGAAAATGGATTTGCTGCTGTAAGAATTACAGAAATGAATGAGAACTATACCCGTCAACATCAAGATATAAGAGTAGAGAATGGTATAAAATATGGCGATGTAATTGAGCATATCGATTTTGAATACCTCAGAAAAAATACCAGTATGAATTTGGCCAACCTAGCCAATTTAGCAAAGGCTCCTGCTGTTCCGGATGAAGTAAAAATAGATGTGAAAAAATTAACCAATTCAACCTACTTATATTGGAAGGCACCTAAAACAGGAACAGTAAAAGGGTATTATATATTAATGAGAGAAACCACTAGCCCTGTTTGGCAAAAGAAAGTTTATACAGAAAGTTTATCAATGACCCTTCCTTATAGCAAGGATAATTATTTCTTTGCAGTACAAGCTGTGAATGAAACGGGCAACGAAAGTTTACCTGTGATACCGGCTGTAGGAAGATAGTATCTAGTTAAAATCTAAATTCAGATTATTAGGCTCTGTTGTGATCGGCTTTCCAATTTTTGATCAATTCTTTAATTTGCTTATTGGAAAGGTTTTCTGCAACAGCTTTGGCTGTTAAGGCTACGAATTCATCATCACTTGCAAAACGTAAAGCTATAATTTGGCCCATGCGTAATTCTTTTGGAAATACTTTTCCAGTCGCTAAATAATACCTGAAATTTTCTTCAGCACGAATAGCTCTGTCCTGTGCTTTTAAAGCAAAACCACGTGCATACCATGCTAATAAAAATACAATAACAGAAAGTAGACATAAGCTAGCGCTTAAATACTTGTTTTCTGCTGTGCTCTGAATAAAATAGTTCACAGAGGCTATTAGAAAAATTAGAATAGCAGGTAGTGTTATATAATGATATCCTGTAACCATTTTAGCATGGTTTTTGAAATTTTGCTCTTGCATAGTTGTATTATTTTGCTAAAAATAGACAATGTTTGAAACATAGGAATAACTATTTCAAATTTATAGGTGGTTTTAAGTAAATTCATTGTGTATTTATGCTATCAGATTCAAATAAAAAAGATATATGCAGTACCGCAGAATGCCCATAGAAATTGAAGCGCCAGAAACCTATGGCTATGAAAATATTGATTGTAATTTATCTGAAAGCTCCTACGCCGATCAGCGCTTAGGCGATTTAGGTATTTCCTTAAACGATCTTGTTTTATTTTATGGCGATCATTTAGGCAAACCTGCTTTAAGAGAATTAATTGCCTCTGCATATAAATTAAAAGCAGATCAAGTATTATTAACACCAGGGGCAGCACCCGCTTTGTTTATGGTAGCCACCACATTACTAGAAAAAGGAGACCATGTAATTGTAGCAAGGTCGAACTATGCAACGAACATTGAAACGCCAAGAGCTATTGGGGCAAATATTTCTTTTTTGGAAATGGAATTTGATAAAGGCTATCAGATAGATATTGAGGCCCTTCAAAAATTAGTAACGCCTAAAACAAAATTTGTAAGCATTACTTATCCGCATAACCCCACAGGCGTAAGTATTAGTGAAGAAAACTTAAGAAAAGTAATTCAAATAGTGGAAGCCAATGGAAGCTATTTACTCATGGATGAAACATATAGAGAAATGAGTTTTATACCCATGCTGCCTTTAGCTGCTAGTTTATCGGATAGGGTCATAAGTGTAAGTTCAATGTCAAAATCTTATGGGCTTCCTGGTATAAGAATGGGTTGGCTAATTTGTCAAGATAAAAAATTAATGGAAAGCTTCTTAGCTGCAAAGGAGCAAATTTTCATAACCAATTCAGTGGTAGATGAAGAAATTGCATATCAATACTTATGCAATATAGAAAAATTATTTGCACCCGTAAAAGCAAACATTCAAAAAAACTTTGAGGTATTAAAACATTTTATGCAAGGGCAGGATGTTTTAGAATGGATAGAGCCTCAAGGTGGTTGCGCTTGTTTTCCAAGAATTAAATTGAATATTGAAATTAACACTAAGCAGTTCCATGAGGATTTACTAAATAAGTATAGCACTTATGTAGGCCCTGGCCATTGGTTTGAGCAAGACGATAGGTATATGCGTATTGGTTATAGTTGGGACAAGACTGAAAAATTAGAAAAAGGCATGCAGAATATTGTAAAAGCCATTCAAGCATTGAGAACTAATTAAATCATTTTTTAAAATTATTGTATAAAAATATTTAGAAAAAATTAAAATAAAAAGTATGAAAAAAAATACAAATCATCTTTTCAAAATTATTATAGGGTCTTTAATGGCCATTGTAGCCTTCAGTTGTTCGCAACCCAAAAAGGAGGCAAAACTGCCTCGTATTGCTATTTTAGGTTTAGCCATCGAGTCAAGTACTTTTTCACCCGCGCTCACCCATGAAGAAGATTTTCATGCAATTTTAGGAGATTCTATTTTTAAGGAATATCCTTTTTTACAACCCGATTCTAGTTTAAAGAAACAAGCAAATTGGATTCCCTTATTATATGGTCATGCATTACCAGGTGGCGTGGTAACTAAAGAGGCCTATGATGCTCTTGTATCAAAGTCCATTCAAATGTTAAAACAAAATGCACCTTATGATGGAATATTCTTTGATATACATGGTGCTATGAGTGTGCAAGGAATGGACGACCCTGAAGCCGATTTTATAAAACAAATAAGAGCCGCAGTAGGGACTAAAGTATTAATTTCTACTTCGATGGATTTACATGGTAATGTATCACTAGACTTAGCAAAGAATTCTGATTTTATTACATGTTTTAGAATGGCACCTCATGAAGATGCAATAGAATCAAAAAGAAGAGCAGTGTCTAATTTAGTGACCAGACTTATAAATGGAAAAGGAAAACCAAAGTATAAAGCTTGGGTAAGTGTTCCTATTTTATTACCAGGAGAAAAAACAAGTACAAGAATTGAACCTGGTAAATCTTTATATGCACAACTGCCAGCAGCCACTAGTCAAGAAGGTATTATTGATGCAGCAATTTGGATTGGTTATGCTTGGGCCGATGCACCTCGTAACCATGCAGCCGTGGTGGTAACAGGAGATGATCAACAAAAAGTGACAGCCATAGCTGAATCGCTTGCGAAAAGTTTTTGGGCAGTTAGAAACGAATTTGTTTTTGTAGCACCTACTGCTAGTTTAGAAGAGAGTTTGAATTTAGCCATTGCAAGTAAAGTACATCCTTATTTAATAAGTGATATGGGAGATAATCCCACAGCAGGAGGAGCCGGAGATGTTACTTGGACATTGAAAAATATATTAGAAAGAAAAGAATTTAAAACAGATGCAGGGCCTTCTGTTATTTATGCCTCTATTCCTGGGCCTGCCTTAGTCAAAGAAGCACTTAAAGTAGGTGTGGGTGGAAAAGTAAGTGCACTAGTGGGTGCTGCTATAGACCATAGATATGCGCCACCCGTTTTATTAACAGGAGTAGTAGAGTCTATTTACAAAGGTGATATTAATGCAGAAGTGGAAGTGGCCGTAAAAGTAGGATCGGTACATGTAATTGTTACACAAAAAAGAAAACCTTATCACTTAGAATCGGATTATACAAGACTTGGTTTAATTCCAAGAAAGTCAGATATAGTTATAGTTAAAATTGGCTACTTGGTGCCTGAGCTATATGATTTAAGAGCAGACTGGATAATGGCTACTACTCCTGGAGGGGTAGACCAAGATTTAAAAAGGCTGCCTTATAAAAAAATACAAAGACCTATGTTTCCTTTAGATAATTTTAAAACTGAACCTAGTTTAAAGGCGGTATTGTATTAATTTAAGTATTTAAAATTTATTGTAAATTACAGTACACTCATAATAAAATTCTATGAAAAACTTAACACGTATTGCTATTGTTTTTTTAGCCTCTTTTGCTATTCATAATAGCCATGCTCAAAGCAGCGATTCTACTTTAAAAGGAATGAACTGGAGAAATATTGGCCCTAATAGAGGAGGTAGGTCCTTAGGTGTGGCAGGTAGCAGTAAGAATAAATTAGAATATTATTTTGGAGCAGTGGGTGGAGGTTTATGGAAAACTACAGACGGAGGTTTGAATTGGAAGCCTGTAACCGATGGTCAGTTAACAAGCTCTAGTGTGGGTGCAGTGGCTGTTGCAGAATCAAATCCGGATATTATTTATATAGGTACGGGGGAAACTGCATTTAGAGGAAATATTATGCAAGGAGATGGAGTATATAAATCGACTGACGCAGGAAAGACTTGGAAAAATATTGGGTTAAAAAATACACAATCTATTTCAAGAGTAAGAATTCACCCAACCAATCCAGATATTGTATATGTATCAGCCTTGGGTCATGCTTTCGGACCGAATGAAGAGCGTGGTGTTTTTAAAACAGTTGATGGTGGTAAATCATGGAATAAAGTTTTATATGTGAATGATAAAGCAGGCGCAGAAGATTTAGTCATTGATCCACAAAATCCTGAAATTATTTATGCAAGTATTTGGGAAGTTTATAGAACACCATATAAAATGTGGGCCGATGTAGGTACTTCAGCTTTATATAAGTCGGTAGACGGAGGTGCCAGCTGGAAAGTCATTTCTAAAAACCCTGGTATGCCAGCAGTGGTGGGAAAAGTGGGAGTAGCAGTTTCTCCTGCAGATGGAAATCGTGTTTGGGCTATTGTAGAATCACCAGAGGGTGGATTATATCGATCCGATGATGGAGGATCAAATTGGAAATTAGTGAACAATGAAAGAAAATTACGTCAACGTGCATTTTATTATTCTCGTATAGTAGCCGATCCAAAAGATAAAAATACAGTGTATGGTTTGAATGTAAATTTTTATAAGTCAACCGATGGAGGTGTTAGTTTTAATACAGAAATAAAAGTGCCACATGGAGATAACCATGATTTATGGATTGACCCTAATGACCCAACGCGATTAGCCACAGCCAATGATGGTGGTGGTGCAGTTTCAGTAAATGGAGGTTTAACATGGACCGATGAGGATTTTCCTACAGCACAATTATATCACATAACAGTAACCAAGGATTTTCCTTATCAAGTGGCAGGTGCGCAACAAGATAATTCTACGGTAGCATTACCAAGTGAAGATTATAGACATAGAGCCGTAAGAACCAATTCTACAAAACCAGGTATGGGTTTTGCTTATGAAGTGGGTGGAGGAGAGAGTGGATATATTACGCAGGATCCAAAAAATCCAGATATATTTTATGCCGGTAGTCAAGGCGCTTTGTTAACGCGTATTAATAGAATGACAGGTCAAGTGAGAGATGTACAAGTATATCCAAGATTTTTTTCTGGAGAAGAAGCTAAGACCTTACCAGAAAGATGGCAGTGGACATATCCAATTGTTTTTTCACCAGTCGACCCTAATGTATTATTTACTTGTTCTCAGCATGTGTGGAAAACAACGAATGAAGGACAAAGTTGGGAACAAATTAGTCCAGATTTAACTTATAACGATTCTACTACTTTAGGAGTGAGTGGCGGTGTAATTACAAGAGATATGAATGGTCCTGAAATTTACGGAACTGTGTTTGCATTAGCGCCTTCTTATCAGGATGTGAATATTATTTGGGCAGGATCTGATGATGGCCTTATTCATATTACCAAGGATGGCGGTAATCATTGGGAGAATATCACACCAAAAGACATGCCTAAAAATACGCGTGTAAGTATTATAGAGGCTTCTCATTTCAATGCAGGCACTGCATATATTGCAGCCAAGCGTTATCAAATGGATGATCGTACCCCCTATATTTGGAAGACAAATGATTTTGGAAAAACTTGGATTAAAATTATTACAGGTATTCGTGCCGATGATTATGTGCATGCTGTAAGAGAAGATATTACGAGACCAGGATTATTATATGCAGGTACAGAGCATGGTATTTGGATTTCTTATAACGATGGTGTAAGCTGGGAGTCTTTAAGATTAAATTTACCTGATGTTCAAGTGTCTGATGTGCAAGTAACCGATAAAGACTTAGTAATTGGAACACATGGTAGGTCTATTTATGTATTAGACGATATTTCACCAGTTAGATCAAAGGATGCAGGTATAAAAGCAGGACTACATTTATTTAAACCTTATTATGCAGTGAGGACTGTACAAAAAGCAGTATTTCATTATTTTTTAGATTCCACTAAGAAAGATTTAAAAATTGAAATTTTGGATGCTCAAGGAAAATTGGTGAATACTTTTATAGGCGAATTAGCTAAAGCTAAAAAAGAAAATGGAGAAGAAGATGAAGATGATGAAGACCGCAAGCCAAAGCCGCCCAGCATTAAAACGGGTTTAAATGTTTTTGAATGGGATTTAAGATATCCATCTGCAAGTTATTTTAATGGAATGATTTTATGGAGTGCACCAGTATATACTGGTCCAACGGCTGTGCCAGGTAATTATCAGATAAGAATTACTTCAGGCTCACAAGTGGCTCTTGAAAATTTTGAAATTAAAATGGATCCAAGGGTAAAGGATGTAACCATTTCCGATATGCAAGAGAAATTTAATTTAGCTATTCAAATTAGAGACCAAGTAACTATTGCAAATGACGCTGTCATAAGAATAAGAGCTATTAAGGAAAAATTAAATGAAGAAGCCAAGTCAAGCAAAAAAGGACTTTCAAAAGCCTCTGTTTCCTTCATTGCTGCAATTTCACAAATAGAAGAAAATTTATATCAAGTGCGTAATCAAAGTTCGCAAGACCCTTTAAACTTTCCTATCAAATTAAATAACAAATTAGCTTCCTTAATGCGCGTGGTAGAGTCGGGCGACTATAAACCTACTGCTGGTTCTTATAAAGTATTTGATGAGCTGAAATCGGAGCTAGCTATAGAAATCAATCAATTAAACAAGTTATTATCGCAGGCGAAAATGTAAATAATAAACTATAACATGTCTTATTATTAATATATAAGATTGTACCTTTGCAAAAAATTGTACAATTCATGCGTAAAAGTTTAATGGTTATTTCTTTTTTAATGTTTTCTATATGCAGCTTTGCGCAGGATACAACCACCAAAGAATTATATGTGAGTGGAAATATTGGGATGACTAATAATGGCATTTCCATTATTCCTACTTTTTCATTAAAGCAACCAGCTTTTAATCTTAGTTATTCATTGTCAAGAGGGGGTAGGTTTAGTATTGACCCAGACCTTCGTTTAACCTTTGATGGCCGCAAAGGCGGCGGCATTTTATGGTTTCGTTATAAGTTAAAAACTGAAGGAAAGTTAAAATTAAATGTAGGTATTCATCCTGCCTATAATTTTGGGTTGCGCACTGTTACTGAAGAAGGCAAATCTTGGAAAATAACACAAGCTAGACGTTTTATTGCGACAGAATTTGTGCCTTCTTATAAAGTAAATGATCATTTAAATTTTGGCATTTATTATTTAAACGGACACGGCTTACAAGATGATGGTCCAAAAAGCATACACTATGTAAATTTTAGTACTGGTATTTCTAAAATACCTATATGCTCTGGCTATAGCTTTAATTTTTCGCCTCAAGTATATTACTTAAAATCAGACAAAGAAGATGGTTATTATTTTACTTCTAATCTAGTACTTGCAAAAGCCAAGTCTCCATTTGTGCTAATGTACATGATGAACAAAGAAATACGTTCCAATGTAACAGGTAGTGTGAATTTCGATTGGAATATTTCTCTACTATATAATTTTAGAAATAAATTTAGAAGCTTTAAGTAAAATTTAATGATACTTGAATATAACTATTTGAAAAATGAGTAAAATAAATAACCTACTTGACGAATTAGAAGAGCAAATTGCTAATTATTCAAAATTTAGTCTAACTATTTCTGAAGGAAACGTAGGCTGGCATATTGTACATAGTTGTTTAGTTGTAAATAGTGTTTGTGGAGCAGTGCTTAAATCTGATGCTTCAAAATTTATCAAAAAATTTAGTTTTAAGGCTTTTTTAGTATTGTTAATTAATTCATTTCCTAGAGGAAAGGCCAAGGCCCCTTCTTTTACAGTTCCCTCCGAGGAATTAAGCCCGGCTAACATTTTGCAAAGTATTCAAGACGCTCGTAAAAGTATAGAAGCGCTTTCTAAAGCAGACAAGAACCAATATTTCACACATCCTATTTTTGGAGACCTTAATACAGGGGACACCTTTAATTTCTTAGGGGTTCATACCAATCATCATTTGAAGATTATTAAAGATATCATCAAGTAGCTATAAAGTATCAAGCTAGGAAGCTGACTTTATTTAGGAGGTATTATGATATTAATCATTTATTATATCTGACTTAGAATTTATTTTGTGTCTGAAAAATTAAATTTAAGTTATGAAGAAAATTATATGGTTCTCAAGGGTATCTATTTTTGTAGTATCATGGCAAAAGCCCTTTCTAATTAATATTTAGATGGGGCTTTTTTCTTGGAAAAACTATTTATTCATCCAAACAACTTTAAGCACGGTGTCATGATCTTTACCAATGATTTCTTTATAGAGTGCTGGTCTTCTCGCATTTAAATACCTGGTACCTCCCGCTTTTTCAATATTAGCATGTATTAATTCTGCTGAAACAAATGAATCCTCGAATGTTCTACATTCTGCAATAATATCCCCAAAGGGGTCTATTATCATAGAACAGCCATTTTTTAATTGGTCATCATCCATGCCAATAGGGTTTGAAAATATGGCATATACCGCATTGTCATAAGCTCTTGAGGGTAACCACTTCATTAGCCAAGCCCTGCCTTTTAAACTATCAAATTCATTTCTAAGGGTAATGGGGTCGATATGGCGGTTATGCCATAATGAGGGGTCAACAAAGCCAGCCCCTGGTCTGGTAGAAGGGGTGCACATAGTTACATGTGGCATAAATATAATTTCAGCACCTAATAGTTTTACGGCCCTTACATTTTCTATAATATTATTATCATAGCATATAAGTATGCTGCATTTCCATCCTTTTAAATCAAAAATGCAATATTCATTTCCTGCACTTATATATTTATTTATAAAGGGACTTAATTTTCTATATTTTGCAATAAGCCCATTTCCATTCACGCATACATAGGCTTTGTATACATTATCATTTTTATCTTTTTCAAATAAACCTGCTAGTAAAATAATTTTATACTTTTTTGCAATATTAATTAAGGCTTGAACAGATGCTCCATCAGGAATAAATTCTGCTACTGCTAAAAATTCTTCTTTATTTAATTTTGAAGCAAAGGTGTAACCAGTAATAGAGCACTCATGAAAGGATAACACTTCAATACCTTCTAAGGATGCTTTTCTAGCTAATTCGTCAATAACAGAGAGGTTGTAAGCCTTGTCACCACTTTTATTTTCAAATTGAGCGGTAGCTATTTTAATAGGGCTCATGGTTTTTCAATTTTAAGTTGAATATTTTTATAAGCAACTTTCATTTCTTTAGAAACGTGCACTTGTAGTCCAATCAGTCCTGATATTTTGCTGTTGGAGGAGTCATTGTCTGTAGTTTCACTCATTAATATTCCATTAATATAATGTTTCATATTATTGCCTTTTACAATCAAATGAATTTCATTCCAATCATCTACTTTAATTTTTGACTTGAGTGAATCTGAATTGTCAATAGTTTTAATGATAAAGGCATCTTTTGAATTATTAATAGTTGCATTTTGGCCACGCATAGCTAAAAAGCCTCTTCCTCTTTCTTCATAGTTTTGACCTGTATATACATTCTCTCCATCTATGTCTGCCTGATAACCTTTTAAAGCATAGGGAATACTAGCGAGTTCCTCACTTCGGTAATTGACTCCGCTATTTCCTCCTTTGGATATTTTAAATTTTGCTTTAAATTCAAAATCGCCTGCTTGGTTACTCGTATAAATTAAAAATGAATTTGTTTGGATTTGTTTACTAGGAGTTACTTCTCCTACAAAACAATTGTTTTCAATATGCCAGACACTGGTATCGGCCTTCCATCCATTGAAGGTTTTGCCATCGAATATGTTAATGAATACAGCGGTATGTTTTAGTGGTTTATTGGAATTGGCACTTTCACAAGACAGGCTTAATATAATGCCTATAGTTAACAAAATTGCTATATTCATATAGGATAGGCTACTGCGTATTTTCATAATTCGTTTAATATTAATATTTTAAGGAAAGGCCTATGTAAATCTAATTATTTCTAGGCCATTCTTAGTCAAAAAATCATAATTTGTGTAAACACAATTTTAGCACCATGTTTAAATACACTCGTCTTCTAAGTTTTATAACGCTTATAGCTTTATTGCAATTTAATGTTTCATGTAATAGTGAAGCGCCTATTCCAAGCGATCCAAAAATTGCCGCTTTAAAACTACCTAAAGGTTTTAAGGCAGATCATTTGTATAGTCCAGGTATTAACAACCAAGGATCATGGGTTTCCATGACTTTTGATCATAAAGGAAGAATGATTGCATCGGATCAATATGGTAATTTGTATAGACTCGTTATCCCCGCAATTGGTGCCGATACTTCTAAAGATAAAATTCAAGTAAGTACTATTGAGTTGCATATACCTGGAGATACAACACTTGCAACGCGCAGAATAGGATACGCGCAAGGCTTGCTTTATGCATTTAATAGTCTTTATGTTGTAATTAATGATGGGGGTGATATTACTAATACACGTCGAAGCGGAATTTACAGAATGCAGGATACCGATAACGATGACCAATACGATAAAATTACTTTATTAAAAAGACTAGAGGGAGATGGAGAACACGGACCTCATAGTATTGTGCTTTCTCCCGATGGGAAATCATTGTATGTGATTGCCGGTAATTTTACAAAAATACCGGAGATGAATAATTATACTGTCACACCTGGAGTGGAGATGGATAATTTATTGCCTTTAACGCGTGATCCTAATGGGCATGATAATACAGTGAATACACATGGAGGATGGATTGCGCAATTCAATCCTGAAGGAACTAATTTCAATTTAATTAGTGCAGGTTTTAGAAATCCATTTGATCTTGCCTTTAATGAGTACGGAGATATTTTCACTTTTGATTCAGATATGGAATGGGATTTTGGTTCACCATGGTATCGACCTATTCGTATTTGTCAAGTACCAAGCGGTGGTGAATTTGGATGGCGTCCAGGGACAGATAAATGGTCACCTGCGAATGCAGATAATCTTCCGCCGCTTTTAAACATTGGACAAGGTTCTCCTACTGCAGTATTTAGCGGAAGCAAGTCACATTTTCCTGAAAAGTATAAACGCTCCATTTTTGCATTTGACTGGAGTTTTGGAATTATGTATGCAATTCAACCCAGTCCAGAAGGAGCGCATTATACAGCCACAGCAGAAGAATTTATTTCTGGATCACCCTTGCCTTTAACTGATGGTATCATTGGACCAGATGGGGCTATGTATTTTTTAACGGGAGGCCGACGTATTGAATCGGATTTGTATAGAGTGTACTTTGAAGACAATAAGCAAAATACCGAACCACTAGCTGCTCCAAAATTATCTGATGCTCAACAGCTTCGTAAAAAATTGGAATCATTTCATTATGCGCCTAATGCGGAAGCAGTTAATATTGCTTGGCCTGCTTTAAGCAATGAGGATAGACTTATACGTTATGCTGCAAGAATAGCAATGGAGCACCAACCTGCTAGCACTTGGAAACAAAAACTACTCACGGAAAAAGATCCAGTCACATTAACACAAGCAGCTATTGCTTTGGCTAGGATGGGAGAAAAAACTGAAAAAGATAATTTATTAAAGGCTTTATGCGCCATTGATTTTTCTAAAATATCAGAGTCAAAACAACTAGATATTTTAAGAGCTATTGAATTAATATTAGTGCGCCTTGGAAAACCAACGGGGGGATTAAAAAATGAATTAATTGCTGTATTGGATAAACAATATCCAGCAGCCACCAATAATTTAAATAGGTCGCTTAGTAAAATTATGGTGTACATGGATGCGCCTACTGTGGTTGCCAAAACAATGGAACTTATGAAGGTGGCCAAAGACGATCCGAATGATCAAAAAACTTTTACAGAATCTACCGATCTTATTCTTAGAAACCCTCAGTACGGATTAGATATTGCTAAAATGTTGGCCAATGTTCCACCTCAGCAACAAACCTATTATGCTACAGTACTTAGTCATGCAAAAATTGGTTGGACACCTGCATTACAAGAAACTTATTTTAAATGGTTTTATACAGCATTTGGTTACAAAGGAGGAGTGAGTTTTATAGGCTTTCTAAATTTAATTAGAAAGGACGCTTTAACAAATGTTTCAAAAAATACATTTGCTTATTACAATACTTTATCAGGTGATTCAATTGTAAATAGAGCCATGATGGGTTTGAAAGAAAATATTAAACAAGCCCAAGGGCCAGGAAGAGATTGGGAAGTAGATACAGCATTAGTATATATAAAAGACGGATTGTCGAATAGAGATTTTGAAAATGGCAAGGCCATGTTCTCTACAACACTTTGTTCTTCATGTCATGCAATGGGTGGGGAAGGCGGTGTGTCTGGTCCAAATCTTACACAAATTGGAACAAGATTCTCTTATAAGGATATGCTTACTGCAATCATAGAACCTAATAAAAGTATTTCAGATCAATTTGGCTCAACTGTATTTTATCTTAAAAAAGGAGGGTCTATAGTTGGAAAATTAATTAGCGAGGATGGAAGCAAGTATGTGATAGCTCAAAATCCATTTGCTATGCAAAACACTAAAGAAGTTCTAAAGACAGAGGTGATTCGCAAAAGAGTTTCCGAAATATCACCCATGTTGCCTGGTTTAATTAATAGTTTAAACGCCGAAGAATTAAAAGATTTACTTGCTTATTTAAAGTCTGGTGGTAATGCTAAGGATAAAATGTTTAGTTCGAAAAAGTAAGTTTTAATTGTTATATAAGAAAACTCCGATTTCTTAAGATTTCGGAGTTTTTTTTGCTTTTAAAAAACAAGATTATAATCCTGCTAGAGCCAACCATGTAAAACTAAGTCCGCATGTATGACTGTATTAGATTGATAACCAAGATTATTAACCCAATGTAAAAAATCATTTTTGTTATTTAAATCACATATTTATTTTAAATCATTAACTTCGGCATCTTCCATTAATCTAACTTATATATTTTCATGTGTTTAAGAATTTTTTTCATCATCCATTTAATGCTTGGGGCTTTTCAATTGATGGCTAGTGATGAAGTCTTTCAATCTAATGAGGATAGCATGTCAATGTTTTATACAAATTCACCCTCATTAAAAAATGATAGTGGTTTAAATATTAAACGTTTTACATTTGTCAATACTACTTCACTACTTGGTTTGGTAGGAAGTTATTATTTTGTCAATACAGCCTGGTGGGCAGATTCAAAAAAAAGTTTTCATTTTGATGGAGGGGGCTCTAATATTTTAGAAGCATTTAATATAGGAACAGGAAGGGACGCAAAATATGCAAAGGAAATTGATAAGTTGGGTCATTTTTACAGTGGAAGAATAATAAGTGATTTATATGTAAGAGCCATTAGATGGTCCGGAAAAACAGAGCAAGAGTCACTACTTTGGGGTGGAATTTTAGGTACTGCAGTACATGGTTTTATTGAAGTTAAAGATGGTTATTCCCCCACTTGGGGTTTTAGTATGTATGATTGGGTGAGTGGTTCATTAGGGAGTTTTTATCCTTACTTTCAATCAAAAAGTAGGTTTTTAAATGCATTAGATATTAAGTACAGTTATTACCCAAGAAGTAATTTTTATTATGATTTTATTAATAGAAGAGGGAATGACTTTTTTGATGATTATATGAATGCAACATTTTGGTTTACGTTTAATCCAAAAAGATACAAACCAACTAGTAGCTGGCCTAAATGGTTAGGTATTTCTGCAGGAATTGGGGTAGATGAAAATTTGAATAATTATAATTTAAGAATGCCTGGTGGGAATGCTGACTGGGGTAAGGGAGGCTATGAATTTTATTTGGCTCCAGACATAGATTTTAAAGGGTTGTTACCTAAAAGACCTTTTTGGCAAGGAATAGGTCAAGCATTAAACTATGTAAAGTTTCCAACACCAGCTATTAGGTTTAGTAAAGATTCAAAATTAATGCTAATACATTTTTAAGTCACTTACGTAATATTAAATTTTACTAATATTAGTAATAATATGCTAGAATTAGTAATTCCCATGATAACTTATTGCTTGTAAATTACTTAATGTTCTTTGTAAAAAGAATTTACTACAATGAATATATTCATATGTTGAAATATAAACTTCGAACATTTACTATAGTTATTTTTACTGTATTATTTACTGTAACAAAAGTAAATAGTCAAACAATTAGTCCCTATGCCTTAAACAATGGGGGTGGGTATAGCAGTACTATGGAATGGAGTATTGGAGAATCGGTTTCCATTGCTAATTTTATAGCCTCCGGTTATTTTTTAAATACAGGGGTATTGCAACCCATGACTAGTATAGTAACGGCCATCAATGAATATGGTCCATCTGTGTTTGGCACTGAAATAACTATTGGCCCTAATCCTACTTCTAATATACTTCATATTAAAGCAAGGTTTACCCAAACGGGTAGCTTATCATATCAACTCATAGATGCTAAATCCGCTATTGTTTTTACGCAGGAAGCAGTTACAATATTCAGTAGTTATGAGAAAGACATTTTAATGGGAAATTATCCATCAGGTGTATTTTATATGAAATTATATTTTAAGCCAAGTGCAGGCAGCGCCAAAACTGGCATCTACAAAATCATTAAACTATAATTAATAAATAATTTATGCAAAAAAGTAAAATAATGTTACGGTCTTTATTTTTCTTGATATTTTCATTAGTATTATTAAATACCCATGCGCAAACTGGATTAAATTTCCAGGGGGTAGCTAGAACTAGTAATAATGTAATTCTAGCATCACAAGCCATCTCCATTAAATTAAGTATCCTACAAGGCAGTGCCACAGGTACAACTGAGTATACCGAAACTAGAAAAGTCACCACCAACGCACAAGGTTTATTTACAGCAGTGATAGGAGATACAGGTGCTATTAGTACACTAGGAAACTTTAATACCATTAATTGGAAACTTTCCCCTAAGTTTTTAAAAATCGAAATGGATCCTGCAGCTGGCACTAATTTTATTACCATGGGTACTACACAGTTTCAGTATGTGGCTTATGCGCAGTTTGCTAAAAGTGTAGATGCTGAAAATATAGTAGGTATTATTCCTGTTACATCAGGAGGAACCGGGGTTGCAAGTATAGCGGCTTTAAAAACAGCCTTGGTAATTGATAATTTAAGCAACACAGCAGACACAGCTAAACCTATAAGTAATTTAACACAGGCTGCATTGGATTTAAAATTAAATATAACAGATACTTCATTATTGCTACAAAAAGCGGATACTAGTTCATTAAGTAATAGAATAAATGCAAAAGCTAATGCTGATACAGCAAATTTTACAAAAGATATTACTGTAAATGGGGTTGGTATAGGAATGGGAGGTGGCAAATTGAATACCAATACTAGAATTGGTTTACAGGCACTTCAAAGCAACACAACTGGTTGGGGAAATACCTCAATAGGGATGAATACACTTAAATTTAACACTACAGGATTTGGGAACACATCAATTGGAGTCTCATCACTTCAAAACAATACCTTTGGTTTTTTAAACACATCAATTGGTGCTGCTGCACTTGCTGCAAATACATTTGGCAATGGTAATACAGCTAGTGGCTACCAATCACTTTTGAGAAATACTACTGGGTCATATAACACATCATATGGAATTACTTCACTTTGTGCAAACACCAGTGGAATGTATAATACAGCAATTGGAGGGTATACTCTTTATATAAATTCTACGGGGGGGAATAATTCAGCAAGTGGGTTTGGGGCACTTTATAATAATACTACAGGTTCTAATAACACAGCAAACGGGCTAAAATCACTTTATAATAATACTACAGGTTCTAATAACACAGCAACTGGGACATTTGCACTTTATAGTAACACTTCGGGGAATGGTAATACAGCAATAGGAAATGCAGCTGATGTTGGGTCCGATTATTTAACAAATGCTACAGCAATTGGAAGTGGAGCAATTGTAGCTGCTTCTAATACAATACAATTAGGAAATGCTGATGTTACTGATGTTAAAACAAATGGTGCCTTAACAACAGGTGCGGTAACTTATCCAATTGCACATGGTACTAGTGGTCAGATATTGAGCACTACGGGTAGTGGAACTTTAACTTGGACTACACCAGGTATAGTTAGCACACATACTATTGGAGAGACTTATGGTGGTGGAATTGTGTTTTATGTTACAACCGATGGCTTACATGGTTTAATTGCAGAAACTATAGATCAATCCAGCAACTGTACTTGGTATAATGCACAAGATATAATTAGTACTTCAGCTAATCATTCAACTGCAGGTAAATTATTTACTGATTGGAGATTACCTACAAAAAATGAACTCAATTTACTTTATTTACAAAAATCAATGGTTGGAGGTTTTGCGGATGTCAACTATTGGAGTTCTACGGAGTTCGACAACGTCTTCGCGTGGTCCGAGTATTTCCTCAATCCCATTCAGAGCGTCACCAATAAGGACGGCATATTCTTTGTTCGCGCCATTAGGGCTTTTTAACCATTTAAGTATTTGACAACTTTAGTTCACCAAACGAGCCACAAAAAACAGTACAAAAGACTACAAAAACGTGCCACAAGGGCATAAAAAAACTCCGATTTCCTATGATTTCGGAGTTTTTGTTGCTATTAACTAGCTAGGTTGTGAACTGGCTGGGGCCGACCTCTGAAAACTAACGCTGCGAGTATCACTGTATTAGATTGATAATTAATGACATCAACCCAAAGACGAGCCACATAAATAAAGGGTAGGAAACGGCTTTTTGTGGTAGTATTTATCTAATTTTTTTTATAATATTTTAGGGTACCTTTAATGCACCCCCATTCAGCTAATTCTAGCTGTCTTAAATGAATTATTTAAAATTTTATGATTAAGGGAATCTTGCTTTATTTGTTATTACTGACAACTTCAATATTATCTGCACAAAGTAGTATTCAATTCAAGGCTACTTCTATAAAGCCAGGCGACTCTTGTACAATACTTATTCAAAAAAGTTCTGAAAATTTTTATCAAAAAAAATTAATAGCAGGAGCTGATAGTACTGTTTCATATACATTTAGTAATATTTCAAATGGGAAATGGGCTTTGAGTATAGATGCTACTGGATATTATTTTCCCCCTACACAAGTTTTTAATCTTACAGATAAGAGTATTTTAGTTGAAACTAGATTTATTTTAATAACACTAGCAAATTCAGTTGATTATGTTTACAAATGGCAAGATGATAGTAGTTACTTGGGTCACGCACAACAAAGTTATATAAATGGTCAGCCTGATTATAAAGTAATTAACGACCCTATAAAAGTTCCAGATGATTTTTCAAGTATCAACCTTATTAGTATATCTGGTATTGCTTTATCAAATAAACTGACAAGTTGGTCATCTGAAGATGCATATAGATTATACCAAATGGTAAAAAGAGTTCCTTTATTAAATGCAAGCAAAGGGCTGCTTTCTACAAATACAGCAAATGTAAATTCTGTATGGAGTATTACTGATGATGAAGTTGTAAGTGATATTTCCATTAATCTATTGAATGGCATTAAATATGTTACAATTTCTAGAAAAGCCTTTGTATATGCTACCCCTTTAGTTGCCGAGTTAGATGGTATAAAAGGACGTTTTTTTTCAAAAAGATTATATAATGCTGTTATTTCATTTGCTACAAATTTCGGTAATGATGCAAATGCAGTTTCAACTATTGCCGATCAGAACTTCGGAATTAAATTTTTAGACCCTGGCACAGATTTAAAAAATTTAATGAATGAGGATCCAAGTAATTTTCAATCATTTTCAGCATTTGAAAAGATTACTATTTTATCAATGTTTGAGGAATTGCCAGACGGTATGCATGCTCAAGCTAATTTGAAATACATAGTTCACAGAATAGCTGGTCAAGACAACCCAAAATATCCTTCAGCTGCTGCAATTGCATGGACTGGCTTAAAAACTATTGAATTCATGCAGAAAGCGTTCAGTACTCCAGATTATGGAGCTATACAAAGATTGATATTGCATGAAAAGGCACATTTTCTATGGGATGGCTTATTTGAACAAAAGTTAAAAGATGATTGGTCTTTACTAGGGGGTTGGTATTTAGATCCAACTGCACCATCAGGGTGGTCTACTACAAAAACAACTGAGTTTGTTTCAGCTTATGCACATGCATTAAATCCAAATGAAGATATGGCTGAGTCAGTTGCCACTTATGTTACTAATCCCAATTTATTAATGTCAAGATCAATTGGGAAGTATGAATTTATAAGGGATAGAGTGATGTTTGGAACAAGATACGTTGCCATTATAAGAAAAGATTTGACCTTTACAGTTTACAATTTAATGCCCGATTATAATTATCCTGGAAAGATTGAAGGTGTTAATGTCAGTGTTATTGGCTTGCCCAATGAAGATAAAAAATTAGTAATTGAATTGAAAATACATGCTATTGATTCAACAAAAGATGGCGCTTCTTATGGTTTTACAAGAATTTCAAGTTCTATTGGAACTTTTTTTGATATGTATTTGAATCAAGTTAATGGAAATTCATTTTTACTTCGAGGAGAAATATCAATTACGAAATTTGCAAAAAATGGATATTGGACAGTTAATCAAATAATGTTATCAGATGCAGTTGGTAATAAAAGGTATGAGAATAATAATACTTTTGGGTTGAAGATTTTTATAAATAATCCACTAGAGGATCTATTGCCTGCAAAATATAAAGAAGGTACATTAAACTTGTCTCTTGGGAATTCTAAATTTTCTAGTTTTGCTACTTATGAAACTATAGATGGCAAGAATTATCAATATGTTCAGGCAAAATTTGATGTTGTTGAAAAAAATGCAATTTCTTACATTGGATTAAATTTCGCAATGCCAACCAATCAAAAGGGGGTTTATAAAGAACTTCAGTTTGGGGTATTATCTGGCGATACAAATTATGTCAAAAGAGATCAAAATGATAAAGAATTGTCACATATAACCTATAGATATCCAATACCTGAATATTACCCTTCAGGATATTATCCTATAACACAGATATTTCTTAGAGATGAGCCACAGAATGAATTTAGGGAGACTTTTATGAATGACACTACTGGGTATAAGGTAAATGGTAACCAGCAGAAACATGTTAGAGATAGCATTTTAATTAAGACAAACTACCCAGATTTTTTGCCACCAATTTTGGATGTTAATGCTATTTCAATTAAAGCAACTCCTACAAACCCTTTATCCCCAGATGGTGAGACAGCTTTTGAAATGGAATTTTTCGCTAAAGATTCTTCTGAATTTAGTGGTCATGAAGCAGGTATTCAGAATGGTTATTATGTTTTAAGAGACCCACAAGGGAAGCAATTTGGATTTTCTATGCAGGGAGATTTAGATAATAATAATTTTTATTATTTATTGGAAGACCCATATGGGAATCCTGGTTTGTGGAGAAAATATAAAGTAAAAACACTTTTACCAAAAGGGTCTGCTCCTGGTTTATGGGGAGTTGAATCAATATCTCTAAATGATAGAGCGCAGAACTCGAAATACTTCAATTTTGTTGAGTTAGTAAGATTTGATCTTGAAAAAGCTGATTCTGCTTTAATTGTTAATCCTTCAATTCAAATTTTAACTAAAAAGGTAAATGCAAAAACTGTTGATTCGGTTTCAATGTCAATTGCATGCAAAAGTTGTTCGGGTAAATTATATAGAGCTAGATTTTATAGCGATATGGGTGGGGAGTCTATATTGTCTGAGGGAATAATGAAATCAGATTCAATAGTAGTAAATAATATTAATTTAAGAGGTGTAAATGATGGAGTATTATTTACTACAGTTTTTATACTTGATACTTCAAAAGTTTTATTAGGGATAAGTAAAGCGGAGTATAAAAAAGATGTAGTTATACCAAAATCTAATTTATTCAAAACAAATCTGTCAAATTTCGGAAAAAGTAATATTGATTCGCTTGTATTAGACGTAAGAGTCACAGAGAAGAACCTCGCATATAATATAATATTATCTCAAAATTCAATTATTAAAACTGATGCAAATGGGAATCAAAGCCAGTCTTTAAATTCAATATCTTCTATTAAGGTTGGCGATTCAATTGTTATTGTTGGTTTGCTTATGGATACAATAGGTAAGCTCAATAATATTCCTTTAAAAAGTTTTGAAGATGGTATAATCGGTTTAAAAATATTTTATTTTGATTCTGTTGGAAATCAGAGTGAACTTGTGAATTCAATTATTTATAAGGATACAAAGGATCCATTAATTGCAATTTCTAAAATCGCAATTAATGGGTTAAAGGCTAATTTTAGTATTTCTGCAAATGAATTTATCTCAAATAATCTAGTTAAAGATAGCATTGCTGTCTCTAATGCTACTATTGATTCATTAGTTAAAACCTCCAATAGAATTTATAGTCTTTATTTTACAAGAAAATGTAATGATACAATTTCAATTAATATAAAACCAAATTCAATAATAGATACTGTCGGTAATAAGAATATAAGTATTGTTTATATAAATACAGACACGCTTGTACCTATATTGCCAAATGTCAAAGATACTTCTTATTGTAAAAATGTTCCTGCTGATACACTTAGAGTAATTCCCACGATAGGGAATAGTCTACTTTGGTATGAAACAAATTCATTCAGTGGAGCTTCGACAAAAACTGCAATTAAACCAAATACATCAAATGAGGGGGTAGTTAATTATTATTTAAGTCAGATTTCTATATTAACTGGATGTGAAGGGCCAAAAGCAAAAATAGCAGTAACAATTTATCCCTTACCTAATGCTCCAGCTTTGTCAAGAGACACTTCTGGATATTTAGTTGCAAGTGCTAAAGGAATTACATGGTATAAAGATGGCACAGTATTAAATGATACTACTCAAAAGATCAAACCATCTTCTCCAGGTTCATATACAGTTAAAACCACTCAAAATGGATGTACTAGTTCCTTAAGCACTCCATACTATTTTTTAGTAACTGATATTATAAATTTAAGCGCAGACGAGTTTATTAAACTTGTGCCAAATCCATTCATCAATCAATTAAATTTCGATTTTGTTGTTAAGGGCTATCAGAGATTAAACATAGAGGTTTTTGATATAGCAACTGGTAGTAAAAAGGCAAGTATGCAAAATCTGACTCCTGGTGTACCATTATATTTAGGACAATTATCAGGTGGAACTTATATTATTAAAGTGAGCTCAAATGATGGGAAGATTAACTATCAGTTTAAAATGATCAAGCTATAGCGCTATACCAACCGAGCCACAAATAACATAACAAAAGACTACAAAAACGTGCCACAAGGGCATAAAAAAACTCCGATTTCGTAAGATTTCGGAGTTTTTGTTGCTATTAACTAGCTAGATTGTGAACTGGCTGGGACTCGAACCCAGGGCCCATACATTAAAAGTGTATTGCTCTACCAACTGAGCTACCAATTCTAACCGCCTTTTTAGGGGAGTGCAAAAATAAGCATTAATAAAAACTATCCAAATAAAAGGGGGTATTTATTTTCCCCACTCAAAACCCTTCTAAGTCGTTCATCTTCAAATAAGAATTATATTTGTAGAAACTCTAAAAGATGTCCAATTTCACAGACAAAATTGTAGTAATAACTGGTGGTTCTGATGGCATCGGAAAGGCTTTGGTGGCGCAATTTTTGGCATTGGGTGCAAAAGTGGCTACTTGTGGTAGAAATGAAAATAAACTCTCTTTATTAGCTTTAGAATTTCCTACTTCCAATTTATATACAGCGCAAGTTGATGTGAGTAAACAAGAGCAGTCGGAAGCATTTATCAAGCAAGTTGTTGATAACTGGGGCAGAATAGATGTATTAATAAATAATGCAGGCATTTCTATGAGGGCCTTGGTATCCGAGGTTTCAGTTCAAACCTTGCAAAATGTAATGGATATTAACTTCTGGGGCACGGTCTATTGCACAAAGGCTGCCTTGTCTTCCCTTCAGCAAAATAAGGGGGTAATAGTAGGTGTTTCCTCAATTGCAGGATATAGAGGGCTTCCGGGAAGAAGTGGGTATTCTGCCTCTAAATTTGCCTTAAACGGTTGGTTAGAAGCCTTGAAAACGGAACTATATGCATCTGGCACCCATGTGATGTGGGTTTGTCCTGGGTTCACTACTTCTAATATTCGAAATGCAGCCTTGGACAAGAATGCCAATGCACAAGGAGAATCTCCCATGGATGAGGGTTCTATGATGAGCTCAGAGGAATGTGCTACCCATATTATACATGCTATTGAAAAAAGGAAGCGTAGTTTGGTGCTTACTTTTACAGGTAAGCGCACTGTATTTATGAATAAATATTTTCCAGCATGGGCCGATAAATTAGTGCATCAATTTTTCTTTAAAGAAGGCAAACTAGTGAAATAAAAGAACACTAAATAAATTCAAGAATTTCTAAAATATAAAACTCAGTTTTTCGTTATTAATAAATGCCCATCATTACTTTAACATCCGATATTGGCCAAGAAGATTTTATCATTGGCGCACTTAAGGGGCAAATACTGTCAACTATTCCGGGCATGGGCATTGCCGACATTACTCATTATTTATCCAGTAAGAATTATCAACAAGGGGCTTATATTTTTAATAATGCAGCCAAGCATTATCCTGCAGGTACATTGCATTTTATTATGGTGAACTTTTTTCAATTTCCTAAAAGGCATGCACTTTTAACCAAGTATAATAATCAATATTTTATCACGCCCGATAATGGTTTTTTAACCATGATGTTAGGAGGGAAGCCTAAAGAAATTATTAAAATAGATTTTAAGCAGGCCAATACTTTTTTAGAAATTACGCAAGAAATTTTTAAAGCCATTGGGGCTTTTGTAAAAACAAATAATATCGCAGATGCGGGTGTGACATTTCAGGAGATAGAAGAAATTTATCCAATGCAACCCACCTTGGGTCCGAATTGGATGGAGGGGCAAATTTTATTTATAGATCAGTTTGAAAATGTGGTAGTGAATATTCGTAAAGAAGAATTTAATTTACAAGCCCAAGGCAGAAGCTTCAAAATTGTTTTTACCCGCAACGAAACCATCACCGATTTAAGTAAACATTATGGAGAAGTGCCCATCTCGGATAAGCTGGCTTGGTTTAATTCGGCAGGGTATTTAGAAATAGCCGTTCGAGGGGGTAATATGGCCGGGCTATTTGGTCTAAGCAAGTTTGATGAAAATCAGATGAATAAGCAGCGCCCCAACGATAATAAATGGTTTTTTCAGATGGTTCGGGTATTCTTTGAATAGTTCCCTATTTGTTTTTTCTTTTGCGATTTTGGGGGTATTTTTGCACCCTCATTCATTACTCAAATTAGTTATACAATGGCATACGACATAATCGTTATTGGTAGTGGTCCAGGTGGTTATCCTGCGGCAATTCGTGCTTCTCAATTAGGCTTAAAAGTAGCTATTGTGGAAAAAGAAAGCCTAGGCGGTGTTTGTTTAAACTGGGGCTGTATTCCCACAAAGGCATTGTTAAAAAGTGCACAAGTATATGAATATGTAAAACACAGTTCGAACTATGGTATTACAACCACTGGAGTAAATCACGATTTTGGTGCAGTTATTAAGCGTAGCCGTGGAGTGGCCGATAAAATGAGCAAGGGCGTTCAGTTCTTAATGAAGAAAAATAAGATTGAAGTAATAATGGGTTATGGCAAAGTATTGTCAAGAGGAAAAGTAGAAGTGAAAGATGCTGAAGGAAAAACACAAGTAGTAGATACAAAGTATATTATTATTGCAACTGGTGGTCGCACGCGTGAATTACCGAACTTAAAACAAGACGGTAAAAAAGTAATTGGATACCGCGAAGCCATGGTGCTTCCAACACAACCTAAGAGCATGATTATTGTGGGAAGTGGTGCAATAGGTGTTGAGTTTGCCTATGTATACAATAGCATGGGTACTAAAGTAACTATTGTAGAATTTTTACCAAGAATAGTTCCTGTAGAAGATGAAGACATTTCAAGAGAATTAGAAAAACAATATAGAAAGCAAGGCATAGAAATTATGACTAACGCTTCTGTAGAATCGCTAGATACATCTGGCGCTTTAGTAAAAGCAAAGGTAAAACAACTAGACGGTTCATTCCTAACATTAGAAGCAGATATTGTTTTAAGTGCTGTAGGTGTGGTGGCAAATATTGAAAATATTGGACTAGAGCAAAATGGTATTAAGACAGATAAGGGTCGCATTATTGTAGATAAATACCAACAAACAAGTATTGCCAGTATTTATGCCATTGGCGATTGTTCTCCTGGACAAGCCTTAGCGCATGTGGCTGCAAAAGAAGGTATTAATGCTGCTGAGCATATTGCATATCAAGAAAAGAAACATAATCATATTCCTGAAGGCATTGATTACAATAATATTCCGGGATGTACTTATTGCATTCCAGAAATTGCGAGTGTGGGTTACACTGAAAAAGCAGCTAAAGAAGCGGGCTATGAAATAAAAGTGGGTAAGTTTCCATTTATGGCAAGTGGTAAGGCAAGTGCAGCAGGGGCGACAGAGGGTTTTGTAAAAGTTATTTTTGATGCTAAGTACGGCGAGTTCTTAGGTTGTCATATGATAGGAATGAATGTAACAGAAATGATAGCTGAAGCAGTAGTGGCGCGTAAATTAGAAACTACTTCTCATGAATTATTAAACGCTATTCATCCGCACCCAACCATGAGTGAAGGATTAAAAGAAGCAGTAGCCGCTGCTTATGGTGAAGCAATAGATATCTAACTAGTGTAAATAAAATAGACGAATGGCTCGTGATTCAAATTATTTGAGTGCGAGCCATTTTTAACAATAATGAAGTACGAAAAAGAAATTAACCGAAGAAAAACATTTGCCATTATCTCTCACCCAGATGCTGGTAAA
>Ga0214919_10001744_pt1 | contig 35155 bp, 29 predicted proteins | sample LL1503_MetaG_FD_177994 | JGI IMG/M metagenome (GOLD analysis project Ga0214919, IMG submission 177994) | Freshwater microbial communities from Lake Lanier, Atlanta, Georgia, United States - LL-1503 | ecosystem: Environmental > Aquatic > Freshwater > Lake | place: USA: Georgia | collected...
TCCGGTTGTTCCTAGTTAGTAGTTAGTTTTTTCGGGTAATGAAAAAGGGCCCGAATCCTTTGTGGATTCGAGGCCCTTGGCTTCTAGTTCTTATTCGATGTTATCGAGTAGAACCCCAAGTGGCCTCTTGTCCGGCATAGAAAGCGGCGTAAAACGCTGGCTTTGCGGTATGCCAAGTTGAAGGCTTATTGGTTGTATGAGCAGAAGGAATCACAGCAGAGCGCAGTGCGCTTGCTGATACGAATGATGCGTTAGACATATTCGTTCTCCCTTTCAACTCATCATCATTTCGCCAAAGAAATGAATGAATGGCAAGGGTAAAGCATAGGGCCGCCTGTATGCAAGTTAATTAGATATGCACGTATTACTAAGCAGTAATACTGTAGTTACGCGGGGATAAGGCCAGCTTCAATGAGAAAACGTGAAGGTTTGCCGCGATAACTCAGGTGAAGATCTACCTTCGCTCGAGTGATTCCTACATAAAACAAACGGCGCTCTTCATCGATTGAAGCTTGATCATTACTCGTAGAACTATTTTCAAGTGGCAAGAGGCCTTCGCTCACGCCCATCAAAAATACTCGCTCCCATTCAAGACCTTTAGCTGCATGCAAAGTCGCCAACGTTGTTACTGGCATCGTTGGGGGATTATTTTGTTGAACTCGGTCCTCAAGTTCGCGCAAATATGTGCGCAAATTCTTAGGAGTAAAACCACTATCTGCATCAAGTTCACGCGCTAAGTGCAGTAGCGCGGCAATTCCATCGATGTGTGCGCCCGTTAAAAAGGGTTGAGCTAACGTGCGCAATTCATCCAGCCATGAAACTCCTTCAGTAGGTATTACTGAAGCGTTACGAACTAGCTTAAGAAACTCACGAACATCAGGGCGATCAAAGAAGCGTTCACTGTTTCGAATTTGATAGGGAAGTTTTGCTGCGTTCATCGCACGTTCAAGCGTATTAAGTTGGCTATTAGTGCGCGCAAGAACTGCAATCTCTTGGGCCTGTGTGCCTTGACTTAATAACTGCTTAATCCAGTCAACTATGCCGGCAATTTCACCGCTCTCATCCTTAAAGGAATCTACAGATGGTTTATCACCGTGATCATTGAGTGCGACAAGCTCTTGACCCATCTGAGCTTTACGTAAAACACTATTCGCCATAAATGTAATTTCAGGAGTTGATCGATAACCCGTAGTTAAACGAACAACTTCGGCCTCTGGAAAACGATTAGTAAAGGAGTTTAAGAAGACTGGAGTTGCACCTGCAAAAGAATAAATCGTCTGTGCGGGATCACCGACGACGCAGATTTCTTGACGTGAGCCCAACCATGCGTTAATTAACCGCTGCTGCAGTGGGGAAATATCTTGGTACTCATCGACTGTGAAGAAACGGTACTGATCCTGCACGCGTTCGCGAGCTTCACGCTCTTGTTCAATCATGGCGGTGGTCAGTAGTAATACATCTTCAAAATCCATCGCGCGCTCTTGGTGCTTGACTGATTCATAAGCGGTATAAACCTTGGCGATTTGTTCTGCATTTATGCGGGGCTTAGTTGGACGTTTGCTCAGTTCGGCCAAGTAGTCGGCTGGGGCGACTTGAGAAACTTTGGCCCACTCGATTTCAGATGCAATATCACGGATTAAATCGCGCGAGGTAAGCGATAGTTCGCCAGTTAATTCAGCGCGCTTAATCGCCTCAGTAATAAAACTCGTTTTCGTTGTTATCAAATCAGGAGTACGCCCACCAAAGACTTGAGGCCAAAAAAACGTTAACTGCTTTAAAGCTGCTGCATGGATAGTGCGGGCGGCAACGGATGGAACGCCTAGAGAGCGAAGACGCATACGCATCTCCCCTGCAGCACGGGCCGTAAAAGTAAGCGCCAAAACCTTGTGCGGATCCATAACACCAATCGCTGCGGCGTATGCAATGCGGTGCGTGATTGCGCGAGTCTTACCTGTACCTGCACCAGCGATAACACACACCGGACCTCTAGTAGCTAGCGCTACTGCGCGTTGTTCATTATCAAGGGCTTCAAGTATCTCTTCGGCGCGAATGTCGTTGGTCAATTTCTCCACGACTCCCCACCGCTTAAATCTTTAACGGTGTAACCAGCTTGAGATGTGTACCACCCTGTAATCATTTTACGCGCAACCGAAATTGTCGGTGGCAATAATAAATCTCCAGTAGCAACTGCGGTTTTCATTTCATCGCGGCTAAACCAGCGTACTTCAACGATTTCTGCGCCATCTGGCTTAGCTGCATCTGGATGATCAGTGATGGCTTCAAATGCAATCATGATTGAGGCTGGAAATGGCCAAGCTTGAGATCCTAAATAATTTATGTCGTTACAGTACACATTTGCTTCTTCGAAAACCTCACGTGATACACACTCTTCGAATGACTCTCCTGGCTCAACAAATCCAGCGAAGGTTGAAAAGCGTTTTTCAGGCCATATCGCTTGGTGGCCAAGCAAAATTCGATCATCGGCATCTTTTACTAAAACAATTACTGCGGGATCTGTGCGTGGGTGATGTTGTGAAGAATCTTCGACGCAAACGCGAACGCTTCCACCTAAATCTGCAACTGTTTCTGCTCCACACCTAGAACAACGAGGGTGCGACTTATGCCAATTGCTTAAACCCACAGCATGCATCGCAACTGTTAATTCGATTTCACTTAACTCTGAACCAACGGCGCGGAGAGTTTTAAATCCATCAAACTTTATTGCTTCATCGGCGGGCTCATTGATCCATGATGTGCGCCATGCAAAAAATGCTTGACCACCATCGCGAGCTTGACCTAAGAAATATCGCTCACCTGTTTCAAAGGATGCAGCTAAAAACTCGACAGTATCGGCATCAAGGAATCGCAAACCACTATCGCCAGCACCAATATGACCATCGATGATCGGCAGGATTGCTGCGCTCTTCCACAGCAGGGCTAAAGCATCGCCATCGCTGCGCAGGTGACTGGCTCGATCGATGGGCGAAAGGGATTGGTTTCTAGCGCTCATTAAGTCGCTCAGACTACTAGCATCGCCCCATGCGCCTAACATCGTGGAATTTGCTGCACGGGGAAGCGATGCCGCCTGATAAAAACGCCGACAACGCCGCCTTGTTGGAAGCTGAAATCAGCCATCTAGACAGTGACGTGATAGGGCTGCAAGAAGTCGATTATTTCTTAGAGCGCTCGGGCAACCATAATCAAGTGGCCAACGTTGCAGACATGATGAGCGCTCCTCAGTGGGCATTTGCGCCATCACTGATGGGCTCTCCCGATGAGGATTGGCGCAATCCAGATCACAGTGATGACAAATTAATAACAGAAAAAAGTGACGTATCACTTCCCGGTTATGGAATTGGCATAGTCTCAAAAATCCCTGTTCTATCATGGCACCGTTTAGATTTAAAGGGATCACCTGTTGGCGTCTTGATGGCTTTCCCCGTCGATGGAAAGTTAAAACGTTTTTATGTAAGAGATCATCCACGCAGTGCAGTAGGTGCAATTCTAGATAATGGTTGGTTAGTCATTAACACGCACCTTTCATTCGTCCCATTCTTCAATCTAGCGCAGCTGATAAAAATTAAGCGGTGGTCTCATACGTTAGGCGTTACGGATAAATCAAAGATTGTCATAATGGGTGATCTGAATATTCCATTTGTAGGAATCGTTAAAGGTTTCACCTGGAAATCATTGGCAACTCAAAAAACTTTCCCAAGCTGGGGGCCAAAAGTGCAGATAGATTATTTTCTTTCTCAAGGAGTACATCTTGGTGATGTAGTACATACTGCCTATCCACACTCAGGAATGAGCGATCACTTACCGCTTCAGATTGACATTAACTAAACCTGTCCATCCAAACGCGAAATTAGTGCAACGAGTGCAGCCTCGTCGAGCAAATCAGCAGGTCGATCGGTTACTGACGTTGGAACATAGTGAAAAGCTGCGCTGACGTTTGAAATATCTGCACCAGATAATTTTGCCCACGCCAATCGATACATAGCTAATTGAATTGCCGCAGATTGGCCTAACTTCTTAGAACCTGTTTTCCAGTCAACGACCTCAAAGCCCGTAGAAGTGGCATAAACCGCATCAATTCGGCCTCGAATAAGAACCCCGGCAATGGTGGTTTCAAAGGGAACTTCAACGCGCACCGGAGTGCGATTGGCAAACTCGCTGGATAACCACGCTTTTTTTAAATCTTCTAACTGTGAATCATCCTCAAGTGGATCTAAATAATCTAAGTACTCATCACCAAATAGTGTCGCGGCATCAGTGAATTGACGCTCCACCCATAAGTGAAATGCAGTTCCTCTGCGCGAGTATTGATCTTGACCACGAGGCATTGGTCTGCGAATATTTAACGCTAACTCGTGTGGATTCTCATGCAGTGCCACCAATGTAGATGTTGATAAACGAGGTGGGAGCGCAACATTGGTAATGCCAACATTTCGTTGATGTTGTTCAGTGATGAGCGCTTGTGCATCATTAATCCACGATGCAATCCTTTGATCAGTGGAATCGGCTAAGTCATGGGCAGCACTCTGGGCAACTAAAGCAATAGCTTCATCAAATGCATTTCGTCGATCTCCCAGTGGATCAAAAGGCCACGTTGCAGTCATGGGATTTTCAAGCGTTGGATTTTCTGCATCGGCATCTGGAGCTGGTGCATCGGAAACCATCAGACCACCTAATGCGCTTGCAACTTCTGCGATCAGATAAAAAATCTCACTCGGCTCAACGGCTTTTGCGCCATCTCGCCAACGCGATGTTGTACAGATTAAATGGGATTTGGCGCGAGTTACTGCCACATAGGCAAGGCGCATCTCTTCGCGTAATTTGATGTTATCAACACATAAACCGCCATAGGCCTTAATAACTTTTGCAGCTTCGCTGTTTTTAGTTACGCCATGCAAAGAAAAGACTGGAAGTTCTTTAGCATCCCCACGCAAAGGAAATGGAATGTGTTTTTCATTCTTTATCCAGTTATCTGGATCGGTTGTGTTGTTACCTGGGAAGGTTCCTTGTGCTAAACCGGGGACTGCCACGACATCCCATTCAGCACCTTTGGCCATATGGATAGTCAAAATCTGCACTACATCACTGCGAATTTCAGGTGCGCCAGCCTTGAGACCGCCTTCGGCATCGGCGGCGATGTCTAACCAATCAAGAAATGCGGTGATACTTCCACCGCTGCGTTCAAACTTCGTTGCTTCATCAAGGAAGCGATCCAGGTGCCTGCGCGCAGTGGAGGAGCCATCGCGCAGAGTTATCTCGCTCTCTAACGTTAAGTAGCTTTCAATTTCACTAATCACATCGCTGATTTGACCACCTGCGCGCGAACGAAGACGTCGCAGGTCACCAGCAAAACGTACCAAGCGCTGATAACCAACATCACTGAACTCTGATTTCTTAGCAGAATGGATTTCATCTAATGCATCGATAATTGAACCGCTAAATTGATCATCGGCTTCGAGTTGTTCAGGATTTCCTGCGGCAATCTTTTTAATAAAACTCTTCGAATCGGCATGTAGTGTTTTTGCACGTTCTCGGCTAAATGCTCCGAGTGCGGCAATATCTCGTGGGCCAAGGTTTATGCGAGGTCCAGTTAAGTGACGCATTACTGATGATCCAGCATCGGGGTTAGTAATAATCTTTAGGAGTGAAACAACATCGGCAACTTCTGGAACATGGATTAATCCGCCAATACCAATCACTTCTACTGGTAGACCTAAATGACGTAATGCATTCTCGACTGCAGTGATTTGTGCACGCTTTCGCACTAACACAGCTGATGTTTTCCTAGATGTAGGAGACCAGTTAGCGTTGATGTACTCGGCAACTGCTGCCGCTTCAGCATCGATAGTTTCAAATATTCCATAAGCGATTTCGCCTTTGCCGGCGTTAGGGCGAGCCTCTAACTGGACTACTTGCTGCCCGCCATCTGATTTAATCTTCTTGCTAATACGATTTGCTGCAGCCAAAATCATGGCATCGTTTCTAAACGTGCGCGGTAAAGTGAATAGCTCTTTGCCGCTTTGCGCCTCTGCTTTAGGAAAATACGTAGTAAAAGAAGCCATGGTGCCGGCCGAGGCCCCACGCCAGGTATAAATAGCCTGCGACGGGTCTCCCACGGCCATTACAGGATGTCCGCCCCCATAGAGCGATGACAACATTCGCACCTGGGACTGCGAGGTATCTTGATACTCATCCAGTAAAACAACTCGATACTTACCGCGCTCTAGTACTCCAACATCGGCAAAGTTTTGAGCAATATCGGCAGCGAGTGACATCTGATCATCAAATGAGAACTCCCCTGCAGCTCGACGACGTTGCATAAAAGCTTCCACCATCGGCAAGAGTGAATTTCTTTGTAGCATCGCTCGATGCACTGCCCGAACTTCATCATTAGGCGCACCGGCAAGCATGTCTAACTCCTGCATAATCCCTTCGCCTATTGCTTGAATATCGCTGCCTGAGACTTGGTGCTCCATCATTAACTTTGAGAGTCCCAATAAATCTTTTATAACGGTGCTAACAGCGCTTTGATTACGATATGAATCATCAGACCAGTTTCGAACTACGTCAGATGCGATTTGCCAGATTGCCGCCTCACCCAAAGGCTCTGCATCGGCATCAAAGCCACAACGAATAGCGTGTTCACTTAATAACTTGCCTGCATATGAGTGATAAGTCGTAACTGATGTAGCAGTCGAGGTAATGTGTTTGAAATCAGGCAACGCCGAAAGTTGGCGTAAACGTTTGCGCACGCGCACAGATAACTCGCCCGCTGCTTTTCGAGTAAAAGTTAAACCTAAGATTTGATCTGGAGTAACAAAACCATTAGCCACCAAATACAAAACACGATTGCTCATAGTCTCGGTCTTGCCCGAACCCGCTCCAGCAATGACAACCGCTGGCTCTAAATCGCTGCTGATGATTGCCGATTGGTGTTCGGTAACAGGTGCAATGAATTCACCAGCTTTGAGATTCTTCTGCAGCAAGGCGATGATCTGTTCGGGTGAGTACTGGGCATCTAAACTCATGAAATCACCGTCCGTCCATCGCTTTGAACTGGGCAGGATTTACGCACTGGGCAGCCTTTACAGCGCTTATTGATAGTTGCAAAGAAGCTGGCCGCGCCCATTCCATCTGCAATCTCATTGAGTTGAGTCTTAACCTCTTCTATATCAATACCGTGTTGAGGGCGAATCGTCGCACTAGCTGCATCGGTACCTAAATACACAAGCTCTGCACCGGCACTGACCTGGCCTTGAGTGAAACCACCCTCTGCAATGCCAACTTGATAACTCTTTAACTGTAGATTCTCTTTTGCATCTTTATTGCTAATCGCGCTGCCACCAGTTTTAAAATCGATAATAAAGAGTGAACCATCAGCTTCAACCTCTAATCGATCGACACTTCCCTTAATTCGTGCACGGCCAAGAGTTACATCAAATCGCATCTCAGCATCAACAACCGTGCGCGTGGTTTTACTGTCATAGTCAACGAATTTCTTGAGCATCGTTACTGCGCTCTCTAAATGTGAAGCGCTGACCCAACCAGAATCTGGATCAATAAGTTTCCATGAGCTACTTAGATGTGAAATCAGATCTTCTCGGGTTGTACCTGGCTCCTGAACCATCTTCGCAGCAAAGGCGTGAATCGCTGAACCTAAAACTTGTGCAGTGCTATCACCATCGGTGCCACCATTATTTTGTAGAAACCATTTCACTCCGCATTCAACAAAAGACTCAGCACCACTTGGTGAAACAATAACTTCCTTGTCCGCATCGATGACTGGCGAATCGGTACTGATCGGCACCGAACCAACCCATGATGATGGATCAGCTAAGTAGATTCCATTCTCACTCAATCGCTTTAACAGTGAAGCCGCCTCATGTGCATGTGGACCATGCAGCTGTGAGCGAAGGTCTGCCACTAAGGCCGGCGCGGTTATAGGTCGCGGTACATCAGTGAGCTCTGGTTCAGCAAGGTCAGTCTTGTTGACCATCACTTCAATGTGCTCAAAGAATACGGATGGTTCCTCGTCATCTCGCTGCACAGCGGTGACGAATAATGATTGTTTGGCGCGGGTTAGAGCCACATGAAAGAGCCGGGCCTCATCCTGCATCAACCCGCTTGCCGCAATGACATCTAGCTGATCACGAGGAATATCGGGGTTACGTTGGCGCTCTACTAAACGTTCGGCACCTAAAAGTGAGGAGCGCTGCTTTAAGTTCGGCCACGTTCCTTCTTGTAATCCGGCAACTGCAACTAAATCCCACTCGCGGCCCTTGGCGCTGTGCACCGTTAGGATTTCTACAAAATCTGGGCGAACACCTTTTGCAGTAATCACATCTCCGGCGATATCTTCCGTTGCAATCTCAGCAATAAAAGCCGCTGGGCCAGAAAGTGGAAAGCGCTCTGAATATCGAGCTGCACTTTCAAACAGTTGCATCATCGCATCTAAGTCGCGATCAGCGGCCGCTCCCCGTACTCCAGGTCGAAGTGATTGCGTGCGCCATAAATTAGCTAGTTTTTGTCCATCACTTGTGACCGCGTTATCCCATAACGCCCACAATAAATCATCGGCAGTTGCAGATTTATTTCTGGCAACCGCGCGGCCTTTTTCTAAAAGGGCATGGACTCGAAGAATTGAATCTGCGCCTTCAATAAAAAGTTGTCCATCATCGATTGCATCTACTAACAACTGAGTCCCAGAACGTTCATCGCCATCAACGCGAGCGGCAATCATGGCTCGACGAATTCGACGTAGCAAAATTGAATCAGCCCCACCAAACTCGCTCATGAGCAAGCGCTCAGCTGTATCTAAATTAAGTGGCTGAGCCTTTATAGCAACGCGCGCTAATAATAAAAATGGAGCGATTGCTGGATTGCCAGCTAATGCTTGTAGCTCGCTAGCAACTGGAATGCCACCATAAGAAAAAGCTCGACGTAGGGCCGATGCAGTGACGCCTGGGTTGCGCAGAATGACTGCCATATTGCTATAGGAAATACCTTCACGCAGATGAGCACTTCTAAATTGATGGGCAATAAAAGCCGCCTCTTCAGCGCCAGATCTGAAGCGATTAACGGCCACAGAGCCCTTATTCTCATTGCCACAGCTGCGTTTGCGCGTAACTGGTGAACCTTTAAAACTCTGCACGTATGTAAGGCCCACGTCAAAGATTGTGCTGGCGCTTCGAAAACCTGTATTTAAAATAATCTCATGCCCGCGATATGGGTCAAGGGCTGCAGATAAACCATCGGGATCGGAACCTCGGAATCGACCGACTGCACTATCGGCATCGGCGCAGATAAGTACATCTTGTCCAACTAACTTGGATAGCAATGTGCGCTGTGCTGGATCACTCTCTTGAAACTCATCGACCATGATCGTTGTAAATCGTTCACGTAATTTTGCCAACACATCTGGATTATTGTGCAGATGCAGAGTTGCTCGTGAGACTAACTCCGATGGATCGATTCGCATCTTGGCATCGCTTGCACTAATTTCGCGCATCACCATTGAGTTGATATAGCGCTGCCAAAACTTTGCAGCGGCAAGCCAGAATTTTTCGCCTTCGCTCTCACCCAGTTTTTCTAACTGCTCTGGATCGATACCACGCTCTGATGCACGCAGAATTAAATCGCGAAGTTCGCGAGCAAATCCATGTGTTGTTAAAGCTGCATGTAAATCTGCCGGCCACTCTTTAAATCCATCGGCAATATCACCTGCAAGTAGCTCTTTGATGTAACTCTCTTGCTCTGGTCCACTTAATAAAATCGGCTCAGGATCCTGGCTATGCGCCTTCATCTTGATTATTGAAAACGCTAATGAATGAAACGTACGCGCCAATGGCTCAAACATTGTCTTAGTCGTACGCAGAGCAACTGCATCGCGTAACTGCGATGCACGTTCGCGCCCATATGTCAGAAGCAGAATTGAATCTGGATTCTGCCCATCGTTAATTCGCGATAATGCAGCTTCAATAAGTACCGTAGTTTTGCCCGTACCTGGTCCGCCTTGAATAACCAACGGTGAGCCCCGATGTGCGACAGCGGCAGTTTGATCAGCAGAAAGCGTAAGTGAGGTTTGTGCAGCACTCGAGCGCACAAGTTTGAAGCTGTCAGTACTCACAGAGCCAATTCAACCGCAGTGGGCTGACAATGTGGCTTAATGGATAGGGATGGCTTCAGATAAAGCCCTGGAGCCGGATTAACTACTCCAGTTCTCGTAATTGCTGTCAGCCGAACATGAGAGAAGCACGCGGCAGATTACTCCGGGCTTTTTATTTGCAATACTAACAAATTGACCCAATGAATTTACAACTGGAGCGCTTAGAGACTCCAATACCTTTCCAGAAATCCAGATTGTATGTATATCTGTATCTTCTCCTGAATTTATATTATTGAGAATGCCATATCCAATAGATCCAGCTGGCCATTCATCGCCGCCACGTGTTATCGAGATAAGAAATGCTCCGGTTACTGGCTCATCCCCTGCTGGAGCAAGCGTATTAACCACACTCTTGGTTGCAATCATAGCTAAACCATTTTCACCATCTACGGTTGCTACGAATCCAACAATCACACTATCGTCTTGAGTAACATCTATAAATTGTCCGTCACAGTCTGCTACAGCGTCATAAGCGGTGATGAGTGCACCCTTATAACCTTTGGCCTTGAGGGCTGCAGATAAATTAACGCTGATTCCTGTGCCTGTAGAGAAAGTTCCACCGCAATCAATTGTGTAGGTCGCTTCAAGTAAACCTGGAATCAAACTCTGTGCCAAGGCAATTGTGTCGGATGAACTAGTTCCATCTTTACCGTCAACACCATCAACACCATCAACACCATCAACACCATCTTCACCATCTAGGCCATCTAAGCCATTGGCTCCAGCAGGACCTGCAGGACCAATTGGTCCAGTTAAACCCGTAAGCCCAGCTAAACCGGGAAGACCATCGCGACCATTGACGCCATTAATTCCATTAATTCCATTAACACCATCAACTCCACGAGCACCCAGTGCAAGTTGTGTATTTCCCTTTGGACACGTCAACGTTGCCGGATACGTAATTGCCTTAGTTGTCTTATTTACGCACAGGATATATCCGGTTTGGGGAGTATTAGATACACCCGCACCAGAGGCAATTCCAGCAATAGCTATTAGCGGAACAACTAATGCGGCAATTAAGTGGCTTCGAGAAAAACGAGATGTCAGGTTTGATTTCATGGCGTGAATATAGCCAGCCGAATTACCGCAGACAAGAGTTTTAAGCGTAGTTTTCACACCCTTGGATCTGACAATTGGCTAACTAACAGGCTTTAAACGTTCTGGTTAGCCTTCTTTGCGCGGGCAGTTGTGCGGGCGCGCTCGTTACCATCAAGGACAACCTTGCGGATTCGAACAACAGCCGGAGTAACTTCAACACACTCATCTTCGCGACAGAACTCCAAAGCACCTTCCATGTTCAGCTTCTTAGGCGGAATCAAACGCTCTGATTCATCAGTACCTGAAGCGCGCATGTTGGTGAGCTTCTTTTCGCGAACACAGTTAACGTCCATGTCATCGCTGCGAGAGTTCTCGCCAATAACCATACCTTCATAGACTTCATCGCCTGGTTCAACGAAGATGCTTCCGCGATCTTGCGTTCCATACAGTGCGTATGAAGTAACAGTCCCCATACGATCTGAAACAAGTGAACCTGTTCCGCGCGTACGGATATCTCCGTGCCATGCCTCGTAACCATCGAAGACGTGGTGGAGCAAACCTGTGCCGCGAGTTTCAGTTAAGAACTCAGTACGGAAACCAATAAGTCCACGTGATGGAACTTTGTAATCAAGGCGAATCCAGCCAGTACCATGGTTAACCATTTGCTCCATGCGACCCTTTCGAAGTGCCATCAACTGAGTAAGCACACCGAGATATTCTTCAGGTGCATCAATTGTTAAGCGCTCCATCGGTTCGTGAACTTTGCCATCGATCTTCTTAATAACTACTTGTGGCTTACCAACCGTTAATTCAAAGCCTTCGCGCTTCATGATTTCAACAAGCACTGCAAGTTGAAGCTCTCCACGACCTTGAACTTCCCATGTATCTGGACGCTCTGTTGTTAATACACGCAATGACACGTTACCAACGAGCTCGGCATCAAGACGGCCCTTAACTTGGCGTGCAGTAAGTAGTTTTCCGCTCTTACCAGCAAGAGGTGAAGTATTAATACCAATAGTCATCGAAATCGATGGCTCATCAACAATAATCAATGGCAATGCATGTGGGTTTTCGTTATCGGCAAGCGTTTCACCCAACGTAATTGTTTCAATTCCAGCTACGGCAATAATGTCGCCGGGATGGGCTTCAAGGGTAGGTACGCGCTCTAGAGCTTCAGTAATTAATAGCTCGGAAATCTTTACGCGCTCTGTAGTTCCGTCAGTCTTGATCCATGTAACGTTCTGACCCTTTTTAATAACACCTTCGCGCACGCGGCATAAAGCTAAGCGGCCAAGAAATGGTGATGAGTCAAGGTTAGTTACGTGAGCTTGTAGTGGTGCACCTTCGTGATATTCAGGTGCTGGAATCGCAGAGAAGATAGTGTCGAATAAAACATCTAAGTTTTCTTCTTCAGGCATTCCGCCATCTGCTGGACGCTTGAGTGATGCACGGCCAGCTTTAGCCGATGCGTAGACAACTGGAAATTCAATCTGTGTTTCATTGGCATCGAGATCCAAAAATAGTTCGTATGCCTCATCAACAACTTCTGCGATACGTGAATCGGGACGATCAACTTTATTGATAACCAAAATAACTGGCAGATTCTTCTCTAGTGCCTTGCGCAAAACGAAACGTGTCTGCGGCAGTGGGCCTTCAGATGCATCGACCAACAAAATAACGCCATCGACCATTTCTAGTCCGCGCTCTACTTCGCCACCGAAATCAGCGTGGCCTGGTGTATCAATGATGTTAACAATTGTGTCGCCGCGCTTTACCGCAGTGTTCTTAGCAAGAATCGTAATTCCCTTTTCGCGCTCAAGATCCATTGAATCCATCATGCGCTCTTGGCCTTCGCCCTGCTTCTTATATGCAGCAAAAGCACCTGACTGCCACAACATCGCATCAACTAATGTTGTTTTACCGTGGTCAACGTGCGCAATGATGGCAACGTTACGTAAGTTATCGCGCTTCTTCAGCGGCAGGTCTTTAAGGTGTGCTTGAGTCTTGGCCACGAAAACTACTTTCCTTAGGAAGCCAGCCGTTATCAGGCCTTGCCTCTATCAACGATTTGGTCTTGCAGAGGCCAATTCCATCAGCCGCACGTAGTTATTCTACCTTTGGCAGTGGATATGGCGAAATCAGCCCCTACTCTCAGGCCTATATCAAGGGCGTATCAATCCCACACACCTAATAACTCTTAATTATTACGAAGCTACACAAAGTAATTAATACAAAGTGGCCCCACGCGACGAACCGTGAGGCCACTTAGTGTGCGAACCGCTGGCGGGATTTGAACCCGCGACCTATGACTTCGTCAGAGCATTGCTCTATCCGCTGAGCTACAGCGGCACGCAGTACAGAGATTAATTTCGATTACTAATTTAAATCGTCACAGTTTATTAACTGTGGATAAATTTGGTGCTAGCCTATGAGAGTCAGAGCATTGCACATATTAAGCTACAAGAAAAAGACCCTGTCAGAAATGATGGGGTCTTTTTTATCTGAATTCAAGAGTTACCGGCTCCACAACAAAACCTATCTATATAAAAGCAGATTTCTATCTCACACAAAGTGATTCTTAATCAGTGGGTAATTTAATGCTCTTAATCGTTTTGAGGGAAACCTAAGTTGATTCCGCCGTGGCTCGGATCTAAGCAGCGACTGGATTATTACTTCACTCCGACCTGCATCACATGTGCAGGCGTTGAACTCTTCCTTAGCTTGAGATTGACGATTGTTGCTAACCCACAATAGAACGCAAATCCCCAATAAGACGCGTTGCACGGTCATCTTCAACAACCCCACCACGCATTTCACTTGTGACAAAGGCAAATCCAATTTTGTGTTCGGGATCAGCAAAAGCGCACTGTCCTCCAGCCCCGTCGTGGCCGAATGAAGATTGAGTTAAATACCCTCGTGCTGCTGAATCTAGTTGAAAGCCCATTCCAAACTTAGAATAAGGCGGCTCAAGATCGGTAAATGGTTTTCCTTCTGATTGGACTTTCGTTACATACTGCACGGTCTCATCACTTAACAACCTAATGCCATCAGTCTCATGTACTACCGAGGACCAAATTTTAGAAATTCCTTGGGCTGTAGAGATGCCACCCGCTCCAGGTATTTCGGCGGCATGAACGGCTCGTGAATTAAACCCTTCGTTCTTTCCCACAAGATTCATGGAGAATGCGTGACCTAATGTGAGAGAGCGAATGAGGAAATTACCTGCATCCGTATTTTGTTCCTGTAGATCCACAAAAAACGATATTAAATCTGCATGGGCATAGGAAGGTGCAACTTTACTTTCCAACTCCGACGGCAGACTCAGCCACGTGTCAGCCTTTAGAGGTAAACTAATTTCCTTTGCTAAATATTGCCCAGGAGACATTCCGGTTACTCTGCGAATTAATTCACCAGTTAACCAACCATGTGTAATCGCATGATAGGCATACGCAGTACCCGGTTCCCACGTAGGTGCTTCATGTTCTATTTTAGAAACCATGTAATCCCAGTTAATTACCTGCTCTGGATTAATATCATCAGCAAAAAATGGAACGCCCGCTTGGTGTGAGACGAGTTGGCCAATTGTTGTCTTTTCTTTGCCTGCACCTTGGTATTCAGGCCAATACTTACTAACCAAATCGTCATAACTAATCTTCTCTGCCTGAAATAATTGAGCTAAAGCCAAAGACATCAATCCTTTGGTGCAGGAGAAAACAACTACCTTCGTGTCTTCATTCCATGTTGCATTGGAATCTCTATTGGCTAATCCACCCCACAAATTAACTACGTTTATCCCTTTGTGCCAGATAGAGACTGCGGCACCAGAATCAGGTGCTTGGGTGATGATCTCCTGGAAGCTTTCCTTTATCTTTTCAAAGCCATCGGCAACAAAGCCTCCTACATGTGAGCTCATTGTTACTTCCCCTCTGACTTAATTCGTAGTCCATATGTGGACTCAAAAGCTTCTGTGACATCAATTGGATTATCTAAATAGCCTTGAAAATCTGAACCTACAAAGTTAAGCCAAGCCAAAGCAAGCAATCTCTCTTCATCGTGAATAATTCTGGCGGCATAGTGTGGATCCTCTAAGAAAGGCTCGTTTTCAACTTTCCACACACCATCAAAAGTTGAAGCGCGCATGATGCCATTGCCGGTCCAAGCACGCTCGCCTCTGTTTACTCTAGTTACAGCATGATTATTTGAGGCTAAACAAAATGAAATCACTAGCTCTGAATCAATTGAGTGCATCAGTTGTGGTACTTCATAGTGTCCAAACTCTGACTCCACCTTCAACGGCTCACACACCTGCCATTGAATTAAATCTTTAGATCTTGCAACACCGATAGTGCCGCGTGCATCGTAAGAACCTGTGTTAGATCGAGCAGTAATTAGCATGACCCATTCACCAGTTGAAGCCTCTTTGAAAACCCAAGGATCGCGCCACGCCTCTTCATACCAACTTGACTGTCCTTCTTGTTTTTCTTCCATCACTTGAGCAGCTTTTTCATACCAGCGAGCATCTGCCTCGGTAACAAAACCCTCTTTTTTATCCCAACTCATCAAATCCGTTGAGGTAGCAACACCAATACGTTGAACAAAACCATTCTCTTTTGATTTATTGGTACCCGTGTAAAACATATGCCACACACCAGCATCAGATTTGATAATACTTCCGGTCCAAATAGCTCTGTCATCCCAAGCTCCATGTGCGCTTGGCTCTAGAGCTGTTCCTACGTACTGCCAGTTAATAAGATCTGGCGATGTTGCGTGACCAACAGTTGCGTTTGCATGGCGTAAATCAGGATTAATTAAAGAGCGTGGTGCTTGGAGAAAAAAGATATGCCACTTACCTTCGACCTTTTCAGGTGCAAGCCAGAGATCCCATACCCATGTGTCGTCCAGAGTTAACGTCATTAAGCAGTTTTTTTCATGCTTTAACGGCCCCCTGAAGTAGAGAACTAATAAATTTGCGCTGGAAAATTAAGAACAAAATCAGGGAAGGCGCAATTATGATCAGGGCTGATGCACTGATAAGCGGGATGCTGATCCAATACTGGCCCTGGAAAAAGGTTAAGGCGCCGGCAACGGTTCGCTTAAGTGGATCATCAATGAGAACTACACCCAAAATAAATTGGTTCCATGTCCAGATAAAGATGATTACGGCAAGGGCAGAGAGTGAAGGTATTGCCAGTGGCATATGAATTCTGCGGAACTCTTGGAACTCACTTGCTCCATCCACCTTGGCGGCTTCAGAGATTTCATTAGGTATGCGTAAGAAGTGGGCCCTCATCCAAAAAATACTAAATGGCATGAAGAGCGCGATAAGTGGGAACACAATTGCAAGTTGGGTATTAAGTAAGTGAAGCCGATCAACCTGGTAATACAAAGGTACGATTATGGATTCAAAAGGAATAGTTAGTCCGAGTAAAAAGAAAAAGAAAAGTGCTGAATGTCCACGAATCTTCATCTTTCCAATCGCATACCCAGCCATAGTTGCAAAGAGCAAAGTAACTGGCACTACTAATAAAACAATAAAAATACTGGACTTCATCAACTCAAGCACGTGACCACCTGAAATTGCCTCTTTGTAGTTGCCCCATTGAGGATCTTTTGGCCATGAAAGTCCGAGCGGCGTTGTGTCAGCTGGCTCTAGTGATGCTGAAAACATACTTAGGATTGGCAACACCGTACAGATCACTGCGACGATGAGCAGAGCTCTACCAATTATTTTTTCAGACAAGGTTGTAATCATTGATCACTTCTCCTTGAATAGAACTGAATAGGCACAATTGCTATCAAAACAATCACCATCAGCAAGATTCCAAAGGCTGATGCCAGGCCGACTGAGCTTTGTGTAAAGGCGAGGCGGTAAATGGAAATTCCGGGAACAAGCGTAGAACTGCCTGGGCCACCCAAGGTTGTTACATAAATAATGTCAAAGCTACTCAGCGCTGCAATTGTCGTTACAGTAATTAACACGCTGATTTCCTGGCGCAAACCAGGGATTGTGACGTTGCGAAACTCGCTCCACCAATTGGCTCCATCAATTCGAGCCGCTTCATACAGAGATGAATCGATTTTGCTAATACCTGTTGCAAGTAAAACTGCGCAGAAACCCGTTAGCACCCATGCTCCAATGATTCCCACTGCTGGAAGTGCGGTGCTAAAACCTGCCAGCCAAGACTGTGCAAATTTTTCTAGACCAACTGCAGTTAAGAATTGATTAACTAATCCATTTTTTGCATACATCCAGGACCAGGCAATACCAGAAGCAGCTAGTGGCAAAATCTGAGGGAAGAAGAGAATAACTTGAGTAATAGAACGAATCTTCTGTGTGCGGATGCGTACGATGAAATTTGCCAACAACAATCCAAAAAAGATTGGAAAAACACTAAAAAATACTATGAGTGATAAGGAGTTTTTAATCGATGCGACTAGCTCTGGGGACTGAAAAATCTGAATGTAGTTTGCTAGGCCAACAAACTCCTTGGCTCCAATTCCATCCCAGCTAGTAAAGGAGTATCGAAATGCAGAAATTAATGGATAAATCACAAAAAGCGAGTAGATCATTACTGCAGGCATGGAAATCAGCGCTCCAAGCAAATTATTGCGCTTCATTGTAATTAAATTTCTACTTTCTTAAATTGAAGAGAATCTGGCCCACCAACTACCACATGATAGTTGGTGGGCCAGATACTTACTTACTCCTTCTTACTTAGCGGCCCAGCTCTTTCGCGTATGAATCTTGAACAGCGGTAACGAACTGTGTACCAGTGATCTTGCTTCCTACGAGTAGCTGAGATTGAGGGATGATTGCATTAGCGTAAATACCAGCAGTGGCATTAGCCATGAAATCGATGTAACCGTTGTCCTTAGACAACTGAGCTGCCATCTTCAAACCATCTTCAATTAATGAACCTGCAGCTACCTTAGGAAGAGCTGTCTTTGGATCTCCACCAGGAGTTGCGCCAGTTACATCTAATGTAATTTGACGAGCCGCTTCATTTGTGTGAATCCAGTTCAAGAAGTAAACAATTGCAGTTTTGTTTTTGGACTTAGCTGGAACTGAGAATGAGTTAGCAGCGCCCATTGCAACGTGCTTTCCACCCTTGTTTAGTGATGGGAACAGGAAGAACTTAGAGTTAGATCCAAGCTTTGCCTGAACGTTTGCAGCTTCCCAGTTACCGTTGAACTCAAATAATCCTTCGCCATTCTGGAAACGTGTAATGAATGAGAAGTAATCAATTGCGTTGATGTCTTCTGGGAAGTAACCCTTGTCAGCCCACTCTCTAATCTTGTCTGCACCTTTAATAGCACCTGGAGTGTTATATGTTGCACCAGGAACGTTGTAGATCCAGTCTGAGAGCTTCTGGCGTTCGCCGTATATGTTGATAAGTGCCTGAACAGCAAAGTTCACAACACCATCTTTGTCGCCAGCCATGATTGGAAGAATCTTTGCAGCCTTAGCCTTAGCTAGGTCAGCCTCGAACTCAGCTAGTGATTCTGGAACAGATGTAATTCCAAGGGTCTTAGCGTGGTTCATGTTCATGAACACACCAGTGATGCTGTAACCAAGACCTAACTGATAAAGGTTTCCTGAACCACGAACATTTTTGGAGTTAACACGAAGCCCGGAAAGCTGAGCTGCAGACCACTTGTCCCACCCATATGCCTTGACGTATGGATCTAAGTTAAGGAGTAGCTTGTTCTTAACTGTGTCACCAATAGTTGGAAGGCGAATTAGATCTGGTGCGTTGTTGCTTGCTAGCAAGCGTGGTGAGTTCGCAGTCAAGTTAGCGAATGAATCGCGATTAATCTTAAACTTTACATTTGGATACTGCTTTGTAAATTCTTCAGCTAACTTATCTGTTAGCGGGAATCCTGTCTCATCAGCAATAACAAGAGTGATCTTGTTCTTAGTGAGCGTTGTTGCAACTGATTCTGCGTTAGCAGCAGTCGGTAGTGAGATTAAACTGACAGCTAGCGCTGCAACTGATCCAAGTGCAATCAGTTTTAGCCCTACTTTGGAAACATTGAGTTTGCTCAGCATTTTTACCTATCCATTTCTTTGAGAGTAATTTGTGGTCCATCCTTGAGTAACGCTTCTCCTCAAATCAAAGACCTAAATCGATTTAGTAAGGTGATTCAACACTACTTTTGGCCCTATAGTAACCTTTCTGGGTAACAGTTCCATAACGTTCCATAACGTTCCATGACGTTCTATAACATTCAGTAACCAGGGCTAGCCGGCTGCGCGATCAAGGACTAGATTTCGAACACGATTGTGGGGGTGAGATGACAGAGGCAAGACGCCGCCCTACCCTCGCTGACGTCGCCAAGGACGCTGGACTCTCAACGTCGGCTGCATCTTTAATCTTAAATGAGATCCCGGACTCTGGGCTTTCTGAGGATGCAAGAAAGCGGGTACTCGATAGCGCATTAAAACTGGGCTATCGCCCTAATAAATTAGCTAAAGCCCTCAAGACTGATGTAACGGGGACTATCGGATTTATTTCAGACTCTGTTGTTACAACTCGCTTTGCTTCCGGACTTATTAATGGCGCGTTGAAGGCAGCTTCTATTTCCGATCAAGTTTTGCTCGTCCTAGAAACTATGGGAAGCGACGATGGAATGCAGCGAAGTATTGAAACCGCACTAGATCACCAAGTTGATGCAATCATTATTGCTGCAATGCAGGCTAAATCCATCCGTTTACCAAAGATTCCTAGATCAACAAAGGTGATTTTACTTAACGCAATTAATCCAAACCATAACTCTACGATTTTGCCAGATGAGTTCCAGGGTGGTTCCTTGGCTATGAATATCCTGGTTGATGCTGGCTTTTCAAAAAACATAGCACTGATTGGCAAAAATACCGATGTTGAAACTGATAGCTACAAATCAGTCACGGTTGCTAAGAGAGCTGCTGGCATTCGGGATGTCTGCAATAAGAATCAAATCAAGTTTAGAAGTGAAGTGGTATGCGAAAACTGGGAACCCGCAGATGGTTATAGCGCTGTAAGAAATTTGCTGGAGTCGGATAAAAAAGTAGAAGCTTTAATTTGTATGAATGACCGTTTAGCAATTGGTGCATACAGAGCAATTAGAGAGATGGGCCTGCGGATACCCGAAGACATCTCGATTGTCTCCTTTGACCATGATGATTTTGTTGAATTACTGCGGCCCACGTTAACAACGATTGGATTGCCCTATGAAAAGATGGGCGAAAAGGCCATCTTTTTAGCAAACAGCTCTGAGGAAGAGAGTGAGGTCTTAGTGCCCATGCCCTTGTTTATCGGCGGATCGGTGCGTTAATTCCTTATTAGCGCTTATTTGATCTAGCAATTAATCGTTTTGAGGAAAACCTAAGTTGATTCCGCCGTGACTTGGATCTAACCAACGACTTGTAACAACCTTGCCACGAGTAAAGAAGTGAACGCCTTCAGTTCCATGTGCATGAGAGTCTCCGAATAATGAGTTCTTCCATCCACCGAATGAGTAATAAGCCATAGGTACGGGGATCGGAACGTTAATGCCAACCATGCCAACTTCAACTTCATTTTGATAGCGTCGAGCTGCGCCGCCATCGTTAGTAAAGATTGCAGTTCCATTGCCGTATTCATGGCTATTAACAAGTGCGAGAGCTTCTTCATATGTATTAACGCGAAGCACGCTTAACACTGGCCCGAATATCTCTTCCTTATAAATAGACATCTCTGGTGTGACATTGTCGAACAATGTGGGCCCAAGCCAGAAACCATCTCCAGCAATCTCTAATGCGCGGCCATCAACAACAAGAGTTGCACCGGCTGTTGCCCCTGCTTGAATGTAAGAGGCGACTTTGTCGCGGTGAACTTTTGTAACAAGCGGACCCATGTCAGATCCTTGTGTGCCATCACCAGTTTTAATGCCGGCCATGCGCGATTTAATACGCGCAACAAGTGCGCTAGCAATCGGTTCTACTGCAACGATTGCAGAGATCGCCATGCAGCGCTCTCCAGCTGAGCCAAAACCAGCGTTAATTGCGGCATCGGCAGCAAGTTCTAAATCAGCATCTGGCAAAACCACCATATGATTTTTTGCGCCTCCTAAAGCTTGTACGCGCTTGCCCGCTTTAGTTCCAGTCTCATAGACATAACGTGCAATAGGAGTAGAGCCAACAAAAGAAATTGATTTGATTCCTGGGTGAGTTAGCAATGCATCTACGGCAACTTTGTCACCGTGAACAACATTGAATACACCATCAGGTAATCCGGCCTCTTTCCATAACTGCGCCATAAACATTGCGGCACTTGGATCTTTTTCAGATGGTTTAACAATGACGGTATTTCCACATGCGATTGCAACTGGGAAGAACCACATTGGGACCATCGCTGGAAAGTTAAAGGGAGAGATAATTGCAACCGGACCAAGTGCTTGGCGAATGGAATACACATCTACGCCAGTTGAAACCTCTTCTGAAAAACCGCCTTTGAGCAAGTGTGGAATTCCGCAGGCAAATTCAACAACTTCAAGCCCACGTGTTACTTCACCTGCAGCATCACTTAAGACTTTTCCATGCTCATCAGTGATTAGCGCAGCGATCTTTTCCTTGTTCTGTTGAACCAATTCTCGGAAAGCAAATAAAACTTGGGTCCGCTTAGTTAGCGAACTATGGCGCCATGTCGCAAAGGCGGCAGTTGCGGCATCTACGGCAGAATCAACGGTTGCGGCATTAGCAAAGGCGACAGTTCCGGTAACGCCACCAGTGGCTGGGTTGAAAATCTCCCCGCTACGTTCTGGTTGTTCAGTTGTTAAGGCGCCATTAATCCAATGTGTTATCTGCTTCATAGCCGCAATCTACTTCAGGGCGTTAAGATGACGCCAGTTCTTCAACAATTCAAGGGTTAGAGGCGATTTTCATGAGTTCACCAGTTAACGATCCAGCTAAGCAAGCCGCAGTCAGTGCGGCAGACCATAAGTATGTTTTTCACTCATGGTCAGCCCAAGGTGCAATCAGCCCCATACCTGTGGCAAGTGGCTCTGGATCATATTTTTGGGATCATGAAGGTAAGACGTATTTAGATTTCTCATCGCAATTAGTTTTTACAAATATCGGCCATCAACATCCCAAGGTAATTAAAGCCATTCAAGCCCAAGCAGAGGTAATTGCAACTGTTGCGCCACAACATGCCAATGAAGCACGCAATGAAGCTGCACAAAGAATCGTTGAATTAGCAGGTGGCCATTTTGCGAAAGTCTTTTTCACGAATGGCGGCGCCGATGCAATTGAAAATGCAATTCGCATGGCACGTTTGCATACTCATAAGCACAAAGTACTTTCGACATATCGTTCCTATCATGGCAACACAGGCGCTGCGATTAATGCAACTGGAGATCCACGCCGTCTGCCTAATGAGTTTGCCTTTGGCCACGTTCACTTCTTTGGCCCATATCTTTATCGCACCGCTTTCTGGGCGCAGAACGAAGAAGAAGAGTGCAAGCGTGCACTGGAACATCTTGAGCAGACAATTATCTTTGAAGGTGCCAGCACAATCGCTGCAGTATTAATCGAATCGATACCAGGTACTGCAGGCGTACTAGTTCCACCTAAGGGTTATTACGAAGGTGTGCGCGCATTGTGCGATAAGTACAAAATCATGTGGATTGCCGATGAAGTGATGTCAGGCTTTGGTCGCACAGGTAAATGGTTTGCCTACCAACATGGCAGCGTGCAGCCAGATCTGATTACTTTTGCTAAGGGTGTTACATCTGGTTACATCCAACTTGGTGGCGTTGTAATTAGCGAAAATATCGCTCAAACCTTTAACGAGAAAGTATTTGCCGGTGGCCTTACATACATGGGTCACCCGATTGCAACTGCAACTGCGGTTGCAACCATTGATGTAATGAAGGAAGAAAAGATGCTAGAAAACGCCACCATAATTGGTGAAACAATCTTGGGGCCAGGGCTTGCAGAGCTAGCGAAAAAGCATAAAGTTATTGGTGATATCCGCGGCGCAGGTGTGTTCTGGGGCGTTGACTTAGTCAGCGATCGTGCAACGCGCGAACCACTTGCTCCTTATGGAGCATCAAGTCCTGCAATGAATGAATTAGTAGCGGCCTGTAAAAAGCTGGGCATGATGCCCTTTAATAACTTCAATCGAATTCACTTGTGCCCACCGTGCAATATCTCAGTTGAGGATGCGACGAAAGGTCTTGCGATTCTCGACCAGGCATTGGGCGAAATCGCTCACTACTACACGGGGCAATAAATTAAACGTTGAACCTAAATTCAACGACATCTCCATCGTGCATGACATAGTCCTTGCCTTCCATACGCACTTTGCCCTTGGCTTTAGCTTCAGCCATTGAACCCGCAGCGATTAAATCATCAAAACTTACGATTTCAGCTTTAATAAATCCCTTCTGGAAATCGGTATGAATAACACCAGCAGCCATCGGTGCAGTGTCACCTTTATGAATCGTCCATGCACGAACTTCTTTTGGTCCGGCAGTTAAATAAGTCTGCAAACCAAGCGTGCGGAAACCAACGTGAGCTAGCGTTGCAAGTCCTGGCTCCTCTAAACCGATTGATTGCAAAAGCTCTAATGCATCTTCGTCACTGAGTTCTGCTAATTCAGCCTCGGTTTTTGCATCTAAAAAGATTGCTTCAGCCGGTGCAACAAGTGCCGCTAACTTTGTGCGCAGATCGCCATCACTTAATTCGGCGGCATCAACGTTAAAGACATAGAGAAATGGTTTAGCAGTGAGCAGTTGTAGTTCTGCAATGAGTGCCAAATCGACCTTACTGCTGGAAACGGGCTTACCCGCATTGAGAACCGCTTCGGCCTCTTTGACTGCATCGACGACTTGTTGGCGCTCTTTATTAACGCGCGCCTCTTTTTCAAGACGTGGCAGCACTTTTTCAATTGTCTGTAAATCGGCGAGCGCTAATTCGGTATTGATAATCTCCATGTCACTGGCTGGATCAACGCGACCCTCAACGTGGATGACATCGCCATCGTTAAATACGCGGATCACTTGGCAGATCGCATCGGTTTCACGGATATTGGCCAAGAACTTATTGCCAAGGCCGGCACCTTCGGATGCACCTTTAACAATTCCCGCGATATCGACGAAAGAGACAACGGCTGGCAATAAAGTCTGAGAACCGACGATCTGGGCCAATGCGGCAAGGCGGGTATCGGGGACGCCGACAACACCGACGTTTGGTTCGATAGTGGCAAAGGGATAGTTAGCTGCCAAGACATTGTTTTTGGTCAGGGCGTTAAAGAGAGTGGACTTGCCTACATTGGGCATGCCGACGATTCCGATTGAAAGACTCATAGGCGGTAGAGCCTACGCGTAAATGTCAGTGCAAACTGCCACGATAGGCCCATGCCCGCTAACGTCACCACGCTTGTCATAGGCCTGATCGCTGGAGCTGCGATTGGCTACCTGCTTCGCGCCCTTAAATCTGGCAGCGCCCTAGCCGATCGCGCCTTACTCGATGATTACAAAGTGCAGTTAGAGGCCGAGCGCGGCAAGACTGAATCGGCCGTTAAGTTAAATGCCGAACTCGTTGCCATGAAAGAGTCGGTCAACAAACTTTCAACTCAAGCCGCAGAGGCTAATCGCATTCGTACCGAGGCTGAGGCGAAGTTAGAGACCACCATCAATGAGATGCGCCGTGCATCTGAATCTATTTTTGATGAAACTAAAAAAATTGCTGGCGCATTAAGCAGCAGTCAAGTGCGTGGAAAGTTTGGCGAAGCTCAGTTAGAGCTACTACTTCAAGGTGCGGGGCTTCGTGAAGGCCATGAATACAGTCGCCAGAAATCAACGACCGATGCTGACTCTTCGGGTATTCCAGATATCACCGTGACTATGCCCGGCGGCAGCTCCATATTCATCGACTCTAAGTTTCCCTTTGATCGTTTCTTAGAGGCTTTTGGCACCGAGGTGCAAGTAGAGCGCGATGAATTTCTTAAGCAGCACACAGATGATTTATTCAAGCATGTTCAAGCCTTAGCAAAACGTGGATATCACAAATCACAAGGTTCACCGGATTTTGTAGTCCTCTTCGTTCCCTTTGAAACCTTGCTGTCAGAGGCGCTTCGTCTTGACCCTACCTTCCTAGAAAAGTCATTTAAAGTTGGTGTCACGATTGCAACCCCTACATCGATGATGGCATTACTGCGAACAATTGGTTTTATCTTTACACGCAATAAATTAGCTGAAAACGCCGATGAGATTCAAAAGGTAGCCAGCACATTTTTAAAGAACATTACATTGCTGCACACCAAGATTGTGGCAGTCGGTAAAGCAATCTCATCAACGTCAAAGGCATATGAAGATCTTGTGCCAACGGCAGAAAAGACTGTTCTGAGTCCAGCTCGGCGAATTCATAACTTGGGTGTATCAGGAGATAAAGATAAACTTGCAATTGAATACCCAGAGGCACCAGGTGCTGTGCGGGAACTCAATAGCGCAGAGCTAGCCACTGATGATGATTTTATCGATGCTGAAGAGATCAATGATGGAGATAAATAAATGAGCGCATTGAAGCAGATTGCACTTGCTGGACCTGGTTTAAAGAAGCAGGGAATAGTTGTCCTGCAGGCTTTTCTTATCGGCCTCTTTACCTTTATCGAACTCACACTTCGCAGCGGCGTTGGAATTCTTACTGGTTTGGCACTGCTTGTCGCATTTTTCGGTGGCATCCGCTTCGGCCGTCCAGGTACAACCTATGTTGCAGTTGTTACGCCTCCCCTAGCATTTGCTGCAATTGCAGGATTTTGGATTCTTGTTTTCGATGGCTTTAGACCATCACGAGTTGGCATCGACTTTATTGCAGCCCTTGCCAGCGAAGCACCATTTCTTATAATCGGTGCGCTCTACGGTTGGTTTGTTTTTCTTAATGCACGAGCTAAAAAGCAGCCATCAAAGGCCCGCAGCAGTAAGTAGTTAAGCCTTACCCGCAGCTTTAAGATCTTTGCGAAGCTCTGGTGGAAGTGAGAAGAGCAATGACTCTTGCATCGCCGTTACGGTTTCAACATCTCCATAACCACGTTCAGATAACCAAACCAAGACATCATCGACCAAGATCTCTGGTACCGATGCACCACTTGTTAATCCAATAGTTTCAACATTATCTAACCACTGCTCTTGAATCTCGCTGGCATAGTCAACTAAGTGCGAAGCCTTTGCCCCGTACTCCAATGCAACTTCAGCTAAGCGCACAGAGTTTGACGAGTTCAGTGAGCCAACAACAATTACTAAATCAGCCCTAGCCGAGATAGCTTTAATAGCTTCTTGTCGATTTTGTGTGGCATAGCAAATATCATCACTGGGCGGATCTTGAATGTCAGGGAAACGCTCTTTCAAAATTGCAACGGCAGATAATGTCTCATCCACACTCAACGTTGTCTGCGATAACCAGACTAGTTTTTTACCTGGTGTTGGCACCACAGTGCGAGCGCCATCTAAGCCATCGATAACTCGAACCTTATCCAGCGCCTCACCGGCCGTGCCCTCAACCTCTTCATGGCCTTCGTGACCAATTAATAAGATCTCGGCATCTTCGGTCGCAAAACGGCGAACCTCATTGTGAACCTTGGTCACCAGTGGACAGGTTGCATCGATAGTTTTTAATTTACGGTCGGCCGCCTCGGCATGAACGCTGGGCGCAACACCATGAGCAGAAAAAACTACGGTCTTGCCTTCAGGAACTTCATCGGTCTCATCGACAAAGATCGCACCTTTAGCTTCAAGGCTGGCGACCACATGAACGTTATGGACAATCTGCTTGCGAACATAGACGGGGGCGCCGTAGAGCTCTAAGGCTTTTTCAACGGTCACAACTGCGCGGTCGACACCTGCGCAATATCCGCGAGGCGCAGCAAGTAGAACTCTCTTGGCCATGGACTCAGTCTATTAGGCTCATCCCATGTTCGAAACTTCAAGTGAGGCCCCTGCATCGGTGCAGGTAGTTACTGAAGCCATAAAAGAGTACGTCGATCGCTTAGGCCCAATATGGGTCGAGGGCGAAATCAGTGAACTCAACGAACGCAGCGGCATGATGGCCTTTATTCGTCTGCGCGATCCCAGTGTTGATATGTCCCTATCGGTGATGTGTCACAAATCAGTTATCGCAGCGGCTCAACCTCTGCCGGCTAATGCCCGCGTTGTTCTCTATGCAAAGCCATCCTGGTATACAAAAAATGGTTCGCTCACTTTGTCGGCGCGCGAGATACGACAAGTAGGCGTTGGTGAATTACTAGCGCGCCTTGAAGCGCTCAAATCGCTGCTGGCCGCTGAAGGTCTCTTTGATTTTGATCGCAAAGTTGAGCTTCCACTTCTGCCAAAAAAAGTCGGGCTTATCTGCGGACGAAATACCGATGCAGAAAAAGATGTCGTTGAAAATGCAAGGCGGCGCTGGCCAAGCGTTATTTTTGAAATCCGTGAAGTAACTGTCCAAGGCGCTGCAGCTGTGACCGAAGTGTCGTCGGCCCTGCGTGAACTAGAGGCCGATGCTGATGTTGAGGTGATTGTCATTACTCGTGGCGGTGGATCCTTTGAAGACTTACTGCCATTTAGTGATGAGGGTTTAGTTCGCTTAGCTGCATCATGTACAACGCCGATTGTTAGCGCCATTGGCCACGAAAAAGATTCACCGCTTCTAGATCTCGTTGCAGATTTTCGAGCATCAACACCTACCGATGCAGCTAAAAATATTGTTCCCGATATTGCTGAAGAGATTGAAATGATTGAGGCTTTACGTAATCGTGCCCGCAGAAAAGTAAGCACCATGATTGAGTTAGAGCAGAGTCGAATAATTAACTTTAGGGATCGCCCAGTAATGAAAGATCCCCATGTGATTATTACAAGTCGGGCAGAGATCATTACCGCTTACCGCCAACGCTCTCATCGCAGTTTTACCAGCCATGTGAAGTTAGCTAAAGAAGAGTTAGTGCAGATCAAGGCCCGTGTACGAGCGCTTTCTCCGCAAGCAACCCTTGACCGCGGATATTCAGTGGTGCAGTTAGCCAATGGCGATATCGCCCGCGATGCTAAGGCGTTAAAAAACGGCGATGTGCTTCGCCTTCGTTTAGCCAAGGGCGAGACCAATGCCACGGTGACTGCTATGAAGGAGTAGATTTAAGCCATGACAGAGAAGAAAATCTCCTATGAAGCGGCCCGCGATGAGCTGGCCGAGGTAGTTGCCGCCCTTGAAACCGGCAGTGCAACGTTAGAAGAGTCGCTAAAACTTTGGGAGCGCGGAGAAGCATTAGCTGCGATCTGCCAAGAGTGGCTGGATGGTGCTAAAAAGAAACTCGATGCGGTTAAGCCATAACAATGCCTACTTTTTCATACTCTGAGCTGCTGCCACTTGGGCCAGACCAGACCACGTATCGATTAGTAAGTACTGAAGGCGTAAGCGTTGTACAGCTGGGGGATAAAGAGTTTCTACAGGTTGATGCCAGTGCGATTGAGAAATTAACAGCTGAAGCAATTCACGATATTTCACATTACTTACGACCTGATCATTTGCAACAACTCGCCACCATCATCGCCGATCCAGAGGCCTCACCTAATGATCGCTTTGTCGCAACGGATCTCTTAAAGAACGCCAATATTTCTGCCGGTGGAATTCTGCCGATGTGCCAAGACACTGGCACAGCTTTAGTCATGGCTAAAAAAGGTCAGCATGTTTTAACCAGCACAAAAGATGAGGTTGCGATTTCCCAAGGAATCTATGACGCCTTCACACAATTAAATCTTCGATACTCCCAGCTTGCCCCTGTAACAACATGGGATGAAAAAAACACTGGCAATAACCTGCCCGCGCAGATCGAAATCTTTGCCGATAGCGATCACCCCGATGAGTACAACTTCTTATTTATTGCCAAAGGTGGCGGCAGCGCCAATAAGTCATTCCTGTATCAAGAGACGAAAGCGATTTTAAATCCAGCCTCCTTTATGGCCTGGCTCGATGAAAAGCTGCGCTCAATCGGAACGGCGGCCTGTCCGCCGTATCACTTAGCAATTGTCATCGGCGGCACCAGCGCCGAGCACACTGTCAAGACTGCCAAGCTAGCAAGTACGAAGTATTTAGATTCACTTCCTACGAGCGGTGATGCAGCAACCGGTCATGGCTTTCGCGATCTAGAGCTTGAGCAGCAAGTCCTTGAATTAACTCGCACCTTAGGAATCGGTGCTCAGTTCGGCGGCAAGTATTTCTGCCACGATGTTCGAGTCGTACGTCTGCCTCGCCATGGCGCCTCTCTGCCGATTGCAATCGCCGTATCGTGTTCGGCCGATCGCCAGGCAAAGGCCAAGATCACTAAAGCTGGAATCTTCCTAGAAGAGCTCGAGCGAGATCCAGCGCATTTCTTGCCCGAGACAACCGATGCCCATTTAGATGATGACGTCGTCGCCATTGATTTAAATCAACCGATGGATGTGGTGCGCGCCGAACTCTCCAAATACCCAGTCAAGACCCGCCTCTCGTTAACCGGCACCCTCGTTGTTGCCCGCGATTTAGCTCATGCGCGGATTAAAGCCGGGATGGATAAGGGCGAGCCAATGCCTGAGTACCTCAAGAAATACGCCGTCTATTACGCCGGCCCAGCTAAGACTCCCGTCGGTTATGCCTCTGGATCTTTTGGGCCAACGACTGCAGGCCGTATGGATTCATACGTCGATTATTTTCAAACCAATGGTGGCTCATTTGTCATGTTGGCCAAGGGCAATCGCTCGCAGGGCGTGACCGATGCCTGTAAGAACAATGGCGGATTTTATTTAGGCTCCATCGGTGGACCTGCAGCTCGCTTAGCGCTGGACTGTATTAAGAAAGTAGAGGTTCTAGATTTCGAGGAGCTCGGAATGGAAGCTGTCTGGAAGATCGATGTTGTGGAGTTCCCAGCCTTCATCGTTGTAGACGATAAGGGAAATGATTTCTATGCAAGTACATCAACACCATTGAGAATTGGCGTTAAACCGTAAACTCTTTTAGTAGTAGTTGCGTGATTTGAAGTGCGACCAAGCCTTACATGGAGTGTCATAGCGCATGGTGATGTAGCGAATTCCCCAACGAATCTGGGTGACTGGATTTGTGCGCCAATCAGTTCCGACCACACTCATCTTTTCAGCTGGCAGAGCTTGAGCAATTCCATGAGCACCTGAACGATAGTTATGTGCCTTGTAGTTCCAGTGACTCTCTTTAGTCCAGAGATTATTAAGGCATGAGTACTGGGCATTGCTAAAGCCGAACTCAGTTACCAAGATTGCTTGCGCAACCTTTTTAGCGCCAAAGGGTGTGCGTGCCATTTCAACTTGGCGACTTAACGATGAGACCAGCGCTAAATCACTGGCAAAGAGTGAGCCCACTGAGGTAGCTGCTAGTTCGATTGAGCCGAAGAAGGCTGGCGTCGTTGACAAAGGATCGATCTGAGTTGCCAACGCTGTGGCATCAGGATTGATCTCAATCTGAGAGCTCATAGGAAACTCAAGACCATAGGCACTTGGCAGAGCGGTCGAGAGGAAAACTAGGGAGGCGACTACGCCCCAGATGCCCGCTGACTTATTCATGCGCTTCATCTCATCCCCTCCTCTCACCTCGCTGCTTGGCCCGTGCGTTATCAGCCTCACTAAAAGGCTCTATAACTAACGGGGAGTAGGCATAGCCTGACGGGGAGCACTGACATCGGCAAATCAAACCCCGCGTGAGCGAAAAATTCTCAGGAAAGGATTAGCCTGTGGATGGATAAAACCGCAGGTCAGTAAGGGTAATGTCCGAAATGTACCAAATGTGACTGTGACATTGTTTCTGGGGTTTTTAGCCCTTATCCAGCGATCGGGCCTTCCAACATTTCGGTGACTAAAGCGGCGATCGGCGAGCGCTCGCTGCGAGTAAGGGTCACGTGGGCAAAGAGCGGATGTCCCTTCAACGTTTCGACCACGGCGACCACACCATCATGGCGACCGACTCGTAAGTTATCTCGTTGAGCAACATCGTGCGTCAAGATCACTCGAGAGCCTTGACCAATTCGAGAGAGAACGGTCAGTAAGACTCCGCGTTCAAGTGATTGCGCTTCATCGACGATGACAAATGAATCGTGAAGTGAGCGACCGCGAATATGTGTCAGCGGTAACACTTCGATGAGTCCTCGATCAACGATCTCATCCATGACTGCCTGACTAACGAGTGCACCTAATGTGTCAAAGACGGCTTGTGCCCATGGCGACATCTTCTCGCCCTCGCTGCCCGGCAGGTAACCGAGCTCTTGGCCGCCGACTGGGTAGAGCGGTCTGAAAATTACAACCTTCTTATGGACGCGCTTTTCCATAACCGCTTCAAGACCTGCGCACAATGCCAACGCCGACTTTCCAGTTCCAGCTCGACCGCCTAATGAGACGATGCCGATGGAGTCATCGAGAAGTAAATCAAGGGCCACACGTTGTTCGGCGCTGCGACCATGAAGACCAAAGGCGCTGCGGTCTCCGCGAACTAATTGAAGTTGCTTATCGGCCGTGACTCGGGCTAAAGCGCTACCGCGTTCAGAGTGCAGAACAATTCCAGTGTGAACCGGAAGTTCATGAGCGGCTTCATGATCGGCGCGATCACCAGTGTACAAATCATCAATGACCTGTGAGCCGACATCGAGTTCAACGATTCCAGTCCAGCCGCTATTGGAGACGAGTTCGGCCAGGTACTCCTGAGCTTCTACTCCAACTGAGGATGCCTTTACTCGAAGCGGCAAATCTTTAGTAACGAGAACTACATCTTTGCCATCGCCCATTAAGTTTTTGGCGATTGCCAAGATGCGCGAATCATTAGTGCCATCGCGCAAGAAGCCTGCGGGCAAGGTCGATAGGTCGGTGTGATTGAGCTCGACTGAGAGCGTCCCACCTTCAGGGGTAACAGTCAGGGCTTTATCCAGACGGCCATGGGTGATTCGCAGATCGTCTAATGCGCGCAAAGCGGCCCGGGCGAAGTAGCCAAGCTCTGGGTGGTCGCGCTTGCTCTCTAATTCGCCAATAACGGCGATAGGGATAATGACTTCATGCTCTGCAAACTTATGGAGCGCGCCAGGATCGGCCAGCAAAACACTGGTATCTAATACAAAGGTCTTCTTACCGTTTTGACTCTTAGAAGCCAATGGCTGAGCTCCTCGATTTAAGTTGTACTAGTTGGGACCTACTTCGGATATGAAAAAGGTAGAACTAGTTGCCTCAAAGTAGGCCTCGACACGCGAATGCGAAATGTTAATTCTTAAAGAATTAATTACGAACCAAAACGTCTTTGTCGCAACGAGTATGCGCGAAGGGCACGCAGAAAATCGACGCGACGAAAATCTGGCCAGTAGGCCTCGCAGAAATAGAACTCTGAGGATGCGCTCTGCCACAACATAAATCCACCGAGGCGTTGCTCCCCCGATGTTCGAATCAAAAGTTCGGGATCTGGCTGGCCGGCGGTGTATAAAAACTTTGAGATGTTCTCACTTGAAAGCTCGGCGCTAGCCTGACTGAGCGAGTGACCCGCTCTTTCTTCCTCGCTTAAATAACTTTTTACTGCATCAACAATCTCGCGACGTCCGCCATAACTAATCGCAACATTTACTTCAACACCATCGGTGCGTACGGGTTTCAAATCACTTAGTTTTTTTGATAACCAATCAGGAAGAAGATCAAGAGCGCCCACTGCTTTGATATTCCAGCGACCGGTGGCAGCTAATTCATCAACTGTGTCACCAATAATATGGAGCAGTTCATCGATTTCTGTAGAGCTGCGTTTAAAGTTATCAGTCGATAGCAGCCATAGCGTTACAACGCGAACATCGGCCTCATCGCACCAGCCAAGAAACTCAATAATCTTGCCGGCTCCAGCTTTGTGACCGTTGGGATCAGACTGGTTGGGGTTGGCTTTGGCCCAACGGCGATTTCCATCAAGGATGACACCAACGTGATGCGGGGTTTTTGAAAAATCTAGTCCACGTACTAATCGCCGCTCATAAAGTGGGTAGAGAAGTGATTTGATGAATTTACGAGTAGTCGCGGACAACTCGGCGCTCGGCAATCAAGGATGCAACTGGAAGCGTTCCGGCCAGAATTAAGCCCAGTACCTTCATTAAGGGCCAACGGGCCTTGAAGGCAAATGAGATAGCAGTCAAAATATAGAGTGGGTATAAGTAGCCATGCACCATAGGAATCCAGATGATTGCATCATGCAGTGACGGTGCATCAAAAAGATATTTCACTGGCATATAAACAAACCACAAGAGCAACGACATAACGCCTGCGATTATTGCCATGATGCGAAAGCGAAGAACGGCTGATTTCATAGGTCTACCTTACGACGATACAGCGGTAGGTACAGCACGACGCCAGCCATAAGCCACCAAATCACAACATAGGACAGGTGCTGCCAATAGAAGCCAGGGATTCGCGAACTCTGTTTTTCAGGTGTTGTGCGTGGCCGGAGCAACTCTTGACCTCGATGGCTCTCACCTGTGGCAATAATATAGCCATCGAATAAATCTAAATCAGTTGTTCCAACAATGACGGCGCTATCGAGTCTAGAAATAACGCCAGCTGAGTTTTCGGATTGATCACTATCTTGACGTGCATGTAATTGGCCCGTGACATCGATGACCATTGATTGAGAAATATCTGGATTCAACAATCGATCGGCCCACAGTCCCCGAACAACGAGAATGCCCGAGGAGGTTCCAATCTGTAACAGTGAAACCTGCCAATCGCTAACGACCCCTTGGCTATCGCTTTGATGAGGAGCTTTAAAATCGGCGACATAGTGACCCGATGTTTTTACCATGCGGTTCATGGCCGCCGGCGGTAATGACTCTCGGGGTTGGGAGATTGAATCTAATGGAACGATATTTTTATCAATAGTTGTAGCAACAACCAAACTTTCCTTTAACGCGCGAGCGCGGTCTAGCTGCCAGATTCCAAGTGAGACAAATATGGCAGCGATACTAATAACTGCAACACCTTGCGCAAGCTTTGAAGCCAGGGGCTTACTTGCTGGTGGAGTCATCGCTTCGATCTATGCCCATGAAGCGCTTGTAAAAACTACGCATCAAAAAAACGGTGGCAAGAATCAGTAAAGCAATCGTTACTGAGCCCGCGGCTCCCATCTCAATATTTTTTTGCATGACATAATCATGTCATGTCTTTGCACCCGGCCTTCTCTTTCGAAGACCGATATGGGCTGCGCCCACGCAATCGCTGGGTGATGCCAGCTATCGTCCTGACAATAACTGGAATCTCATGGTTAGTCTGGGCTGGCGTCCATCATTCAAATCCACCAATTCGTTCATCAATGATTTCTTTTTCAATGATTTCAGATCGAGAAATATCTCTGCGATATTCAGTCCAACGTAGCGATAAGAATCAAAGCCTTATCTGCACACTTGTTGCGCGCGATATCGATAAGAATATTGTCGGACAGATGGATGAAGAGTTCGGGCCAGGTTTAGCCTCATTCCAAAAAACCACTGCAATCACTTCACGGACCAAGGCTGTTTTCGCCGATGTTGCAGGGTGCCGGGCTAAATAGGTTGTAGGCGGCAGTACCTTCCTAGTACCTTTACGCCTTATGAGCTCACAGACATGGTTAACGCAGGAAGCTGCAGATCGTTTGCGCGCCGAATTAGAAAATTTAGAGGGCGTGGGTCGCAAAGAGATCACTGCCAAAATCGAAGCTGCGCGCGCAGAGGGTGATTTAAAAGAGAACGGTGGCTATCACGCTGCACGTGATGAGCAGGGAAAGATGGAAGCTCGTATTCGCCAGCTCAAGCAGATGTTAGAAAATGCTCATATTGGAACTCCACCGCCAAGTGCCGATGGAAAAGTTGGCGCAGGTATGGTCGTTACTGCAGAGATTGCCGGCGATGAGATGCGTTTCTTGCTCGGTTCACGCGAAATTGCATC
>Ga0214919_10001745_pt1 | contig 35139 bp, 32 predicted proteins | sample LL1503_MetaG_FD_177994 | JGI IMG/M metagenome (GOLD analysis project Ga0214919, IMG submission 177994) | Freshwater microbial communities from Lake Lanier, Atlanta, Georgia, United States - LL-1503 | ecosystem: Environmental > Aquatic > Freshwater > Lake | place: USA: Georgia | collected...
AATCATCTGCAGCACAAGCTCTTAATGAAGCTCCAGCTGAAGCCCTAGATGGCGAAGGCGTCGAGCAAATTACTAAGCACGTTCCACCGGCGGTGAAGAAGTAACTCATGGGTGCTCAACTTCGCATATATCGCCGACGGATGCGATCCGTTAAAGCGACTAAAAAGATTACGAAAGCTATGGAGTTAATCTCTGCTTCTCGTATCGTTAAGGCGCAGCAACGAGTCGCAGCTTCAACTCCTTATGCCAATGAGTTGACCCGTGCGGTATCTGCAGTTGCCACGTACTCTTCAACAAACCACCCATTAACAACAGCTTCTGAACGACCAATCCGTGCAGCGATTTTAATTATCTCTGCAGACCGCGGAATGGCTGGCGCGTACTCAAACAATGCGATCAAGGAAGGGGAGCAGCTTGCAGCCCTTCTTCGTGAGCGTGGTCTTGAAGTTAAGCCATACCTAGTTGGACGTAAAGCGGTTGGTTACTACAAGTTCCGTGATCGTCAGATTGCAGGACAGTGGACAGGTTTCTCAGATAACCCAACCTATGAAAACGCTAAGGAAGTTGCTGATGCGTTGATTAAGGCATTTATTGCAGATGCACAAACAGATGCAGCTGGCGTAGATGAGATCCACATTGTCTTTACAGAGTTCAAGTCAATGCTTATCCAAAATGCAATGGCAAAGCGCATGCTTCCTCTGGAAGTTGTTGAAAGCGATGCTCCAGCACCAGCTGGATTGCTACCTATGTATGAATTCGAACCTAATGCGGGTGTAGTGCTTGATGCACTTCTACCTCGTTACATTGAGGCTCGAGTATTTAACGCGATGTTGCAATCTGCAGCTTCAGAGCATGCAGCTCGTCGTCGCGCTATGAAGTCAGCAACTGACAATGCTGATGATCTAATCAAGTCGTTAACACGACTTGCGAACGCGGCTCGTCAGGCCGAAATTACACAAGAGATCAGTGAAATTGTTGGCGGCGCAGACGCGTTGGCCTCAGCTAGTGCAGGGAGTGAATGATGTCGAACTCAAAAAAGGGCCGCGTAGCTCGCGTTATCGGACCGGTTGTGGATATTGAATTCCCAGCCGATTCAATGCCAGCGATCTTTAATGCGCTACATGTAGAGACAACAATGTCAGGTACTACTCGTACCTTGACACTCGAGGTTGCTCAACACATTGGCGATAACCTCGTGCGCGCAATCTCAATGCAGCCAACAGACGGTATGGTCCGTGGCGCAGAAGTTTCCGATACAGGGACACCGATCTCAGTTCCTGTTGGTGATGTGACTAAGGGCCATGTGTTCAACACACTTGGCGAGTCACTAGATGTTCCAACCTCATCACTCGACATCAAAGAGCGTTGGCCAATTCACCGTGATGCACCAGCATTTGATCAGTTGGAATCTAAGACTGAGATGTTTGAAACCGGTATCAAGGTTATCGATCTACTCACACCGTATGTAAAGGGTGGAAAGATCGGTCTATTCGGTGGTGCAGGTGTAGGTAAGACAGTTTTGATTCAGGAAATGATTTACCGTGTAGCTGAAAACTTCGGTGGTGTGTCTGTATTCGCCGGTGTTGGTGAGCGTACTCGTGAAGGTAATGACTTGTTCCTCGAAATGACCGAGACCGGTGTTATTAATAAGACCGCGTTAGTGTTCGGTCAGATGGATGAACCACCTGGAACGCGTCTACGCGTTGCTTTGTCAGCGCTAACAATGGCTGAGTACTTCCGCGATGTTCAAAAGCAGGACGTGCTTCTGTTCATCGATAACATCTTCCGTTTCACACAGGCAGGCTCTGAGGTTTCAACACTTCTAGGCCGTATGCCATCTGCTGTGGGTTACCAGCCAACACTTGCTGATGAAATGGGTCAGCTACAGGAGCGCATCACATCAACACGTGGTCACTCAATTACATCGATGCAGGCGATTTACGTACCTGCTGACGATATTACAGACCCAGCGCCACACACTACTTTCGCGCACTTAGATGCAACAACAGTGTTGTCTCGTCCGATTTCAGAGCTTGGTATTTATCCAGCTGTGGATCCACTTGACTCAACATCACGCATCTTGGATCCACGCTACATCGGTGAGCACCACTTCCGTGTTGCTAACCGCATCAAGCAGATCCTGCAGCGTTACAAGGATCTGCAGGACATCATTGCAATTCTCGGTATCGATGAATTGTCAGAAGATGACCGCGTACTCGTAGGCCGTGCACGTCGTATCCAGCGCTTCTTGTCACAGAACACATTCGTAGCGAAGGTGTTTACAGGAATCGACGGATCATTCGTTCCGCTATCAGAGACAATCGAAGCATTTGAAGCACTTGCAGATGGAAAGTACGATCACATTCCAGAGCAGGCATTCTTCATGTGCGGTGGTCTTGCAGATGTTGAGCGCAATGCAGCTGAACTTGCAGCAAGCTTGGCGAAGTAATCGATCATGACACTTAAAGTCGAACTAGTATCTCCAACGCAGCGCGTCTGGTCTGGCGAAGCAACATCTGTTTCTGCCCGCACAGTCGAAGGTGATATCGGTGTTCTCACCGATCACTCCCCGCTCTTTGGAGTTCTAGTTGACGGGCAAGTTGTAATCCACGGAACCAACGGAGAAGCAACTGAGTTCAAGGTGAGCAGCGGATTCCTATCGGTCGCAAACAACCGCGTTTCAATCCTTACGGAGTCAGTTAACTAATTAGAAAAAAGTAATTCTCAGCTGCGAAAAGATGAAGAAGCAAGTACACACTTTTCTCCGCTAAGAATTACTTTTTTTATGCAGTAAAACTATTCGCGGGTTACCTTTGCGCCGAGGCTTTGCAACTGTTCGGCGAAGTTTGGATAACCGCGATCGACGTGGAAAGCCTGATCCACCGTTGTTTCACCCTCTGCAACGAGTGCGGCAAGAATTAAACCTGCACCTGCGCGGATGTCATGGGCTTCAACTGGAGCGCCAGATAGCTCTTGTACGCCTGTAATTGAGGCGTGGTGGCCGTCTACGCTGACTTGAGCACCGAGGCGGCTGAGCTCGTTAACAAACATGAAGCGGGATTCAAAGACATTTTCAGTAACCAATGAATGGCCTTCAGCGATGGCGTTGAGGGCGATCACCATTGGAAGTAAATCTGTTGGGAAACCTGGGTAGGGAAGTGTTGCAACATCAATTGCTTGTGGTCGCACATCCATCTTGACCCGAATTCCATCTGCAGTTGTTGTGATGATTGCACCAGCAGAGGCTAACTTTTCTAATGGAAGCTCCAAGTGCTCAGCAACCGCGCCATGAATAGTGATATCACCACGAGTCATCGCTGCAGCAAAAGCCCACGTACCGGTGATGATGCGATCGGTAATGGTTGTGTGATCTGTTGGTGATAATTTCTGCACACCTGTAATTGTGATGACAGGTGTTCCTAAGCCTTCAATCTTTGCACCCATAGAAATCAAGAACTCACCAAGGTCTACGATGTCAGGTTCGCGGGCAGCGTTGTCGATTGTTGTAACACCCTTCGCCAAAACAGCGGCGGTCATAATGTTTTCAGTTGCGCCAACACTTGGGAAATCCAATTCGACTGGTGCTCCAGTTAGACCATGAGGTGCTTCTGCTATTACATAGCCATGTTCAATGTGGGCCTTGGCACCAAGTGCCTCTAAACCCTTAATGTGAAAATCTAAACCACGAGATCCAATCGCATCTCCACCAGGTAGGGCGACATCTGCCTGCCCTACTCGTGCAACGAGTGGACCCAAAACATTGATAGATGCACGCATTTTTCGAACTAGATCGTAATCAGCGCGATGTGCAGGCTCTTGAGGAACATCGATTGTGACCGTATCTGTACCTCGTACAACTGTGCATCCAAGTCGAGTCAACAAATCTGCCATGATGTCTACATCGGCGATATCTGGAACATTTCGAATTGTGGTGCTGCCGGTAGCCAATAATGAGGCCGCCATAAGCTTGAGAACAGAGTTTTTAGCCCCTGTTACAGAGACTTCGCCACGTAATGAGGTGCCGCCTTGTATGCGGAAGCGATCGTGGGATGCCATAGCCGCAGTCTACTTATAAGGTAAGCACATGGTTAATTTAACGCGCATTTACACAAAGACTGGCGATGACGGAACTACATCCCTAGGAGACATGTCCCGTACTTCAAAAAATGACCCACGTCTTGAAGCGTATGCAACGGTCGATGAGGCGAACTCAACTATCGGAGTTGTTCTTGCAACTGATCAATTAACCGAAGATGTTCGCGCTCTTCTTGTGCGAATTCAAAATGATCTCTTCGATGTGGGTGCAGATCTTTGTACACCGGTTGTAGATTCTCCAGCATTTGAACCATTGCGCGTGCTTGAATCACAAATTACTTATCTAGAAGAACAAATCGATAAGTACAACGCAAACCTAGAGTCATTGCGTTCATTTGTACTGCCTTCAGGAACAGCTTCAGCAGCCCATCTTCATGTTGCACGCACCGTTGTTCGTCGCGCAGAGCGATGCACCTGGGCTGCAATCCATGCATTCGGTGGGGGAGTTAATCCATTAACTGCGAAGTATTTAAACCGTTGCTCTGATCTACTCTTTGTTCTTGCACGCTTTGCCAATAAAGAGATTGGCGATCAGCTGTGGGTACCTGGAGCTAACCGCTAAGGATTAATCGTGTAAGTAGTTCCCGGGACTTTTTCTTGTGGAACATCTTTGCGGCAGGAAGCCTTAATATTTGAGATTGAGTGCTCAAGCTCGATCGGCTCTTGGCTAATTATTAAGATAGTTGCGTACTTCTTTGCACCTGTTTCACCGTAGGTTGTGCGAACAGTTCCAAAGGTCTTTTGTGTTTTGTCTTCGGCAGAGACAACACCCTTAACTGTTGAGGTGACGACCCACCAGGTACAGCCCGTAGTTGATGCAACCTGTACCGCACCACAAGAAAACTTTTCGCAGACAGGGATTCCATCAATCTTGTTTGCTAATGCACGGGTTAAGGCCTTGTCATTGGAAGCCAAGCCAACTAACTCTTTAGCTGTTGGAATCTTGGCGTAGGTATTTCCATCCTTGCTTTTAATAAAACCTTTAGGTGGCCACACAGGAGATGGTGACGGGGTTATCTTCGCCTTAGCCTTTGCAACTAACGTTGATGGAGCAGAGTGAGCCGCTGGTGCCATCACGATCAGCGCCAGAATAAGAGCAATTACCCGCTTAATCGCGATCCCACTTGAACTTACGGACGCTGAAGAAGATACCAATTACTAGCCACACGAGCAGAATGACAGCGGTTCTTTCAGTCTCCCAACTTTTTGCCACCTCTTGAGTTGCAAATGATTCTGGCAGGAACACTGATCGCATACCCTGCGTTAACCATTTCAACGGAAAAATCGCAGCCACTTGTTGCATCCATGAAGGTAGTTGAGTGAAGACAAAGAAGACACCGCTAAAGAACTGCAAAATGATCACGATCGGAGAGACAACTGCGGATGCACCACGGCCACTCTTTGGAACAATCGAAAAGGCAATTCCCAGCGCGGTCGAACATGCACTTCCCAATAACACTAACCAAGCGAAGGTCAGCCACTTACCTGGATCTGTCGGCATCTCTAAACCAAAGAAAAGCACACCAAAGCCCAATAGCAAGAGAATCTGAACAACCATACTTGCAAAGATCAAGATTGCTTTTCCAATAAAGTAACTTGATGCTGGCATTGGGGTTCCACGCAAGCGCTTCAATGCACCAAAGTCACGTTCCATCGGGATTGTGATCGCCAATGCTTGAAAGCCGGTATTTACAAGACCTGAAGCGATCATTCCAGCTACAAAGTACTGAGAAAAAGTCACACGCGGTGCAATTGTGTCCTTGAAAACCGAGCCAAAGATTGCAAGCAAGATAACTGGAAATAACAGGGTGAAGACAACTGATTCACGTTGACGTGCAAATTGACGAATCTCTAAACCACCGCGGCGAATACCTAATTGAAGTGCGCTAGGAATCTTATTCATTAGCTCCTCCAATCATCTCTAAATAAATATCTTCAAGGGAAGGACGAGTCACAATGAGTTCTGGAACCTCTCCCTTGAATGCAGAGGACAAGCTCGAGACTAATGCGGTTGGGTTATCTGTCTTTTCAGATTTAATTGAATCCCCATCACGCCATTGAACCGTTGCCTGCGAGGTTGCACGCCCACCAAGTTCTGCCGGGGTTGAAACTTCAATAATTACGCCATTGTTAATGACCGCAACGCGATCTGCTAGCGCCTCTGCCTCATCCAAGTAGTGGGTTGTTAACAGAATAGAAGTTCCATCCGTTCGAAGTTGTTGAATTAAGGCCCAAAATGCCCGTCGTGCTTCAGGATCAAACCCTGTTGTTGGCTCATCCAAGAATAAGAGCTCTGGATTTCCAATAATTCCTAAAGCCACATCCAAGCGACGACGTTGGCCACCTGAAAGGTTTCGAATTAATGCGTCCTCTTTTTCCTTTAAACCAACTGAGTGAATGACCTCATCTACATTGCGAGGATTTGAGTAGTAACCACTGAAGTGTTTGATGGTTTCAATAACAGTTAAATCACCAGCATCCGAGGAGCTCTGCAAAACAATTCCGATGCGATTGCGCCAGATGCGTGATTCATGGCCACGTGTTTGAGGATCAAAGCCAAGAACAGAGACTGACCCTGCATCGCGAGTTCGAAAACCTTCGAGAATTTCTACAGTTGTTGTTTTTCCCGCACCATTTGGACCGAGTAGAGAAAAAATCTCACCTTGAGCGATCGAAAGATCCAGCCCTCGCACGGCATGGACATCGCCATAGCTTTTCTTTAGCCCTTTTACTTCGATGAGGCTCATGTGGCTACTTTACTATGCGAAAATACACCTGTGAGCCCGCGTAGAAACTACCCAAAGAAGCGACAAAAGCCCGAAGAACCTCGGGAGATTAACATCGCCTCAACGGGTGAGAGCGTGGAGGAACATAATGATGGTGTGTACATCGTTCGACGTTTAACAGGATCTGGATCAACTAAACCATACAGATGTCCAGGCTGTGATCAATTGATTCCATTAGCTACTCCACATGTTGTTGCATGGAAAGAGTATGACGAGGATGGCCGCCGTCATTGGCACACTGCATGTTGGTCTAAAAAAGATAAGCGTCGCCCAAATACGGAGCGAACTAGAAATGCTCCACGCTTTTAAAGTTCAAAGCAAGGTTTTGAATTAACCTAAACGTCCCTTAAGAAACTTAGATGCTCGAACTATCAATCGATCAGTTCCAGCGGTGCGCTTGAAACTCAAAATCTTGAGTGGGAGATTGATCCGAGTTCTTACAACTGTTCGTGCATAGGTGTACTCAAGCAATCCTTCTGGACCATGGATTCGACCGTAACCACTATCTTTAACTCCTCCAAAAGGCACAGAAGAGATCGCAGCAAAGGAGAATGTTGAGTTAATTGCAACCATTCCGCAATGTAATTGCGAAGCGATCTTCTTGCCTTGACGCTTTGACCAGATATTCGCACCCAACCCGTAGCGAGAGTTATTGGATAGTTCAATCGCTTCCTTCATTGATTTAACACGGTTGATAATGATTATTGGCCCAAAGGTTTCTTCGCGAACTGCAGCAGAGCTTTCAGGTACATCCACCAAAATGACTGGCTGTACAAATGGATCCTGAATCGACTTCATACTTCCGTAGGCAAATTTTCCGCCATCTTTAATCGCAGCTTTAATATGAGATGTAATAACACCGATCTGTGATGGCATGGTTGAAGCACCATAGTTTCCTTCACCTGGAGCTGCAGCTGTAAGGGTTGACGCTAATGCGATCGCTTTTTCAATAAAGATATCTGCAACCTTTTCATCGACATACACACGTTCGGCACCGATGCAGGACTGACCCGCATTAGCCATTGCAGACCAGATAGTTGCATCAACCGCTCGATCGATATGTGCATCAGCTGCAACGATTACTGGATCTTTTCCGCCGCATTCGAGTACCACGGGGGTCATTTGTGTTGCACAGGCAGCTGCTACCAACTTTGCAGTACGTGTTGAACCTGTAAAGGAAAGTTTGTTAATTGCCGAAGTGCATAGTGCATTTCCGGTCTCACCTAAACCTGTGATGGTTGTGAAAATTCCAGCAAATGGTGCAATGGCGTTAAAGCTTTCATTGATCCACATTCCAACACCTGGCGTGTACTCGCTTGGCTTGAAAACAACGGTGTTTCCAGCAGCTAATGCATATGCAATTGAACCCATTGGAGTGAAGATCGGGTAATTCCAAGGTCCAATCACACCAACAACACCCAACGGTGAGCGCTCGACAGTGGCAGACATATTGGCCATTAACGCACCTGGTGCACGATGAGATGTACGCATGATCTCTTCTGCATGGCGTGCGGCCCATCCGATGTGATTAACAGTATTAGAAACCTCTAATCGTGAATCACTGAGTGGCTTACCTGTTTCCAGCGAGATCAACTGAGCTATTTGTTCAACATTATTAATGATGTAACTGCTCCATGCGAGCAATGTTTTCTTTCGTCCACTAAACCCTAGTTTTACCCATCCATCAGATGCCTCGCGAGCTTGTTCAACGACACTGGCAACCTCCTTAGAAGTCATGATCGGATAGCGACCAACAACCTCGCCGGTAGAAGGATTAAAGGAGTTAAAGGTTTTTGACATGTCATAAAGCCTAGTCGTGTATCGATAGGATTTGAAGTATGAGTCAGGTAGTTCGCCCGAGCAGTGTCTTTGATGCGTTGCGAACCCCCTTTCATATTCTTACTGAAGATGGCATTGATTTAATCGGTGAAGTCGCCGCACCAATTAATGGTTCAAAGGGTGCGATTCTGTGCTTGCATCCGCTGCCAACGGCAGGCGGAATGATGGATAGTCATGTGTATAAAAAAGCAGCAAATCGGCTGCCTGCAATGGCAGGAATAACCGTTGTTCGCTTCAACACCCGTGGAACAACAAGTGAAGCTGGAAGCAGCACCGGAGAGTTTGATAATGGAAACTCTGAGCGCTTTGATGTTGAAGCGATGCTGCGTTACTGCTTTGATGATTTGAAGTTAGAGAATGTGTGGGTCACTGGATGGTCTTTCGGAACAGATCTTGCTTTACAGCATGCAAAGGACCCACGTCATAAAGGTTTAATTCTTTTGAGCCCGCCGCTTCGTACAACAACAAATGAACAACTTGAGTATTGGAATACAGACCCTCGACCAATAACCGCATTAGTTCCAGAGTTTGATGATTATTTACAACCAGAAGCAGCGCGTGAAAGATTTGCAATCGTTCCAAAGATAAAGATTATTGCGGTTAACGAGGCAAAGCATTTATGGCTTGGAGAACCATCAGTCCACAGAGTTCTATCGGAGATCACATCAATCGTTACGGGCGTAGCTACAACTCTTCCGCTTGAGTTTTAAGCGTTATTTGCTCGCGGAATTACAACTTCATCAAGAATCAAAATAATTGAGGCAGCTACTGGAACGGCAAGCAAACCGCCCACTAAACCTAGAAGAGATGAGCCGATTAGGGCCGCAATGATTGTCACAGCACCCGGAACTGAAAGTGTGCGCTTCATGATGCGTGGAGTCACAACATAATTTTCTACTTGTACATAAACAACATATGCAACAAATGCAATTAAACCAATAACCCATGATTGTGTGAGCGCAATCAAGGTGAAAATTCCACATCCTATGAAGTGGCCAATCAGAGGAATTAACGCCGCAACCAAGACAAACATTCCGATGGCAATCGGTGAAGGTAGGCCCAAAATCGTAGAGAGAATAGTTACAAACAAGGCCGCCATTGCTGCGATCAAAATCTGGCTTCCCACGAAAGAGCCTACGCGAGCGATAACAGCGTGAGTTAAAAGCCCAACACGATCACGACGGCTAGCTGGAACCAAAGAAAGACCAAGATTGATCGCTTGTGGAAGTGAGGTGATGAAGTAAAGAGTTAACACCAAAATTGTAAGGGCGGTAAAGAACCCTGAAAGAACAGATTTTCCAACTCCAATTACTCCGCCAAAAGTAGAAATCAACAAGGTTCCATCTGAGGTGATGGACTTCAAGCGAGTTTGTAAAGTATCAATTAAGCCGTATTGAGTATTGAGTTGCTTGATAGTTTCATTCTTCATTAAATCCTGAAGCAACTGTGGTGCATTCTCAATCAGATGAGTACCTTGGCTTATGACAGGTGGGATCACAACGAAGGAAAAGAAAATAACAAAGAGAATTACCGATGAGAAAATAACGGTAACTGCAGCGTTACGAGACAAATTACGTTTTCTTAGCGCTTCGACAGCTGGATTCAAACCAGTGGCAAGAAACAATGCGATCAAAATCAATACAAAAATCTGACTTACGCTTGCCAGGGCACGCATGAGCACGATGGCTGTAAGAGCACCTAACGTCGCAATAAACCCAAAGTAGAAGGGATGAGATCGGTTGATCGGAGCGCCTAGCGTTCCGTAATCAGCAGCGACCTTCTCTGCCTTCGGTGATCGAGTAGTTGCCTTCTTAATGCGCGCTGTAATAGCCATGGGGACATTCTAAAGTGAATAGATCACTCTTATTGAGACGTGGTGTTCATGTTCCCGACACATTTATACGAGAGAATACCGACCATGGCATTACGCATTACTGGCTTAGGCGAGGAGATCGCAGCTATTACCGGGCTGCCCTGGCACCTGCCCTTGGAAGAGTGGCCTGAAGATCCAGCCCTTGCGGAGAAACGCGGTATTTCTCGACATGTTGTGCGCCTAGTGCGTGCAAGTAATGATCCCGACGCCGAGGTTTATGCGGTTAAGGAGACGGTTTCAGAGTTTGCAAATCGCGAATACAAAATATTGCGTGAGTTAACTCATCTCAATGCTCCATGTGTTGAACAAGTCGCAGTGGTTGAAGGTCGAGTTGATGCAAATGGTGAAGAGCTTCCATGTGCGATAGTTACTCGATTCTTGCCCTACTCATTGCCTTATCGAGTGCTCTTATCGGGTGCCGTTACCGCTCATGAAATTACAACGATGGCAAGTGCGTTAGCGCTCTTATTGGTCAGATTGCACCTTTTGGGTTTTTGGTGGGGAGATTGTTCACTTTCAAATACCTTGTTCCGTCGCGATGCAGAGGGCTTTGCTGCCTACCTTGTTGATGCTGAAACTGGTGAGTTTCAGAAAACCCTCAGTGATGGTCAACGCGAACATGATTTAGAAATTGTGCACTTCAATGTTGCTGCAGAACTTGAGGATCTTGCACTTTCTGGAGTCTTGTATCCAGGCATGGAGCCGGTACGCGCATCGGAAGCGGTTATCCGTCGCTATCGTCGCATCTGGGCCGCACTCAAGGAAAGACAGTTATTAGATCCAAAGGATCGTCATGCTGTTGAACGTGCGATGCGCCAGTTACATGATCTTGGATTTGCTGTTGAAGAGGTAGCGATCACCATCGATGGTGATACTCAAATGATCTCATTTCAACCAAAGTTAGTTGCAGCTGGTTATCACACTCAGCGTCTTCGAGATTTAACAGGACTAGATGCAGAAGAGTTACAAGCTAAACGTTTACTTGCATCCTTTGATCGTTACAACGCACGCGAAAACAAATTAGGTTTAAGTGTTCAAGAGATGGCAAAGAAATGGATCGCAGAGGTATTTGAGCCTGTCATTAGTAGAGTCCCGGATCACATGAGAGGTCGCGTGGAACGCGCACAGATGTTCCATGAAATCCTTGAAAATCGCTGGTATTTGAGTGAAAAAGCAGGGTATGACGTTGGGTTAGATGAGGCCACAGATAATTACTGTGCCGAAATCCTGCCTCTTCGCCGCGACTCGGGCGTCGACATAGTTGTTGAATAGATAGGATGGCGGCATGAGCTTGCCACCTAACTTTGGTCAAGCCTTTGATTTAAGTTCATTAACTAAGCCAAAGGTAGATCCATCGATTCCGATGCCTGGAATTGAAGTATCTGTTGAAAACTTAAGTAGCGACATTCTTCCATTATCTTTAGTACGTCCTGTCATTGTTTTGATGTGGTCTGCGCGATCACCAGAATCTGTTGAGATGGTCAAAGTACTTGGAAAGCTGGAAACAGATTACAAAGCAGCTTTTTCACTTGCACGAGTTGATATTGAAGCACACCCTCAAGTAGCTCAAGCATTTCAAACCAAATCAATTCCTTACGCGGTAGCAATTATTGCCGAGCAAATGGTTCCATTATTTGAACAGTCTTACCCGGAAGCACAGGTAAAGATGGTTATAGATAAGGTCATCGCACTTGCAGCTGAACAAGGAGTTGGTGAAGCTCCCGTCGAGCAGATGGAAGCAGAAGAGATCGAAGCTATGGAAGCGCTCGAGTCTGGTAATTACATCGCAGCAGAGGTTGCATACAAAAAATGGCTCGCCCGAAAGCCAGCTGAAAACCTTGCAAAATTAGGTTTGGCACAGACACAGTTGTTAATGCGTACCGAAGGTCTAGAACTCAACGCTGTTATTGATGAGTCCACTAAGAACCCAACCGATATTGATCTACAGTTGAAAGCCGCCGATGTCGAAATCGTTAATGGTGGGGTAGAGGCAGCCTTTACCCGTTTACTTCATGCGGTTCGTGCAACATCGGGGGATGAACGAGCAAAGGTGAAGGATCATCTACTGAATCTCTTTGCTTTAGTTGACCAAGGTGACCCACGTTTGGTGGCGGCTCGTAAAGAGCTTGCCAGTGCGTTGTTTTGATGAAAACCCTAGGCACAGATAGAGAAATCAACCTTCTTAAGACCCTCTTTTTCCTATTTGGAATTCAGATTATGTCCTGGGTGCCACGCTTTCCAGAGGTAAAGGCAAATCTTCAGCTTTCAAATGGCCAGTTTGGCTCACTTCTAAGCCTTGGCTCTATCGGAAACCTGACATCACTTTTGATTGTTGGACACCTGGTTCATAAGTTTGGCGCACGACAAATTATGCAGATTGCAGCACTTACCATGGCTGTAAGTTTGAGCTACTTAACTCACAGCACATCTAGTTTGCTCTTCTTTATATTTATTGTTCTGCAAGGTGCATCGATCTCAGCTTTTCACATCTGCATTAACTCTCAAGGGTTTCACTTTCAAGATAGAACAAAGCGCCAAGTAGTTACCCTGCTTAGCGGGTTCTGGAGTAGTGGAGCGCTCATCACCTCAATCCTTGCCGGATTTATGGTGGATCGTGTTGAACTTGGGACTTACTCAAACTTCTTAGCGGTTATTTGTTTGGTAGCGATGTTGTACATCATCAACGAGTTAGCCCCCAATTTAGTCAAGGCCAATACAAACCCTGATTCAGATCATCGGGCACGAGATATGTTTAAAGGATTCAAGATCGATGGATTGGTATCCGGCGGACTTCTGTGTGCAATTATGTTGGAGTTTGCGATTGGTGACTGGGCTGCAATCTTTGTAAAAGAGAACATGGGGATTAAAGGTGGAATAAACACCCTGCCCTACATCTTGTTTACAGTTGCCATGATTGCGGGCCGTTTGAACCTGCATAAACTTTTGAATCATTACTCAATTCACAATTTAGCGGTGAAGGCCTCTTTGATCTCAGGAATTTCATTTATAGCTGGAATTCTTGGAGTCACTGTCACTGGTACATCAAATAAAACCCTGGTAATTGTGATCCTTTCAATCAGCTTCACAATCGCAGGTCTTGGCTCCTCATTCTTGGGTCCATCGGTCATGAACGCAGCAAATACACGCTCCAAGTTCCCTTCTAGCGTCGTTATTGGCCAGATAGGTGTCATCAATATTTCATTGGTATTTGTTGTCCGCTGGGTCATTGCCTGGACTGCGCAAGCAACTTCCTTGACCCTTGCTTTACTTATTCCAGCGGTTATGTTGTTAACTGTTCCTTACTTTGCAAAGATCTTTAAGAACGCTTAAACCAGATCGTTGCTAGCGGTGGTACCCGCACAGATGCAATTTGAGAAGCTCCAACAATTACCGGTTCATTACTGACGCCGCTTCCACCGAAACTAAGTTCATCAGTATTAAGTATCTCGGTCCAAACTCCTGCATTTGGAAATGGAAGTTGATAACTCTCATGGGGGACTGGAGAAAAGTTGGTGACGCTAACAAGGGCTGATGCGTAATCATCCCAACGGGCAAAGGCAACAACATTTGCCGCTCCATCATTTCCCACCAACCAGGTGAATCCTTCAGGGTTTGTATCTTTCTCCCACAAGGCAGGAGTTGATTTATAGATTGTGTTGAGTTCAGCAACGGCTTTTTGAACACCTTGGTGTTCTGCGTACTCAGTCAGATACCACTGTAAACCAACGCTTTCATTCCACTCATCATTTTGTGCAAACTCACTGCCCATAAAAAGCAGTTTCTTACCTGGATGCGCCCACATAAATCCATAGAGCGCTCTTAGTGTTGCCAGTTTCTGCCAGCGATCGCCCGGAAACTTATTTACTAATTGGCCTTTTCCATGCACAACCTCATCATGGGATAGCGGAAGCATGAAGTTCTCACTCCATGCATACAAAATCGAGAAGGTAATTTCATTGTGGTGATACACGCGATGAATTGGCTCATGCGAGAGGTACTGCAAAGTGTCATGCATCCAACCCATGTTCCATTTAAAGCCAAAGCCAAGTCCACCACCAGAAGTATCACCCGTTACACCAGACCACGCAGTTGATTCTTCAGCGATCATCATGATGCCGGGATGGGTTTTATAGGCTGTAGAGGTGGCTTCTTGAAGTAGCTGCACCGCTTCAAGGTTTTCACGGCCACCATGCTTATTGGGTAACCATTCGCCTTCTTCGCGTGAATAATCCAAGTACAGCATCGAAGCAACAGCGTCTACACGTAAACCATCGATATGAAACTCTGTTAACCAGTACAAAGCGCTGGCTACAAGAAAGTTTCGAACCTCATTGCGTCCAAAGTTGAAGATTAGGGTTCCCCAATCAGGGTGTTCTCCTAAACGTGGATCTGCATGCTCATACAAGGCTGTTCCATCAAACTTTGCCAATGCCCATTCATCCTTTGGAAAGTGAGCTGGCACCCAATCCAAGATAACTCCGATACCTGCATTATGTAAGGCATCAACTAAAAACTTAAACTCATCAGGTGAGCCAAAGCGAGATGTTGGAGCAAAGAATGAAGTAACTTGATATCCCCACGATGGTCCATATGGGTGTTCTGTAACCGGTAAGAACTCAACATGTGTGAAACCTTGTTGCTGAATGTAGTCAACTAATTCTGTAGCAAGCTCCTTGTAGTTTAAACCAATCTTCCAAGAACCTAGATGAACTTCATACACCGATACCGCTGAACGCCATGGCTGAAATTGTGATCGTTGCTCAATCCACGAACCATCATTCCATTGGTATTGCGACTCTTCGACAACAGATGCGGTAAGTGGTGGAATCTCAGTCGCGCGTGCCATGGGATCTGCATGATCTACCCAACGACCATCAATTCCACAGACTGCAAACTTATATTTAGTTCCAGCACAAATATCGGCGACAAAGATCTCCCAGATACCTGAAGATCCGATGCGATGCATCTGATGCGAGTTGCGATCCCAGTAATTGTGATCTCCAATCAATGAAACCGCTTGTGCATTAGGTGCCCACACCGAAAAAGCTGTGCCTAGCAATGCTCCCGAAGCATCTCGCTTTACCTGCGCTCCAAGTGCTTTCCACAGCTGTTCATGGCGGCCTTCAGCGATTAAGTACAGATCCAGCTCACCTAAGGATGAATGTGGGTTAAGAAATGAGGCAGGCTGATGGTTGTTCTCGCCCTGACCCTTAAAGAACTTAGAAAATACGCCCACGTTAGATCTTTACCGAAACAATATGAGCAACTTTTCCAACGGGACGTGTTGGATTAAGAGAAACATATGTGTGTGGACTCCAGGTCATCGTAGAGTTATCCAGTAAATCCTTAACCTCGAACTCATTAGTGTTAAAACCAAGAGCCTCCATATTCCAATGAACCGTTGTTCCTTGGGCAAAACTTGGATCAAGGTTTACAACAACTAAAACTAGATCTTTGCCTTCGCGCTTTGAGTACGCGATGATCGCATCAGAATCGGTGTCATGGAAAGTTAGATTACGTAGACGCTGCAGAGCCGGGTGAGCTTTACGAATCGCATTGAGTTGAGCGATAAATGGAGCAAGTGTTAAACCCTTCTTACCGGCACCTTCCCAGTCACGAACTTTAATCTCGTACTTTTCTGAATCCATATACTCCTCGCCACCTTCTTTGAAGGCGCGGTGTTCATACAGTTCATAGCCGGCATACATTCCCCATGAAGGAGTAAGTGTTGAAGCAAGAACAGCGCGTAGTGCAAACATTGCAGGGTTGCCACTTTGCAAATGAAATGGATTGATATCAGGGGTATTAACCCAGAAGATTGGTCGGAAGAATGCACTAGTTCCCTGCGCGACTTCACGTCCGTATTCAGTGAGCTCCCACTTACTTGTACGCCAGGTGAAGTATGTGTAGGACTGATGGAATCCAGCTTTTCCTAATGCATGCATCATCGCAGGACGAGTAAACGCCTCAGCTAAGAAAACCACCTCTGGGCTTTCTTTGTACACAATCGCCAATAAGTCCTGCCAGAAGTGCACCGGCTTAGTGTGCGGATTATCTACACGGAAGATCTTCACGCCTTTAGATACCCATAGACGAATTACTCGCAGAACCTCATTACGGATACCTTCGTAATCATCATCAAAGTTAATTGGGTAAATATCTTGATACTTCTTGGGAGGATTTTCAGCGTAAGCGATCGTTCCATCGGCGCGCTTGTTAAACCATTCAGGATTGCTTTTTACCCAAGGATGATCAGGTGAGGTTTGAAGTGCTAAATCCATTGCAACTTCAAGACCTTGCTTTCCTGCAGCTTTAACAAAATCTTCAAAATCTTTCATCGTTCCAAGTGCAGGATTGATCGCATCATGCCCGCCATCAGAGTTACCGATCGCCCATGGAACACCGCAATCATCTGGCTTGGCATCCAAGGTGTTGTTCTTACCTTTGCGGTGAGCGATTCCAATTGGATGCACAGGCGGCAGATACAAAACATCAAATCCCATTGCGGCTACACCAGCTAAACGCTTTGTGGCTGTTGCAAATGTTCCACTTACAACTGAACCATCTGGATTTCTAATTGCGCCTTCGCTACGAGGAAAAAACTCATACCAAGATCCAACTAAGGCGCGATCTCGATCGGCACGTACAGGATACTTTTCAGATTGGCCTGTGACAGTTCGGTACTGTGAGGTGCTTGATGCCTTGATGACAAAGTAGAAATCACCTTCAGCGGGAACTGTGAACTGACCTTCGTATCTGTCGGTTCCAGGCCAGCGTTGGATAAGTGGCTGGCAATCAACCATCTTCTCTTTCGCGTTATATAAACAAACCTCTGCAGTAAGTGTTTCGTGACCTTCAATGATGATTGTTGCTGAGACCGGGATACTCTCTTTTGCGATCGCCTTTACCGCAACAAATTCTCCCCCGAAGAAAACCGCGGGGGAGATATCTGTGATTGGAATTCTAGAGATCAACCCGATCCTTCTGTATTGCCAGCATCTGCAGCTGAGACATCATGGATACGATACTTATTCATTGCCTTGGTGACAATGCTTTGCTTGATTTCACCTTGGTTACAAAGTTGCTGCAACACGGCGATTGCGATTGATTCTCCATCAACCTTGAAGTGACGACGTAAAGCGCCACGTGTATCTGAAAGACCGAAGCCATCAGTTCCAAGAGAGTAGAAAGGCTGATCAACCCAAGGAGCTACCTGATCTTGCACAGCGCGCATGAAATCGCTGACCGCAATTACTGGACCCTTTGTGTGTGCCAACTTCTTGGTGATGTAAGCGCTACGACGATCTGTTGGATTTAGAAGGTTGTGACGATCTGTTTCTAGACCATCGCGACGAAGCTCATTCCACGATGTCACAGACCAAACAGATGCGTTAACACCCCAGTCATCTGCAAGAAGTTGCTGAGCCTTCATCGCCCAGTTAACTCCCACACCAGATGCTAAGATCTGCGCGCTCTTCTTGCGTGTGCTCTTTGCAGGTGAGTACAAGTAAATTCCCTTAAGCAATCCATCAACATCTAGATTCTCTGGCTCTGAAGGATGTACATATGGCTCGTTGTAAACGGTGAGGTAGTAGAAAACATTCTCACTATTCTCGCCATACATTCGGCGAAGACCATCTTTAACAATGTGGCCAAGCTCGTACGCAAAAGCTGGGTCATATGCAACAACTGCAGGGTTAGTTGCAGCAAGCAGATGTGAATGACCATCTTCATGTTGCAAACCTTCACCATTAAGTGTTGTACGTCCAGCGGTCGCACCAATGACAAATCCACGAACCATTTGGTCTGCAGCTGCCCAAAATGCATCTCCTGTGCGTTGGAAACCAAACATCGAATAGAAGATGTACATAGGAATCATCGGTTCATCATGTGTTGAATATGAAGATCCAACAGCTGTAAATGATGCGACTGAACCAGCCTCATTGATACCTTCGTGAAGAATTACACCTGAAGTTGATTCCTTGTATGACAACATCAATTCACGGTCTACAGCTGTGTACTGCTGACCATGTGGTGAGTAAATCTTCATAGTTGGGAACAAAGAGTCCATACCAAAGGTACGAGCCTCATCAGGAATGATCGGAACAATGCGATTGCCCAAACCTGGATCCTTTACAAGATCCTTCAACATACGAACAAATGCCATTGTTGTAGCAATCTCTTGTTGTCCGGATCCACGCTTTACTGATTCGTAAACAGAATCTGCAGGCATCGTTAATGGACGAGACTTTGAACGACGACGAGGAATTGATCCACCAAGCTCTGCACGACGCTCAGCCAGGTACTTAGCCTCTGGTGAATCTGCAGCAGGCTTGTAATAAGGAGGTAGATACTTATCTAACTTCTCATCTGGAATATCCAAGTGCAATGTGTCGCGGAACTTCTGAATATCTTCCAATGTCATCTTCTTCATTTGGTGAGTCGAGTTACGACCCTCGAAGTGAGACCCAAGAGTCCAGCCCTTAACAGTCTTAGCCAAAATAACTGTTGGACGGCCATTCTTTTGTGTAGCCGCTGTGTATGCAGCAAATAGCTTTTGATAATCATGTCCACCGCGCTTGAGGTTCCAGATTTGATCATCTGACCAATTGGCAACCATTGCAGCGGTGCGTGGATCGCGACCAAAGAAGTTATCGCGAACAAACTTTCCTGATTCCGCCTTGAATGTTTGATAATCACCATCAAGGGTTTCATTCATAATCTTTACAAGTGCGCCTTCACGATCCTGCGCCAATAGTGGATCCCAGCCGCGACCCCAAACAACCTTGATCACATTCCAACCTGCACCACCAAAGATTGCTTCAAGCTCTTGGATGATTTTTCCATTTCCGCGAACCGGACCATCAAGACGCTGCAAATTACAGTTAATAACAAAGGTTAGGTTGTCTAACTTTTCGCGAGTTGCAAGACCAATAGCACCCAAGGTATCTACTTCATCAACTTCACCATCACCAAGGAATGCCCAAACATTTTGATCGCTTGTATCTTTGATTCCACGATTGTGAAGGTAACGGTTGTAACGTGCTTGATAAATTGCGTTTAGTGGTCCGATACCCATCGACACAGTTGGGAACTGCCAGAAATCTGGCATCAAACGTGGGTGAGGATAAGAAGAGAGTCCGCCACCTTCATGTGAAAGTTCCTGACGGAATCCATCGAGTTGGTTCTCAGTTAAACGTCCTTCAAGAAATGCACGTGCATACATTCCGGGGCTTGCATGTCCCTGGAAGAAAATCTGATCTCCGCCACCTGGGTGATCCTGTCCGCGGAAGAAGTGGTTGAAACCAACTTCGTAGAGCGCAGCAGATGATGCATAGGTAGAGATGTGTCCACCAACGCCAACACCTGGACGCTGCGCACGGTGCACCAACATCGCTGCGTTCCAGCGGTTGATGCGACGAATCTTTCTTTCTAAATCTTCATCGCCAGGAAACTTCGCTTCATGCTCTGGCGGAATTGTGTTGATGTAATCGGTAGTGCGAAGTGAAGAGATTCCTACATTTCTTTCTTGGGCGTGGTTGAGCAGGTTAAGCATTAAGTAGCGAGCGCGAACTGGACCAGCGGCCTTGAGAGCGGCATCAAAGGAGGCTCTCCATTCAGCTGACTCAGAAGGGTCTGTATCTACTAGCTGCTCAATATTGAGATCTGGCGCCTCGAAGTTTTCGCTCATGGGGTTATTCTCGCCCTTACTGCCCCGTAAGTGGAAATTGAAAGGGTGTGAAATTGAGCCAGTCTTCCTCTTGCGCTCAGCCCCGCCAAAGTGTGGACTTAGCCCGTGCCTACACGAATGGGATTGGCCAAGGATGACCTCGTTTTGGAGGTTGGCCGTGATAGTGACTGTGATTCCACACTTCGAGATCAGCTCATGGCAATTACAGGGACCAAGTTTTTAGAGGGATCAACATCTGAAGTTGTCGATGCGGTGATTATTTGGTGGCGCGATGGCGATGGAGATTTAGTTGATGAGTTAATGGATGGACTTACATATTTGTCTGAAACTGGACCTATTTGGGTATTAACACCAAAGGTTGGACGTGAAGGACATGTTGAACCCAGCGATATTCAAGATGCAGCTCCCATTGCTGGCCTCAGTGTTACATCCACAATTGCGCTCGCAAAGGATTGGACCGCAACTCGATTAGTGGCACGTAAAGCGGGCAAGAGGTAAGTTTGCGACATGACTTTAACTATTGGACAAGCCGCACCAGATTTTGAAATTGCAAACCAGCATGGAGAAAAGGTTTCACTCTCTTCATTCAAGGGACAGAAGAATGTCTTGCTGATGTTCTACCCGTTCTCATTTACCGGAACATGCACAGGCGAATTGTGCGCATTGCGCGATGACCTTTCATCATTTCAAAATGAGGATCTTCAACTGCTTGCAATCTCATGTGATTCTCCATTTACACAACGTGTTTTTGCAGAGCAAGAGAATTATCAGTTCCCTGTTCTCTCTGATTTCTGGCCACATGGCGCAGTTGCAAAGGCGTACGGAGTTTTTGAAGAGTCAAAGGGTTGTGCATTACGTGGAAGCTTCCTTATTGATAAAGAAGGAATTCTTCGTTGGGAAGTTAAGAATGGCTGGGCAGCGCGTGAAAACGCTGATTACAAGGCGGCGATTGCTGCTCTATAAGCGTGATTTAGGAGATTGTGGGCTCGTAAGTTAAGATTTGGGTCTGCAATACCGGGTGGTTAGCTCAGTGGTAGAGCGTCTCGTTTACACCGAGAATGTCGGGGGTTCGAAACCCTCACCGCCCACGTTTTATGTTGAATTGGATGAATGTACGCCGAAAATCGGAGATAACTTCATCAACACATCGAGGGCCACAGCGACCTTCTTTTAGTTGCCTTAATACATTCCCTTTGACAAATCTAACTTGGTATTGGAATGAGTGCAAAATGTTAGTTAAAGAATACACTTTTAATGTAATTGAAAAAAGTCCTTGTAAATATTCTACAAAACAAACAAAATATCAAGATTTAAGGAACTTGTTATCTTAGATTTAGAAACTTACAAAATTACTTCAGAACAAGTCATGGGATTTGTTTAAATAGTATTTTTTCAGAATTCACAAAAAACTCTGTATATCCAACCGATCTATTTTATCTTGTACCCACTAGGGCATTTTGGATTTATTCCAGTTATTTTCTTGATTAATTTTCCTTTTATACAGGTGATTGTTTTTGAGCTTAAATTAGCATTATTTGATTCTTGAATTTTGTTTGGGGTTGCTAACGGTGAGGCTGTTGGATTCGGCATTGGTGAATAAGTTGGTATGGCGTTTTCTGATTGGAAACTTTCTATAATCTTAAACCTTGTTGAGGTTATTGTTTTCCCATAATTGTCCAAAATTGCAAGAATACATATCATGCCTTTCTTAAACCCAGATACTTCTATAATGCCGGAATCATTTATTACAACTACACCTGGATATGAAACCTTTAAAGATATTCCTAATTCCATTGAGTATCCTGATAGCAAAGCGGTAGCTCCACCTGGTTTAACAAAAAGATTCTTAATTTCAATTTTAATGTTTGATGTGCTTTGCTTAAATGTCGGGGTTGGTGACGGCGTCGGAGTTGGTGACGGCGTCGGAGTTGGTGACGGCGTCGGGGTTGGTGACGGCGTCGGGGTTGGTGACGGCGTCGGGGTTGGTGACGGCGTCGGGGTTGGTTTTGCTTTACCGTTAACATAGCTGAAAATGGGCGAAGCAACCACATCACGTATTCCCGTAAAACTTATCTGATAATTTCCGGTCGCAAATTGATTGCAGAAATTCAAATTTACGGTGTAGTTACCTTTTTTAATATCGCCAGAGACCAAAGTAGGCATCTGGCCGTAACACCCTGGACCGACTCCATCTTCGTCGACGTCGACATCTTCCCCAGAGATCTGTTGCAATCTAGGGATGCCGATTTTGCCTAATGATGGGCCAGTGAAATTGGTGGTTTCGATGGTGTAATCCAATTTAATGGAACCAGTGCCAGTAAGAGAGGTTTTATCAATAGAAATCGAAGTGACGGAAAAAGTGGGTGGTGGTGGAGGGGGTGGAGTGGACGTAGGTGAATTGTCTGCATTTGAAATATTAGGGTAAGCAAATAAAATCGAAACTAACAACAGTAAAACAATAATTAACTTAGTTAGATATGGTCTAACTATCCTCTTTTGAATCTGTGACGATTTTAAGAAAATGTTTTCCACTTTCCTATTATCCCATCTACCAATGATATTTAAGGAGGTCGAATTTATAGTCTTTCCCAATTATCCAAAATTAACATCCTCAACTGGCAAAAATACTCTCCAAAAGGCTTCGATTCCACTGCGAAATCCTGCCGATTGCTTTTAAAGTCAATCTTAAGGCATTCAAATAGACTAGTTTGGGGATGGAATAGGTGGAATGGGGGTGTAGGGCATCCTCTAAGGGCAGAGCTTGGGATATATCCAAAATCTACTGAAAACTTTGGCTTTGGGCGAATATTCTGCCTTAATTATTTATAGCTTGAATGTCAGACCAATTGACTTAAATGGGTGCTAAGCCGAGAAAAATTGAATATAAATGGCTCAGGTACTGAGCAAGTTCTATCAAAACCCTCACCGCCCACAAGATTTACTTCAGAGGGATTTTTCCCACTTTTCAAAAGACCATAAATCAATCTCATCAAGGTTCAGTACATCCATGCTGTTTGCCGCCAAAATATCTGAAATCTGAGCGCGATGTTCTGATGCATGGTGAACGGCTTGAACCAAGATAGTTGAGGTCAAAAACTCAACTTCATTGCCATAACGAACAAATGCCCGCATCTCATCAGGTGTGTTGATGAGTGAAAGAAGCTGCGCATCACGTTCAGCGCACACCGTAATCAACTGAAAGATATCTGATGCGGTCTTCGGTGGATCAAATTCGACAGGTGCTGGTTGTTGTGTGATTCGTGAAATTAATCGACCTTCGGCAATCACGATGTGATGAGCGATAGTTCCAACGGTCCATTCAGGATTCCATGCTGAAAAGTTAATTGCTTCATCAGGTAGACCTTGCAGAATCGTAAGCATCTGCTTGTTGGCCCATGCCATGTGCTTGAAAGAACGCTCCACCAATGGATTACTCATGTTTTTACTGTATTACAGAGTCGTCGCCCGCAGAAGATTTCTTTGAATTTTCTAATTTCATTTCATTAAATCGCATAAGCGTAAATGCAGCATGCAACTTCACCGCTTCGTTAGAAGTGGCAACTGCCTCACTGAGAGGTTGAACTATTGAATCGCCGAGTGCACACAGGAATCTGGTGAGATCAAACTGCACATCAGAATCTCCACGCCCAAGTTGGCTCACCAAGATTTTTGCCAGAACAGAAATTTCGCTATCAGGCACCAACACCGATGCAGCACGCCAAGCGGTTACAGCAACCTTGTCCAATGGATCAAAGTGATGTTCATTGGTGATTAATGAATAGAACTGCTTATCACCGATTTTGGACAAAGTATGTAGAGCTTGGCTTCTCGCTTGCGGATTATCTGAGTTCAATTCAGATTTAAGTCTTTCTACTACCTTGGAAATTTCATGGCGCATAAGAGCCCACGACAGGGTATCTCTGACAAAAAAATCTGGCTCGTGTGCGCACTGCTTAACAAGCACTTCAATATATGCATCTTCAGGATAAGTACCCGCGGCTAGAGCGGCTTGCAAACGCACAGACTTATCTGGTGATTCCAGAAGTGCTTTAAGAGTTGCCACGAGAAAACGCTATCAGGCTCCTAATCTCTATTTGGCAATCACTACCGGCTGACCTAAACTTAAGCCACACTTACATAAGCGGTCGGGGGACAATCGATGAAGGCATCTCCAAGCGACCAGCGTTCGATTTTAGATATTGCACGATTTGATCAACAAACAAACTCTTTGCGCCACAAAGCGGCAAACCTTCCAGAGCTAGCAGAGTTAGCTAGTACAACTACTAATGCCAATAATGCGCGGGATCTTCGAATTGCAGCTGAAACAGAGCTCAATGATGTTAAGCGCGAACTACTGCGCGCTGAAGGCGATGTTGAACAAATTGTTTCTCGTATTGCTCGAGATGAAGCACGTCTTATTGGTGGAAGTGCATCTCCAAAAGAGTTAGAACAATTACAGCACGAAGTCGGAACGCTAGGTGCTCGTCGAGCTGAACTTGAAGAGATTGAACTTGAAATCATGATGCGTGTTGAAGCCATCAACGAGCGCATCACAACACTGAAGACAGAAGAAGCAGAGCATGCTGCTGTTATTGCCGACCTTGAGATTCGCAAAGAGAACGCTTTAACCATTCTTCATAATGATCTCGATGCAATCGCTAGAGATCGTGCCGAAACTATTAATGGGATTGATAAGGCCTTGGTTGATCTTTATGAAAAGATCAGAGAAACAACTGGTGGAGCGGGTGCGGCTGCACTTTCAGCGGGTTCATGTACAGGATGCAACCTTTCCATTAACGCCGTAGAAATTAAGCGCATGGCTGATTTAGCTGAGGATGAGGTTGTGCGTTGCGAAGAGTGCCGTTGCATCTTGGTGCGTGGAGTTTAAATGGCACGTCATTTCTTATTGACCACCGATGGTGGATCTCGGGGTAACCCAGGACCTGCAGGGTACGGCTCGGTCATTACCGAAAACGGAAAAATTGTTGCCGAGTTGTATGACTTCATCGGAGTAGCCACAAACAATGTTGCTGAATACAGCGGGCTAATCGCTGGTTTGACGGCCATTAACGAGATCGATGAAAATGCAACCGTTGATGTAAGGATGGATAGCAAACTTGTAGTCGAACAAATGTCAGGCCGTTGGCAGATTAAACATGCAGATATGAGAGTTTTGGCCCAGTCTGCTCGATCTGCACATAATCCATCACTTGTTAGCTATACATGGATTCCTCGAGATGAGAATTCACATGCAGATCGCCTTGCAAATAAAGCTTTGGATCTACAAGCAGGTGGGGGAGAAGTAATACAAACCCAACAAAATTACTTAACAGAGCGACTTCTGTCAGGTGAAAAAGCAACAACAATCTTTTTAATTCGTCACGGTGAAACGATTTTGACACCGTATAAGAAGTTTTCAGGGGATGGTCCGTTAAACCCCGAGTTAACCAAGACCGGTCTTGAGCAAGCAGAAAAAGTTGCCGCAGCGGTTGCTAATTTAAATCCAGAGGTAATAATCGCCTCTCCACTTAAGCGAACAACACAGACCGCTGAAGCACTTTCTAGAAAAACTGGATTGCCAATTGTCTTTGAAAATGCATGGATTGAATGTTCATTTGGTATTTGGGATGGACTTTCAATCGAAGAGGTTAAGGAACAACATCCTGCCGACTACCAATCATGGATCTCTTCAACTGGGTTTGCTCCACCTGGCGGCGAGTCATATGACAACGTTGCTTTACGTGTTGATGCAGCGCTGAGTCAGATTGCCGCCGAGTATCCAGGTCAGCGTGTGGCTGTTGTTACTCACAACGGAACAATTAAATCCGCAGCGAAGGTTGTTGTCGGCGCACCAGCTGAATCCATCTTCCACATCGATGTTTCACCATGCTCAATCACAACGGTGAGCATCTGGCCTAGTGATGGATTGCGAGCATTACGAACCCTCAATGAGCAGGGACATTTACAGTAATTTATGTAGTTTTAATAACCCTATAAGTCGCAAGGGTTGGATCACTGGCATACGCAATTCGAACGCCTGCTTTTTGTGTCGCTGACAATCCAGAAACAATTGTCTCTGTTAAAATTTCACCAGGTGCGACAACTGCAACACCTGGGGGATACGGTGCGATCAAGTCAGCACTTACACGGCCAATAGCTTTTTGTGCTGAGACATACTCAGTATCGGCAAAGTAAGCAGCGCGCATAGATACCGCAACAGTTGGAACAATCGACCAGCTCAGTGAAGTTTGGGTGGCACGTGGTTTTCCTTGCAAGGATTTTAAAATTGGAATGAGCGCATCAGCAAGGGCTGCGAAATCATCTACATTATCGGCAAGTGTCGCCAAGAAAACGATGGTGTCTCGATCTGCCATTTCAACTCGGATGTTGGCCTTTTGGAGTTGCTTTTCAACATCTACACCAGAAAGCCCCAAGAGATTTGCTCGCAAAACAATCTTGACTGGATCAAATCGCCCTGCAACAAAGTCACCGGGATTAAGAAAAATAGGAGCATCAAAATGAGATTGAACGGAGTTCTTGAAATCCTGAACATACTGTAGAAGTTCACCTGTTAACTGATCTCCGCGAGTTTGCAGCAATGCACGGCAGCCATCAATGGATGCAAGTGGAGCGCCTGCGGGTGAAGTTGTATGAGTTGTTTCAAAACTTTGCTCAATTCGTGCAAGGTTCAAGTACTTTCCTTTGGCCAACAACAACGCAGATGCGCTGTAACCCGGTAGCGCCTTGTGAACACTTGTAATCAAGGCATCTGCACCAAGTTGCAGAACATGCTGCGGAATGTGTGAATTAAATCCAAAGTGTCCACCCCAAGCAGCATCAACAATTACAGGAATCGAGTTTTCATGTGCCTTGGAAATCAAAGCAGGTAGTTCGGAGATCGTTCCAAGGTAACCAGGCTCTGTAAGTAGCAACGCGATTGGTTTTTGATCTAACACTCGTTCAAGCTCTGACACCGGAATTCCAGTTGGAACACCTGTTGCTTCATCTATATCTGGAGTTAACCAGATTGGTTCTAGCCCTGTAAGAACAAGTGCGCTTAAAACCGACCTGTGAGCTGTGCGGGTGATCGCAACCTTGTCTCCAGGTTTTCCCAACGCCAAAATGATCGCTTGATTTGCATGGGTTGAACCACCAGTTGAGAAGCGTGCGTAATCTGCGCCCCACAGTGATGCGGCTAACTCTTCTGCTTTCTTCAGCGTTCCTTCAGTAAGTTTTATTTCATCGAGGCCACCATAAAGTGGAGTATCTGAATCAACTACCGCACCGAGGCCTTCATCTAAGCGGTGTGCTTTTTGCTTGTGACCCGGAATTGTGAATGCTGTGCGCTGGGTTTCGAAGTAGGACAGATATGCATCAAGCAAAGGTGCGCTATCTCGTAACCGTGAGTTCATCTTCTAAGCCTAACTAATGGACTCGCGAGTAGGAAATGATGGCTTAGACTTTACCCATGACTACAACTACCGCATTGACTCAAGAGCGTCGGTTGGTTACCGCTATTCCGGGACCAAAATCTCTCGAGGCGCTACAACGCCGCAGTGAGGCGACATCTGGGGGACTAGGGCTTGCTTTCCCAGTCGTCATTGAGCGCGCTAGTGATGCGATTCTTTTAGATATCGATGGCAACCAGATTATTGATCTTGGCTCAGGTATCGGTGTCACGAATGTTGGTAATGCTGCACAACGTGTAGTTGATCGCGTAATTGATCAGGTTCAAGCTTTCACACACACCTGCTTCACCGTTGCTCCATACATGGGTTACATCGAAGTGTGTGAGAAGTTGAATGCGCTAACACCTGGAACATTTAAGAAGAAGTCTTTGCTTGTTAACTCAGGTGCTGAAGCTGTAGAAAATGCAATCAAGATTGCACGTCACTACACAAAGCGTCAGGCGATTGTAGTTTTCGAACATAGTTACCATGGGCGTACCAACTTAACTATGGCGTTGACCGCAAAGAACATGCCATACAAAGAAGGCTTTGGTCCCTTTGCACCTGAAATTTACCGTGTGCCAATGCCGTACTCATTCCACTGGGTAGGCGATCAGGCAACAATTACTGAAGATGCGATCGAAATGGTCACACATAAGATTGATAAGGAAATCGGTGCACACAACGTTGCTGCGATTTTGATCGAACCAATTCAGGGCGAGGGTGGATTTATCGTTCCACCTAAGGGATTCCTCCCAGCGCTTTCAAAGTACTCAACTGACAATGGAATTATCTTCATCGCTGATGAGGTCCAGACAGGCTTTGCCCGTACAGGCAATATGTTTGCAGTAGAAAACGAGAACGTTGTTCCTGACATGATCGTTACAGCAAAGGGCATTGCAGGCGGTCTTCCACTTGCAGGTGTAACCGCCCGCGCAGAGATCATGGATTCAGTTCACGTTTCTGGTCTTGGCGGAACATACGGTGGAAACCCAATCGCATGTGCTGCAGCACTTGGCGCAATCGAAACGATTGAGGAAGAAAACCTTGTCGCACGCGCAAACCACATCGGAGAGATTCTTGGTAATTCACTTCGCGCAATGCAGGCCAAGTACCCTGTGATCGGTGAAGTTCGTGGTCGCGGTGCAATGCAAGCTATCGAATTAGTTGTGCCTGGTACAAAGACACCTAACACCGCTGCGATGAATGCGATTACAAAGTATTGCCAGAGCAAGGGCGTCTTAGTTCTTACCGCTGGAACATACTCAAATGTTGTTCGCTTCTTGCCACCAATTGTTATTACCGATGAGCTTTTGAAGGATGCGCTTAGCGTTCTTGATGAAGCACTCGCATCTCTCTAAGAACTTAAACTCCTGAAGCGTGGCCTTCGCAACGTGGGTCTGATCCAAATGCGAAGGTGCCATTAGCTAGAACCTCCATCATCTGAACTGATGACCCATGTCCCCATGCCGCCAATGGACGAACCTCATGTCCCTTTGCACGCAACTCATCAAATACCGCTGTGGCAACTCTATTTTCAATCTCTAGAACACCAAGACCCTTTTCCTCATCAGAGCTTTGTCCAGGTGCGTTTAAATGTTGCCAACGTGGAGCTTCAATTGCTTCCTGCACATTCATCTTTAGATCAATGACATTTACAAGCAGCTGCAAATTAGTTTGAACTTGGATATTTGCACCCGGTGTTCCACCCACTAGATACAAAGAACCATCTGCGCGGACAGCGGTAAATGCGTTCAAGGTATGCGCAGGTCGCTTACCCGGTGCGATGATGTTGGGGGATTGCGGATCTAATGAAAAACCAGTTAAACGGTTGTTCAAAATGATCCCAGTTTCAGGGATTACCCATGAACTGCCAAAACCATGGAACACAGATTGGATCCATGAAACCGCATTCCCATCGGAATCTGCCACTAAGAAGTAGGTTGTATCGCTACCTTCAGCAACAGGTGCGATATCTGTTCCCGCCGAAGCCATAGAAATGTGCGATGCGCGCTGATCTATATGAGCCTTAGACAAGATTCGATCGGTATTTACCGCGATGAACTCCGGATCACCCAAAATCGCATTGCGATCGGCAAAACCAATTTTCTTTGATTCAACGCCAATGTGAATACGATCCGCCTCTGAAAGCGAGGCGATATCAAAACGCTCATTGAGCAAGAGCTCTTCCATCAAGATCATTCCCTGTGTTGGTGGAGGCTGACCATAAATAGTGATGCCACGATACTTAACTGACAATGGATCCAGAACTCGAGTTGTGTGATTCTTTAAATCGGCTTCATTGAACCAACCATCAGATCCCTTGATCAATTGCTGTGCGATTCGACCTTCATAAAACGCTGCTCGTCCGCCTTCTGCAATCTCGCGAAGTGAGCGCGCCAAATCCTTTTGAACAACTAAATCGCCCACCCTTACATTTACATCGACACCCATATTTTTGAATACCTGGGTATCTGGTGCAATCGCTAAATGCCCAGCAATTCTTCGAACAAAACCTGTGTTTGCCGGAAAGCCATTTTCAGCGTAATCAATCGCCTGCGCCAACAAAGTTGCCATCGGCAACTTTCCGTAGCGCTTATGAGCTTCAAACCAAGTAGAAACTAACCCCGGAACGGTTCCTGATTTGTATCCATGCAGAGGAATTCCATTGTTATAGTTTTCGGGAGTAGCATCATGTGAACCTTCACCGCTTCCATTGAAAGCCAGATTGCTCTTGCTAGCTTTGTGGTGTGTAACCAGAAATGCATCCCCACCTAAATGAGAAGCCCCAGGTTCGACAACACAGATGACCGCACTTAATGCGATCGCTGCATCGATAAATGAACCACCTTGCTTAAGAACGCTGATCGCAGCACTGACCGCTAATGGCTGACTTGCCGCCGCTCCACCATTTCGAGCATAAACAACGCTTCTACCTGTTTGCATTCGTGAACTGTGGCGTATCTACACGCTGAGCACAAGGCGAAAACGGGGTTAAATCCGAGTTCAATTTGCGCACAGATTTCCCCCAACCTACTATTTACCTACGTTAAGGGGAGTACCTCGTTCGGCATCTTCGTCAATACGGATAGAAATATCCCGGAGCTGCGACCGAATAGCTATTAGTTAGCTAGCGGTTGAGGGAGACCTTGGCACCTGGCCCCTTTAACGAAATAGGTGAAATACATGAATGTCTCACTAACCACATGGTTTGTTGTAATCGGTGCGATTATGGCGCTGATCGTTGTAGATCTTTTAACTGTTAGTCGCAAGCCCCACGAAGTTAAATTTAAAGAAGCAGCTGGCTGGTCAATCTTTTACATCGGTGTTGCTATTGCATTTGGTGTGTGGGTTTGGCAAACCGCTGGTTCACAATTTGGAACAGAGTACTTTGCCGCCTACCTAGTAGAAAAATCATTGTCGGTAGATAACCTCTTTGTCTTCATCATCATCTTGGCACAGTTTGCAGTGCCATCGATTTACCATCAACGCGTCTTAATGTTTGGTGTATTGCTCGCACTTGTTTTACGCGGAATTTTCATCGCCGTAGGCGCAGCAGCCCTTGCAGCATTTAGCTTCACATTTGTTATCTTCGGTGCAATCTTGATCTGGACAGGTGTGGGTCTGTTCAAGCATTGGGATGAAGATCCAAGCCCAGAGGACAATCGTTTAGTTAAGGCGATGAAGAAGCGCATCGCAATGACAGATGAGTTCCATGGATCCAAGACCTTCATCAAGATTGATGGAAAGCGTCTTGCGACACCGATGCTCACAGTGATGGTTGCAATTGCATCAACAGATCTACTGTTTGCACTTGATTCAATCCCGGCAACATTTGGTGTCACTCAAGAGCCATTCTTAGTCTTTGCGGCTAACGCCTTTGCTCTTCTTGGTTTGCGAGCCCTGTACTTCTTGCTCAAGGGCTTGCTGGATAAGCTGATTTACCTATCCCTTGGTCTTTCAATTATCTTGATGTTTATCGGAGTTAAGTTGATTCTGACCTATCTTCATGAGGTTTGGTATGAAGTTCCAAAGATTCCAACGGTCGGAAGCCTGTCTGTAATCGGTCTAATTCTTTTAGTTTCAACTGTGGCAAGTTTGGTGAAATCAAAGAAGGATCCATCAGCAATTGCACACGCTGGACGTATTACAGCTAGCGAAGAGGAAAAGTAAACTCACAATGTTGAACTGTGAGTCCGGAGTTTAACTACCCGGGCTCACCGTCGACATGTTGAAATCTTTAATCACCAATGGAGGAACAGACATGCTGGTCATATCTCCAGCCCATTCGCGTGGCTGCGTCCACTCAGTTGCACCCGCATGCGCAATTCGCGACAAGGCGCTTACTGGAGAATCATTCCAACGGAAGTTGTTTGTAGCTCCCTGAACTTCACCATTCTTAACGTAGTAAACGCCATCACGAGTAAGTCCAGTAAGTAGCAATGAGTTTGGATCAACCATACGGATGTACCACAAGGTTGTTAGAAGCAATCCGTTATCAACTTTCTTAACCAGATCCTCAAGCTTTCCGTTTCCACCATCAACACTCATGATCAAGTTATCGCCAAATGGTGTGTAAGGAAGTGATGTGAGTTGTGCACTTGCACGAGTCTGTACCAAGGATTGCAATACGCCATCTTTGATCCAATCAACCTGCGATTGCTTTTGCCCGTTATCAAAGACTGAAGTAAATGAGCTACTTGTTGAAGCAGATACAAAGGGAGAACCAGCAAGCACAGGATGTGTTGGAGTGCTGAAAAGTTGCAGTCCTACATTGGAGAGTTTTTCTCCAACTCTGGTACCGCCGCCCTTCTTAGAAAAGACACTCTGACCTTCAAAGGCGTCACGGCCACCAGCAACCCACATCATGTAGACATAGATGTCAGCAACTGAACCTGATGGGAAAATTGTGTCGTATCGACCTGCAGGAATATCAATCTTCCTTGCTTGCCACTCTAAACGCTGGCGAATATTGGCATCGATTGCTGATACGGAAACATCCTTAAAATCATGGGTTTCGACCCCATCCCATGTTGAACGAGAACGTTGATGCGACTTACCTGTCATCTCTACGCGACCAACAGGTGAATCATGACGCAATCTCATTCCGCCCTTTGATCCAACCCAAATGGTTTGATGGGTGTGCTCGGCATAACCAAATAATTCAATTGAATCTGACTTTGAACGGCGCATCATGTCGCCAAGCTCTGGTGCAAATCCAGCGAAAACCTCTGGACCAGTTGGAGTATGTGCAGCGCTCCAATCTCCAAAAGCTACATCGCGTGCAAGTGGTGCAAAATCTTCTGCAGCACCTGATGCTTTTGCAGCAGCAGTTGCTTCAGCAAGGATGGCATCGATATCGCCCTCATCAACATTGGTACGAGTAACCGCACCAGATGCCATGGAGCCATCCATTGCTACAAATGAAATCACTGTGACATTGCGTTGTTGGATTACACCATTAGTTGTGAGAGTGCTGCTTGCCCAACGAAGGTTTGCTTGTGTGCTGTCCTGGACTACAACGATGCAATCATCGGTTGTCGAACGAGCCAGAATCTTTTCAACGAGATCTTGAGCTGCAATCACTTGCTCGCCTCCGCAACTGTATTGAGAACATTAACTTTGTCGAACACCGCAGCCGGACATCCGTGGCTAACCGCCGCTACCTGACCAGGTTGAGCCTTACCGCAGTTAAATGCACCACCAAGTACATATGTAGATGGACCACCAACTGCTTTCATTGAGCCCCAGAAATCTGTAGTTGTTGCTTGGTAGGCAACATCTTTTAGCTGACCAACAAGCTTTCCATTCTTAATGCGGTGGAATTGTTGACCGGTAAATTGGAAGTTATAGCGCTGCATATCAATTGACCATGATTTATCGCCCAAGATGTAAATACCGTCCTCGACAGACTCGATTAACTTCTCAAGGGTTGGTCCTGTTGGATTTGCCTGAAGTGAAACATTTGGCATGCGCTGGATAGGCACATGTGCGGGTGAATCAGAGTAAGCACAGCCATTACTACGATCTTTGTTAACAGCAGCGGCAATTCTGCGATCTAGTTGATAACCAACTAACACACCATCTTTGACGATATCCCAGCGCTGCGCCGCAACACCTTCATCATCCCAACCAACGGTACTTAAGCCATGTTCGGTACTGCGATCCCCAGTTACATTCATTAACTCAGATCCGTACTTCAATGTTCCCAACTTATCTGGTGTTGCAAATGAAGTACCTGCGTAATTGGCTTCATATCCAATTGCACGATCAAGTTCGGTCGCGTGACCAATCGACTCGTGAATAGTTAGCCAAAGATTTGATGGATGGATCAAAAGATCGTAACGACCCGGTTCAACTGAAGGGGCAGCAACCTTTTCAGCAAGCAAAGTTGGAAGCTGCTCGATCTCTGCATCCCAATTCCAGATTGAGTTACCCATCCACTCCCAACCGTAACCTGCAGGCTGCGCAAGGGTTCTCATAGATTCAAAACCATGATCACCAGTTGAAATTGCTTCAATCTGTGTTTGGACACGAACACGTTGCTGTGTGGTGCTAGTACCAGCAGAATCTGCGTAATGCTTTTGTTCTTTCACATACATCGTGTGTGCGCTGGTGTGATTAACTCCCTTTGCAGTAAGCAACTTTGAACTCAGTGACGCTAGGCGATCCTTCTTATCTGCATCTGTTACAGAAAATGGATCAATCTCGTAAGCAGAGACCCAGCTCTTCTTTGCATACACAGGTTCTGGAACTAGTGAAATTTCATCGGTAGAGAGTGGCTTTGATGTTTTCGCCATCGCAACCGCTGTCAGCGCCAACTTTTGCGCAGATTCGACACTTACATCGGGTGATGAAGCAAAGCCCCACGCACCATTGACAATTACGCGCACTCCAATTCCGAAGTTGGTCTCATCTGATTGAGTCTCAGGCTTTGCATCGCGCAGGGATAACAACCCTGTTCGAGTACGCTCAATACGCACATCGACATGAGAAGCCCCAGCACCTGTTGCGGTACTAAGCGCTGCATCGGAGACTTTTTCGAGAGGTAGAGCTAGGAAATCTGCATCAACAGTCGTAATCATGGGTGCCACCCTAAAGGAACTCATTACATAGCGCTACTAATCTCGCGTACTCTTTACCTTAGAAGAGTCGCCCGGATCACCGCGTTGCAGTAATGCACCGAGGAAAGTCCGGACTTCGCAGAGCAAGGCGGTGGGTAACTCCCACCCGGAGCAATCCGCGGGAACAGTGCAACAGAAAGTAAACCGCCAACGAAAGTTGGTAAGGGTGAAACGGTGGTGTAAGAGACCACCAGTAATTGCAGTAATGCAGTTAGCTATGTAAACCCCGCCTGAAGCAAGACCACGCAGTTGGCGTTTGAGAGCTGCTCGCTCGAGTCAACGG